>Ga0208898_1000413_pt1 | contig 33261 bp, 42 predicted proteins | sample VirMetDEL_Mar_4_FD_184513 | JGI IMG/M metagenome (GOLD analysis project Ga0208898, IMG submission 184513) | Aqueous microbial communities from the Delaware River and Bay under freshwater to marine salinity gradient to study organic matter... | ecosystem: Environmental > Aquatic > Marine >... | reverse complement strand
ATCGAGTTCGAATCGGGAGTTCATATCGAAGACAGTTATCGTCAATATGTCGCGGCGAGAGAAGCGTTCACCGGTTGCGAGCTGATCGACGCTCCGACGAATCTCGTCTATGATCCTCCGCGTCCGCTGTTTGTTCCTTCGGCGAACCGAGGAGAACTTTTGAATGTTCAGATATTGCTTGCTTCAGTTGCGCTCTCTTCTGTTCACATTTATGATATATATGAAGCTGAAGTGACACCATGAAAGGTGGAAGTTGTTCTACCTTTTCTAAATAGGAACTGAGTTCCGGTTTAAAAGGTGGAAGTCGTTCCACCTTTTTTTAAAGAGGGAAAAGCATGATAACCAGTATAAACGCAAAAAGAGTTTTCGCTCTTGAGATCGGCGGTCTTTTATATCGTTATCATTCGACAACTCCTCCGGCTTCGACAAGCCTTGAAACTGAGATCGCTTCGGGAATTAACTACGTCGACAGAGAGGGAATATTGACGGTCGGATCGTTCTCGGCTTCTCTTGATCCAAGCGGAGGGATCGGCGAATATTCTCCGCTCTCTGTATCGCTAGCAATCGACAAGAAAGCGGATCTCGGAGACGCTGGAGTCGTCTTCGGTCGTTGCGGAGCTCGTTCAAGCGGAATAAGAGCAAGATTGACAGAAAGCGCCGATCGAGAAGCGACGTCTTTGAAAGTTGATACAAACTTAACTTCTTTATCATTCCCGCGCTTAATGCACATAGGCGGCGAGACAGTTCGAGTCAACTCCGCTTCAACGACGACGCTTACCGTTTCAAGCGGAAGAGGAGCCGGCAATACTCCAGTCCAAAGTCATTCGATTGATCTCGAGGGAACGATCGTCCCGGAGGTGACAGAATATATTACAACATTTAGAGGACGAAGAGCGAAACTCTACGGAGCGAATCAATATCAAGACGGCTCCGTTTCTGATTATGTGGAAATAATCAACGGCTTCATCGAAAGCTCTCCAACGATCGAAGACGGACAAGTCGTCTCTTTGTCTATCGTTCCGCTTTCAGCGATGATCGATACTAGCCTCAGTGATAAGATTTCACAAACTCACTTATTGAGCGGCTATCATTATTTTGACGGACAATTCGGATCTTCAATCGAATACGCGACAGAATTAAATAAATTTCAGAATTCAGACTATAACATTCTAGCCGCAAATACGTCGCTTTCAATCACCGCGAACACTTTCAACTTGATCGGTTATAATAATATAACTTATCTCGGCTTAGGAGTTTGTGGATCACTAGAAGACTTTGACGCGACGCTCCCAGCTGGAGTAGAACTCGATACATATACAGAGACTCACCCAAGATACCCAAAGCTCCAGATCGAACCGACATTAATTACTGAGAAAGCCGGTTTTCCGACTGCGGTCTCTATTGCGTCAACAACGAGCGATTATACTGAATACACAATCAACGCGGACAGCTCTCCGAGCAATTCTTTGACAGCTTCAGAGATTACAAATTCTTTCATTATGACATCGCTTCCAAGAACCGAGCTTAAACGTCATGAGCTCGGAAACGAAGAAGTTAAGAAATGGCCGGCCGTTATTAATGATACTCTTGAAAGCTCCGGAGCGTCTTCAGTGACCGGACTTTCGGGAGCCGTCGCAAAGTGGAGAATTGATCTAGGAAACAAAAGGATCATTACTTCAAAGACGACGACGTCAATCATTCCGGCGAGTCTTTATCTTTGGACGAGTCAAGCGGCTTGGAGTAACTACACTCGCGAAAACTATCCAAGATCGCCGCAGTATTTCGACGCGAACGGAAATCAACTCGAACTTGATTCTCTTTCTCGACTGTCTTATCCGATTGACATCGGACAGAACAACGATCCTTATCCCGAAGACTTTCGGGACTCTTCTTCAAATCTTGTAAAACAAGTCAAAATCGAAAGCGGATCAACGTCGACTTATAATCTAAGAGACATCGCTTCGGCTTATTATCAATTATATGAAAAAGCGATTCTCGTTGAAAGCTCGCTCGGCTTGCCTACAATCGCGACGGCCGGAGAGTTTCACTGGATAACAGTTCGATACTATGATCGAGTGACAGAAGAAACAAGAACTCAATTTTTTCAAGTGTCTCATGAAACGACGGCGACTTTCGGCGGAAGTGATGTCGGATATTTGCTTCACTTAAGACAAGGACAAGACTATTCAGCGAACTTCAGCTTCGGCGACTGGAGCGACAGTGAAAGAGCGCTGATCTTCCGGGGAGGTCGATTCGTCGGAGAAAATGCCGGAGTTGTCCTTCTTCAACTTCTTGAATCCGGCGGCGGCGACTTAATCAATGGCGACTATGATGTTTTATCGATCGGCTTGAATATTGATTCAAGCAACATCGACGAAGAGTCTTTTCTTTCAATCGGCTCCGGTTCTCCATTTTTGTTTAGCGATCAATACGCCGGAGACGGTCAAGACCTAAGATCAACTTTTGAATCTATTCTTCGACTGCTCGGAGCTTGTCTCGTAATGAAGCGAGATTCATCAACTGGCCGCTCTAAAATTGCTTTAGTTGCTGTCGGAGCTGAAAGATCAAAAGCGACTAGTTTGAATATTCAAGCCGGCGACTTTTTCACGAATCCAGCTCCCACATGGAATATTTATGAAGACATTGTGACTCAAATCGAATTTAAGTTTGATTATGATCCAGTCGATGAAGACTATCGATCAACTGTCATCTTCAACGATCAAGAAGCAATCAATCGCTACGGTGGCGAACGATCGAAAATCACTCTTGATCTTCCCGGAGTCAGTTCAAATCAATTCGGAAGAGGAGCCGGAGACATATATTCTCAATTCATTCCGACAGCGAACCGAATCTTCTCTTTGCTGGCGAATCCGCTCCGAACATGGACTGGATCAATCGCGACCGGTTCAAGTATTTATCTTGATCTCGGATCATACGTCAAAGCGAGTTCTCCTCATCTCCGAGATTACTCTGACTCTTACGGAGTCGTTGACGGAGTAGCGATGATTCGCTCGATTAATCAGAATCTTCAAGATGAAGGGTGCGACCTTGAATTCTTAATCAGCGGCCTTTCTCCGGTCGCTTGGAATAGCTCCGCAACTGTCGCGAGTATCGTTGACTCTGATACTATCTCAATTAATGCCAGTGACTACTCTTCTTCTGATATTGAGTTCTTTTCAGTCGGAGACGCCGTCGATTTCGTTCCGACTGGCGATCAAGACAACTCGATCACTGGCCTTGAGATTCAATCAATCAGCGGAAATCAAATCACGTTTACTTCGGCTCATGGTATCTCTTCAGCGAACGGAACGATTGAACCGACGACTTACGCGAACGCTTCAACGAGTCACAAAGAAGACGCTTATTTATCAGACTCTAATAATTTGTTAAACTCTACTGATACAGCTCAAGACTACAGTTAAAGAGGAACTATGCCTACGAAAGCGGAAATACAAGACAAGCTCGACAATCTCGAACAAGACTATCGACGACTAGAAAGAGCCTTCAATCAAGCTCAACTCGACATCAACGCTCTTGAGATCGAAGATCATGACTATAACACTCCGGCGATCTCTTTTCATGCTCGCGAAGCAATCAAACGAGCTGAAGTTGAGTTGAATCGAGTCGTTGTTGATCCTGGCGATCGAATCAATGCTTACATTCGATCCGCGGAGGGACTCGGCTGGAACTGGGTTGAACCGTACACAAAGAACGGCGAGTTTGCTTGGTGTGGTGCTTTTGCTAGCTTTTGCTATACGAAAGTAAATTCTAATATCAGAAAGAAGATCTTTCCGAGCTGTTATCGACTTTATTCGAACTGGGCAAAGACTAGCCGAAAGATTTCGATTGAAGATGTTCAAGCCGGAGACATCGTCGTCATTTATACAGCAAAAAGAAGCGTTCAAGGCGATCATATTACGCTTTGCGTTGACGCTTCGACAAAGAAAGACGGCTATATCAAGACGATCGAAGGAAACGCAAAAGGGGAGCTCGGAAACGGCGAGTTCGGAGAAGGTGTCGTTCGTCAAGAGCGAGAACTAGAAAAGATCGCTCATGTTTACAGATTACTCGGGAGCGACTTCGATGAATGAGAAGAAGCCGATTATTGAGCAGCTAGGCGGCCGGAAAGCAATGGCTTTTTACGCGGCTCTTATTTGCTGTTTTACGCTTGCTCTTCTCGACAAAGCGAAGACTGAAATTCTCGGCTTGATCGATACTTTATATTTAGTTTTTGCCGGAGCGAACGTCGCCGTCAAGCGAACTGAAGCTGTCGCTCAAAAAGCCATTGAAAAACAACAAATGAAAAATGAGGAAACAAAATGAAGGTTCAATATCCAATTACCGCCGGACAAGTCGTCGCTTGCTATTCAGCTACAAGCGTTAACGATACACATTTCCATTCTCTGAATTCTAGCGATTTTTACAATCCGATTACTGGAGCTCAACTCGACGCGAATCTTAAATTTGCTTATGTTGGTGTAGCGTCTTCAAATACAACAACATCAAGTTTCTTGACTCTTCGAACTGTCGCTTCGGGAGCCGGAAAGACAAACTCGCACGGAGTGATCGAGATTCAATCGACTTATAGTCTTGATATTGCGGCCGTCGACGGCGGTCAGTCAGTGACAAATATTTCTTATGCTAAAGCGGCCGGAAGTGACAAGTTCACGATTCAAGCCGGCTTCAATAAATAGGAGCGTCAAATGAGTATTAAATTTGATACATTCAAAGCCGGCGGAACCGGAACTGACAATCTCGACGACGTCACGAGTAGAGGAGCGACAACGACGAACTCGATCACTGTTGGAGGAGTAACGATCGGAACCGAATACAGTCTTCCAACTGCGGACGGTTCATCGAATCAATATCTCAAGACGGACGGAGCCGGGACGTTATCATTCGCCGCTTTAGACGTAACCGGCGGTCTCGTCTATCAAGGAGCTTTTGACGCGACGGCCGGAACTCCTTCCATCGCGAACGCGGAAAAAGGTGACTTTTATGTCATCGATACGGCCGGAACGCTTTACGGTCAAGACTGGAATGTCGGAGATCATCTTCTCATAAATGAAGACATGGGAGGAACGATCACAAATTCAAAGATTGACAAGATCGACAATACGGAGACACCGGCAAGTGAGACCGTCGCCGGAGTGATCGAGATCGCGACAAATCTTGAAGCTCAAGGAGCTAGTGCAACAAATAAAGCACTCGTTCCGAGCAATATCTCATCAATCGCTTTGAGTTCGTTTAACGATGACTTGAGCTACTTATCAAGCGGCGACAATGTAAGCCTTCTTACAAATGACGCGGGATATTTGACGAGCGTCTCTTCAGCTTCCGAGACTGTCGCCGGAGTAATCGAGATCGCGACGAATCTCGAAGCTCAAGGAGCTAGTGCGACAGATAAAGCACTAGTTCCGAGTAATATCTCAAGTATTGCTCTATCTAGCTTCAACGATGATCTAAGTTATCTTTCAAGCGGCGACAATGTAAGCCTTCTTACAAACGACGCGGGATATTTGACGAGCGTCTCTTCGGCTTCCGAGACGGTTGAAGGCATCATCGAGACCGCGACAAATCTTGAAGCTCAAGGAGCTTCGGTCAACAATAAAGCGCTAGTTCCGAGTAATATCTCATCAATCGCCTTGAGTTCGTTTAACAATGATTTAAGTTATTTATCAAGCGGAGATAATGTCAGCTTGTTGACGAACGACGCGGGATATTTGACTGACATCACTGGCGAGAATCTCGGTGACTTGTCGGACGTAACGATTTCAAGCGTCGTAAATGCTCAAGTCTTACAATATGACTCCGGCTCTTCAGCTTGGGTCAATGCAACGATCTCAACCGGCGGACTTGGTTCGGTTGTTGAAGATACTAGTCCGCAACTCGGCGGAGATTTAGACGTCAACGGAAATGAAATCACTTCGGCTTCAAACGGAAACGTTGTCATTAATCCGGACGGAACCGGAGACATTTCAATCGGAGCTGATTTGATTCCGGACGCGGACGCGACTCACACAATCGGAGACGAGAACAATCGCTATATCTCATACTATGGCGACATGAACGGAGCAATACGATTCAAGGCGAAGAATAATCAAGGAGCTCAAATCACAAAAGGACAAGCTGTCTATATTTCCGGAGTCTCCGGAACTGTCCCGGAGGTCAAGCTCGCTCAAGCGAATTCATCGTTGACGATGCCGGCCTTCGGTCTCGCTTATGCAACTGCAAACGATCAAGCGGATATTGAAATCGTGACCTTCGGCAACTTGAACGATTATGATACGACGACTTATTCTTTAAGTGCGAATGATACTGTTTACGTCTCAGCGGCGACGGCCGGAGCTTTGACGAACTCAGCTCCAACAAGTGAAACAAATCTGATTCAAAATATAGGTCGAGTCGTAAGAGCGGACGCGTCCGCTGGAATCATCAAAGTCGGAGGAGCCGGAAGATCGAACGCAACTCCGAATCTGAATCAAGATAAAATCTTTCTTGGAAACGCTTCGAATCAAGCTGTCTCGACTGCTTTGAGCTCAATCGCTTTGAGTTCGTTTAACGATGACTTGAGCTATCTTTCGAGCGGAGATAATATCAGTTTATTGACGAATGACTCCGGATATTTGACGAGCGTCTCTTCAGCTTCCGAGACAGTCGCCGGAGTAATTGAGATCGCGACGAATCTCGAAGCTCAAGGAGCTAGTGCGACAGATAAAGCGCTAGTTCCGAGCAATATTTCATCGATCGCGTTAAGTTCGTTTAACGATGACTTAAGCTATTTATCAAGCGGAGATAATGTCAGTCTTCTTACAAATGACTCCGGCTATCTGACCGGAATCACTAGCGAGAGTCTCGGCGACTTGTCGGACGTAACGATCACAAGTCCGTCGAACGGACAAGTTCTTCAATACGACTCCGGCTCCTCCGCCTGGATCAACGCGGCGGCCAGTGGTGGTGGGGGTTACACATATTCAGCAATCATTCAAAATACAAACGCACAAACGAGTTATCACTATTCATGCACTAATGCAATCACAGTCACATTGCCCCTATCAAGCGGTACGACAGCCGGTGAGGAGATTCGTATTAAAAACATGGATGCGAGTAACACAATCACTATCACACCAAACGCATTAGATTCGATTGATGGTCTATCCGCAGGCACTTCGTACTCGCTGAGTGTTGCCTACTCTGCGATTACACTCGTTTCTAACGGTTCGAATGGTTGGGAGATTATCTGATGAGTCACAATAAAATTAAAATAGGTACAGCAGTGCCAAACGTCAACTCAGAAATTAACCCATCTCTCTCTGATTTGACTGACGTTTCACTATCCTCATTAAACAGCAATCAAACGCTAATTTACAACGGATCAACTTGGGGAAACGGAGCACCACAAGCCCAGGCCGAATACATCTGGATTGGCAGAGGTGAATCAAACGATTACTCAAATGCGACAACTAACAATATCACAACAAATTCAATTTGGTATTTGTACGACTCTAACGTTGTTAATAATATAACAAATTCAACAATTAATTATGTAACCAGTACAAATTGGGTTGAATCAGTGACGTTGCCCGCAGGCGTTTATGTCGTAGAAGCTCAATTTCATAGTGAATTTACTGCAACCGGTTATTTGTATTTACGATTATCAAACAGCGTTAATACAGTTCTATCAAACGTAGCATTTGTGGGTGCGGATTTATCCCTTGATCCTCATACCTCAACGATTTCGAGCAGATTTGAGATAACTAGTGCGATGGTTACTGCGGGCACAAATGCTGTTTCGTTAAAAGTTGCTAATTCATCAAACATTTCACAACCAACAGGTACAACACCTGTGCAGGGGAATACACCGGCTGAATATAGCTATATGATGCTGAGAAAGGTCGGATAATAATATGAGTCACTTAGTCGATACTATTAACGACAGTCCTGCTTCTAATATGAAACTGACTGATACTAGTGATTTATCTACACTATCGCCAAGTTCATCGGATTATTTGTTGTATGACGGAGCAAATTGGACTCTGACAAATGCAGGTTTAACACTCTCAGAAACGGGAGTGGGTCATAGGTTCGTCGCATTACAGGCGATAGGTGTAGGCTATCCGAACAACCCATACGCACTAGGAACTAGAGATTTTCATCAACTCTATCATTATCCGGCTAATGTAAACGTTTTGACAGATACAGGGTATTCACTGACATATAACTATGGAACCGGAGCAAGTTTGAGTAGTGTTACAGGAGCATTTGTGACAGCAGGCACATATCTGTGCAAACACTCTATTGTCTGTTATTCGATGAACACGACTGCCGAATCTGTGTGGCGGTTTTGTGTGGGTTCGTTTAGTAGCGGAGCACCGACAACGTCAAATACAAATTTCACAGGGCCAAAATTTTATCATGCTCCAAAACAAGGTATGTTTAACACGCACCCCGCTACTATAATCACAGTGACACAAACAAGTTTCATTGGGTTGCGACTAGTCAGTGCGTCGAGTGTTCACCTCGGTACGCCCGGCAGTTTTAATTTTTACCACTATTCATTACATTATGAGAAAATTGCATAGGAGTTATATATGTTTGTCATCGTGAAAATTAATGAAAATTTATCTATAGGAACAGTTGTACAATACGATTCAGCGAGTGACGTGTGGAAACCGGCTGTTAATCTAGCCTCCCCTGTTGGGATTGTTACAGGTGAGCCAATAGAGACAGAAGGCATTTTTCATGCAAAGGTGACCTTTGCAGGTTGTTGTTTTGCATTATCTTCAAGAGATATTCCGAATAACGGTGGATGGTTAAATGTTGAGAATGGTAAGGTTTTTGTAGATAATAGTATTACCGAGCATTGTGGTTTAATTAGTCCGGTAGCAAGCGGTTCGGATAATCGTCTCGCGGATTCATTAGTTATGATTCATATTCGATAAGTTCCCCCTGTTACAGCAACAGCACATTGGGGAACTCATGCACCTTATGCTGGCGAGCAAGTTTATGCAGTTTTGAGTTTTTAAAGGAATAATTATGATCGAACTATTAACGTTAAAAGATAACGCTCTATATGTCGCCGTCGTTCTTTGTGTCGTCGCTTGTCTTTCAATCGGATACATGATCGGACATAAAGATCCGATCGATGTCTGTTCATCTTATATCACTGACCTTGATAAAGAGAAGCAAGCTCATTTAAAGACAGTCGACGAGCTGACAACTTGCAAAGCGAAAGCGTCCGGAGCTTGCGTTCTTGATTGCGTCTCAGTATGTGACAAACAAGTTCAAGAAGCTCTTAAGAACAAGAAAGACTGGATTTGCAATGATTAGCTATTTACTGAGCTTAAGTCTGATTCTAAATCCATTGATTCCGAACGAGATTCCTCCGAACTGGCTTTATATGGGAGCGAAGGTCAAGCCGATTCAAGCGATCAAAGTTGAGCCCGGATTTAAAGTCTCTTTTTACGGAGCTCTTCTGACTGTCGACGACTGGGTTCGAGTTAAATCCGCTTTCGAAGGGAGCGCCGATCTTTGCGTCTTCGCAATCGATGAGGCTGTCAAGGAGTGCGTAAAAGGGAGTGAGAAGAAGCTTGATGTCGCTTTGAATCGAGAAGTTGATATTCGCGAAACTTTGAAAGCGTATGAGCTCAGACTCGCAAAGACTGAAGAGGAGTTGATTCAAGAACAGTTAAGAAGTAAAATGTTCTTATATTCAACGCTCGGACTCGGTGTGATTAGTATCGCAACGATCACGACGCTCTTCGCTTGGAGTCGTTAAAATGGACATGAACGCAATCGACATCGGAACGCTTTTAGCGATCGCCGGCCTTCTCTATAAAACAACTCAAGACAAGATTGCTCAAGCGGAAGAAATGGGAAAGCTGAAGCAACAAGTGAAGAGTCTTGAAACAAAAACAAATCAGATTGACAATAAGCTCGGAGAGATCGACGAGAAGCTCGGGAGTCTTCTTCAAGTGATTACTAAAGTCGAAACGCTCGTCGAGCAAAGTCACAAGTATAATTAAACTCCGTCGTAAAGACTGACAGCATAATCATAAAGATCCCAATCGTCCGGATCGTGAGTCTGAATCGCTTTGATTAACTTATCTTTATCGAAGTCACTCAAGTCGTTTGAAAGACTGATCGCTTCAGCGAATGGAGGTTGAATGATTCTGTTCTCATACCAAGAAATGGGAATGTCTTTCAAAATCGGATATTGAGTCGCAAATCCCTGGTGAACGTGCTCTTTGTGTTCATTGCTGATATTGTGCCAGTCCACCGGGAGCGATAAACTTTTTCTTGTGACGTCGTGAAGAACGACAGAATAGAAGAATCGTTCTCTTTGCTTCGGACTTGCTTTTTCGACGTTGAACTCATGTCGTTTAAGCTGAGAATTGATTTCAGTTCGATCGATTCTCAACGACTCGCAAATCTCAAAAAATTCGGTCTCAGTCTCGAATTGATAGTTCGCTCTTCGACTGACTAGCTCTCCATTAATCGCCATTCCCTTTTTTTTTAACTCTTCGGAGCTATAAGCCGGAGCTGGATTGTGGTTTGATTTCGAGCTTGAATTTGAACTTGAATTTGAACTTGAATTTGAACTCAAGTCTTCCTCATAGCCGAGAGAACGAGCGACAAGTTTTTCATGTTCTTGATCTGACAGATTAGAGAAGTCAGCGATCTCGTCAATCGTATATAGACCAGAGACAGCTTCGGGAAACGCTTCACGACATAGGAAAGCTCTTGCACGTTTCATCAACATATTGGCCGGCTGTTTTCTCCAGTTCGGCTTGATAAGATTCATTTGATTAGCTTTCTCCATGGTGAAAATCTGTCGATGAATTACTCCTTCCGGTTGATCGTTTCTTTCGGCTTCGACGACACATCTTTGATCGTTTGATTCGATTACTTGAAATCGACGAACAAGTCCGGACTGGTAACAGATTCCGACAAGAGCGTCCGAGAGGAGAGCCGGCTTTCCGTTGATCGTTGAAGTATTGGCAGCAACTTTTCCGAGATGACCCTCGAAGAAGTGACCAAAGTACGCGTGAGCGACGATCAGGTCTTTCGCGTCTTTTTGATTAGTTGTCAGAATTGAAGCGAGTCGCTCAAGTTCTTCTCCGGTCTTCGGGATCCAAAAATTATTTAAGTTGTTCATATTGTTTTATCCTTTTATCCTTTTTTGAATGTGTAATTCTTGTTTTTGAGCTCGATCAATCAGCTCGGCGAGTGAGAGTTTATAGAATAAATATCGCGTCCCGGTTGAACCGATATTCTCCTTAATTAAAATTCTTAGTTCTGAATCAGTCATGTTCGTGATCCAGCGTTCTATCTCCTTGTATTGTTTGCGTGTCATAGAGCTTTAAAACATATCATGATCGGCGAACTCGCGAAACGATTTCGCTTCTTGAATTAAAAGTTTATAGTCATTCAAATGATCTTCACAAAAAGCTGCTGTCGAGTCGTATGAGACCGGAAACGATAAGTTCGTCATCTGGCTTATTTGATAAGGCGATAAGACTCTTCTGATCTCATGAGCACAAGAGTCTTTCGGTTCATAGCCGGTCATGTTGAACATGACATAAGAGACAGCAAGAATTACAGTATAAAAGAGAATTCCGAGAAGGATTGCGTTTTGTTGAGAGTTGTTCATCTTGTTTTGTCCTTTTAGTCTTTTTTTGTGAAAATTTGTTGAAGTTCGGCGAGCTTTGAGATCGCTTGGAAGTCATGAATGACTCGTATGAATAAACCGTTCTTTGATCTAGCTTGTCGAAGACGATCGGCATATTCAGCGAGTCGAGCAATCTCCAGAAAGAGATTTGTCTCAATGATGTCGAAGAGCTCTTGTTTGATCTCTTCTTGGTTTTCGGTCGGTTTGTCTTCGAGAATCTTCTCGATCAATTTCATCTTGTCTTCGGTGTGTTGATCTGGAGTCATTTCGTTAATCCTTTCTGAAATCTTCCGGGAGGTAATCATAAGTGAATGTAAGTTTGTTCGCGGCCATAGCCAGCTTTTTCGCTAATTCATAAGAACATCGATCGCGGCCGGTGAGAATGTTTGATAAATACGCTTTATCAGTTCCGGCTTCTTCGGCGAGCGTCTTGATCTTAATTCGCTGTTTTAGTTGTTTGAGTTTCTTTTCGTCCATACTGTTTTTTATACTCCTTTAGTATTGCGTTAATAATTTCCTCAGTGCTCATTTGAGCGAGTTTATTGTTTGTGATGAACTCCGGATCATTGCTCGGAAATAGCTGTCGGTAAACGTTGTCGAGCTTTATAGAGTGGAAAGTTATGAGTTCTTTTCTTGTGTAACGTTTCATTTCGTTCTCCGGCTGTGTTGTATTGTGTTGATTAAGCAATAGCTTTCCAGTCTAAAATTCTTTCTACGCCAAAGAAGAGAATGTGTCTCATTCTTGCGTAACGTTGTCCGTTTTTAACGATCATTTCAATTTTAATCTGGTTCAGATTATTGTTGATTGCTCGAATCATATCTTCGGAGCTGATCGCGTATAGATCATCATTTACAAACTGAAGAGCAATACTTCTTTTTATTTCTTTGTCTTTGATTGTTTGGATCTCTCCTTTTTTAAAGTCATTTTTGCCTAGTGTGTTTAAGTGAAATGAAAGGTCGTTCATCTTATTCTCCGGTTGCGTTGAGTTGATAGACAATGTTTATACTGTTTTTTTATACAGTGCAAGTACTATTTAAAAAAACAGTAAAAAAACTGTAAAAAAAAACAGTAGACTTAAATTTATCTTTAGTATATGTGTATTTAATCAACATGAACTCAGCTCGTAAAAGGAGAGCAATATGAACAATCAAACGGAGTTCGACGTGAGAAGAGCGATCTTGTCTCTTGATATATCGTCGACCGATAAACTTGTCCTCTTATCTTTATTAATAAGAGTAGACTGGAAAACATTCTCCGGGAGTATCTCAGTTGTCGAGATTGCTTCAATGCTTAATATGAGTCATCGATCAGTTCAAAGATCAATGAAGACTCTCAAAACAAGAAAATATATCAGTCGATTCTCAGAGAAGATCGAAGACAAAAAGTCAAAGATTGCTTTGACCCAGATCAACTCAACTTTGATCTTAAAGGGTGTCAAATCTGTCAGTGACAAATCTGTCACTAATAAAGAAAACGTCAAATCTGTCACTGACAAGAATGACGCGAAAAACGACAAATCTGTCGCAAATATACGACAAGAATGTCGCGAACACATGACAGATCTGTCACCCTATTCAGTATTTTACAATAATAACAATATATACAATAAGGGCGAAGGCGAATCGCTTGAAACTGAAAACGACAAATCTGTCGTATTAGATGAAGATAAAAACATCATTGAGGAGACAGAGTTCAAGTTGACAGACTGGCAAATCAAAGCGATCGAGAATCAAGTCAAAAAGTCCGGCGATCAATCATTTGCTAATCGAAAGCGAATCGCTAAAAGACTTTTCAAAGTCAAGCTGAAGAAGGGAGGGTACTATGAGAAGCTCTAAACATGGAATGACTTCACTCGCTGACATCGCTCCGCAACTGACAGAACTCAAAGCTCTTCGAGAGCGATTGAAAGAAAGCGGAAGATTCGCTTCCAAGGAATATCATGACTTTCGTTCGTTGAATCATAGTAATCTTGAAGAAAAAGGACTCGTCGAACGAAATACGCGTTTCTATACTGTCAAAGAGATTCCATACTGCGGCCATTGTCAACTCGGACTCGTTTATCACAAAGAAGCTCAAAACACTTATTCTTCAATCTGTCATCGTTGCGAGATACCGAGACGAAGAATCAAGAAACTCAATCGTCTATGTCTACCAACGGACGCGACCGGAATGAACTTCTCTGTTTATCAGTTCGATTCTCAAGAGCAAGAACAAAGAATTCGAGCTCTTATGAACTGGATCTCTTATGGCGGACAAGAGAAAAGTCCGAGCGTTCTTCTTTGGGGCTCTCCGGGGAACGGTAAGACTTCGCTTCTCTACTGTTTAGCAAAAGAAGCGATCTTCTCAGATTTAAGAGTCAAATATATATCTCATTCAAAACTAATTGATTTGAAATATAAATCATTCCGGGGACAAGCTGAAGACCCTCTCGGACGCTGGCTCGATCATTGCGAACTTCTTCTCTTCGATGAGCTCGGCGGAATCGGAGGGAGCGGACAAAGAACGGACTGGCTTCGATCTTTCAACGCTGATTTGTTTCAAGATATGTATGAACGGTGGTCAACTGGAGACTTATCAATCGTAACAACGACGAATCTATCTCCGGCTCAAATCGAGAGCTACACCGGAAATAATCCAGCAATCATGAGCCGCTTTCGAGCGATGTTTTCAAAGCCGGTGAGAATGACCGGTCGAGACCGTCGAGCAAGTCAAAAAGAAGATCTCAGCGCTTGGCGAGTAGATTACTAGTTGACTAGCTCTTTTTTTACTAATATGATTCATTTTACAGAATAATCTTTCTGATCCTTTGGCTGTGTGAAAACTTTTGGTCGGGCTTTCGGGCTAAAGGATCGGTATTGAAAAGAGGTCTCATACGCCAATATGAGGCCTTTTTTTTATTAATGAATAGATCGCTTGACTAGTCTTGTCTCTTCGTCGTATTCTGACAATCCGACTCTAAATCTTTTCTTAATCACGTTCGCTAAGAATGTGTTTTGAGATTCGTTCGTCATAGCTTTTCTTTCTCTTTTTTAGAGTCGGACTTTTCTTTTTCTGTTTTCATATAGTTTAGTATATGAAGGCCGGTGAGGATTAACCCTTTTGAACAATGTATCTTATCTTTACTCTACTACAGAGACGGCCTTCTTTTTAGGTGAGTATATGAACGAAGAGAAAACAAATTTTACTATTAGAATCGAGAACGAGATTCTTCAGTTCGCTCGGCGACTCGCTGAAGTAGAATCCAGAGAAACCGGAGAGAAGATCTCCGTTAATCGAGTGTTTCGCCGCTGGATTCGATTCGCGTATAAGAGCGAGACAAGTCCATTTTATGGCAATCAAAAAAAGATCGACGTGAAGGAGACTCAAATTGATTAATGAAGTTTTATTAATTGGAAACGCCGGGAAGGACGCGGAGCAAGTCGGAGAACATAAGTTCATTGTTATGAGCTTAGCGACCAGTGAACGCTATCAAGATAAAAGCGGCGAATGGAAAGACTCGACTGAATGGCACTCAGTGAAGCTCTCCGGGTACACGTTCGACAAAGCGAAAGAGATCAAAAAAGGAGACAAGATTCTCGTCAAAGGAAAGATCTCAACTTACGAGCGAGACGGAATCAAATCGACTCAAATCGTCGCGTTTAAATTGATAAACTTTAGTCAACGCGATCGACAAGTCTCTTCTTCGGGAGCAATCGGCTATCAATCATCTAATGAGTTCAACTGGAAATAATGTCACCTAGCCAGCCGGAGAGATAGAAGTCCGGCTGGCAAGGAGAACAATATGAACAAGACAATCATGGCATAAAAACAATGAGAAGTGAAGAAGAACTACAGAACGCGAGAACTATCATTCATGATAAAGTTGAAGGCTATCTCGCAATGATACTAAACGCGGAGTTCGGGAGTAATCTTGTTAAGAACAAAAAGCGAAGGCCGCTGAAGATCGAAAAGACGAGTCAAGCTGAAAGAGATTGCTATACTCATGACTTGAAAGTAACTTATGATGACGATCGAGACAACACAGTCGCTCTTATCGAAATCAAGACGACTCGTTCACAAGATAGAACTCTTACTCAAATCGCAAAGTCGATCTTTAAAGAGAATGAAAATCAGCTTCTCGGAACGGCTCAACTCGCTTCAGATCAAAAATGTCTCTGGTGTTTTGTGATTGCGATTTATCGAGACGATCCTCTAAAGATTCATAAGCGATTTAATGAAAATGACTATAATGTGCTCGTTATGTATGGACGCGATCGACAAGAATATAGCTATCACTATTATTATTCTTTTTCTCAACTAGAGAGCTCGATTGAGTTTTATTCAAACATCTTCAGTTTTTTTAATCTTGAAAAAACTTTCGACTTCCCGGCCGTCTTCAAAGAAACTCCGAGCTGGAATGATGAATCGGTTCAAGAGGAGTTTAAATTGACTTGTAATGAGACAAAGAGAAGCCGAAAGAAGATCGTTATCAACGAAGAACAAGCGAACGCTTTAAGATCTTTTTGTTCTCAAAAGCGGCGGACTATTCAAGAAGTCGCCGACTTTCTCAAGATACACCGGAGAACCGTCGGACTTTGGAGAAGCGATTCAAGTAATCCGAATCATGATCTTTTGATCGAAGTTCTCGGAGACATAAAGAAGCGAAAAACTAAAGAGATCGTTCAAGAGATCATCACTCCCGAAGAAGACATGACGTCATTCACTGAGAAGAAAAAAGACCAGTCGGTTACTCTTGCTTTTTGTATCATGATAGTCGCTTTTTTGTGGTTCGCTTTGTTTATTTATATGCTAGGGAAATAATATGATCTTTCTTTATACGGACGCGATCGGATTCATCGAACTTGTTCAATCAAGCGGATCGGACAATACTGTCGTTCAAGCCGCTCGCGTTTCATTTATCAATTATGAAGAGTTCAAAGAGTTCGAGCCGGAGCTGACTAGTCGCGACAAACGATTGATTAACTATCTCGCAGAGAACAATCATACTTCGCCGTTTGAACATAATTCGATCACCTTCAGAATCAAAGTTCCGCTCTTTGTTCGTAGTCAAATCATGAGACATCGAACTTTCTCTTATAACGAAGTATCAAGACGATACACGTCCGAGAAAATTGAAATATGGGAGCCGAGAAGACTCCGATCTCAAAGCGATACGGCTCTTCAATGTTCGGACGGAGATCTTGACGACGAGCTCGCTCTTGAGATCTATCGAGAATCAGTCGCTCAGTCTTTGAAGGCTTATCATAAGCTAATCGAAAGAGGAGTCGCTCGCGAGCTTGCTCGTTGTGTTCTTCCAGAGTCGACTTATACAACGTTTTACATGACCGGCAATCTTCACAACTGGATCAAGTTTTTGAAGCTGAGACTAGACAGTCATGCTCAACCGGAAACGCAAGTCGTTGCGAGTTTGATTCAAGAACAGCTTGAGGAGTTGTTTCCAGTTTCGATGAACGCTTTTTTTAAATAGGAACTGAGTTCCGGTTTAGGATATGTGATGAATGAAAGCATGATAGAGTTTATAAGACAGCTTCAGAGATTCGCCATTAAACAAGTCGATCTTTGGAACGAGCAAGGGCAAAAAAATAATAATAACATTTATGCTGTTGTAGGAGAGAAGACTCCGGAGATTTTATCAACAACTATTAAGAGAGTGCTTAATGAAGAGGTTGTCTTAAGCGAACAAGAGATCAAGCAATTTATTGAATTTATAGATCATCGTTCTTTAAGAGTTCCTAAATTCGACAAAGACGAATCTGTTTCATTTAAAAAAGGAGTAAAAATGATTGATTTGATTTGTATCTCTCTGGGAGAGCTTTGTATATCCGGCAATCTTAGAACGATAGATCTTGATATTGTTGAGCGTTTCTTAAGACAAGATCAGAAACTTTTTTTAAATAGGAACTAAGTTCCGGTTTAGGTTATTATATTATGGATAATCAACAACTAAACGCGCGCGATCAGCTTCTTGCGAGACTATACAAAGAGCTTCGCGTCGAAGATCAAAACAATCCTCTTCAAGCTGAATCGCTAGAGCTTTATAATGAAATTCAAAAAACCTTGATCGGAGTAATAAGGAATGTCTATCAAGAGCAAATCGAAGAGTTCAAAAGAAAGCAAGAAGAGGCCTCAAGGAAGACCGTCAAAAAAGATTCCTAAATACATTGAACCGCTTCTCGAAAACTTGAGATCGGGAATGAGTTACGACGCGGCTTGTTCACTAGCGAACCTTTCTCGATCGACTGTCGAGAAATGGAGACAGAATGACGAAGAGTTCAACGCGGAATTTGAAGCGGCGATCGATTACGCTGAAGCTGTCATGATTAAAGAGATCAAGCGGCTTGGAAATGAAAAGAGCGACTGGAGAGCGATCGCTTGGCTTCTTGAAAGAAGGCTCCCGGAACGCTGGAGCTTGAAGCGAGAAGTTGACATGACGATCGACAAGAAAAGCGACGGAACTGATCTTGTCGCGAGTATGATTCAACAAGCGAGCGAAGAGTTCTTGAAGTCGGAGTCAGCTAGTGAAGAGTGAGGATCCGATCTACTTTCAACCGAGCGATTTATTCGATCCGGCGATCATTCGTATAAATGAAGACAATCGAGTCGAGTACGATCAAGATCAGCTCCGGAGTATATTAGCAAATCAATATTATGAAACGCTTTCATCGATGTCGAATTATAGAACAGCTAGCGAAAACGAGAAACGACGACGGGCGGATCGTCTCGCTTGCAAATGGCTAATTGCTATGAGGGACGCGGCGATCTTCGGCTCATTGACTAAGAGACCATTAATTATCAAAAAAGAGGACAAATGAATGTGGATAATTTCGAAAAACTTAAACATCTCTCACTCTGTACCGGCTACGGAGGAATTGATCTCGGACTTAAACGAGCTCTCGGAGCGATTGAGTCAATCGCTTATGTGGAGATCGAAGCCTTCGCCGTCGCGAACTTGGTTGCGAAGATTGAAAACGAATTCATCGATCCAGCTCCTATCTGGACGAATCTTAAAACACTCGACTGGAGTCTCTTTCGCGAAAGAGTGGATATCTTGTCGGGCGGCTTTCCTTGTCAACCGTTCTCCGGAGCCGGGAGGAGAAAAGGAGATCAAGACGAACGACATCTCTTTCCCTTCATTAAACGAGGAATCGAAATCTCAAGACCGTCAATTGTCTTCTTGGAGAACGTCGAAGGAATCTTGTCAAGTAAACTCAGCGGAGACGATTGGAACGATCCGGAAGGAACTCCGGTTCTCCTCCATGTCCTCCGAGAGCTGGAAAGAATTGACTACACAGCGACGTTCGGAATATTCTCAGCGAGCGAAATCGGCGCTCCTCACCAACGAAAAAGAGTCTTTATTCTTGCAATCTCAAACGAGACAAGACGATCAAGCGTTGAATCTGTCAATAATCTTCTCAGTAAAAACAGAAGATCAAGAAGGACAGTCTTTCCGGCATACAGAGGACAAGAGCAATATTCTTTTGAACCATCAAGGGCTTTGGGGAACTCCGAGAGTAGGAATGTCAAAAGCAAAAATGGGAGGATCGAGTCCAGAATCAGACAAAAGGTGGAAGAATCGAATAGAAAATCAGATATTGGGTCGAGTGCAAGGAATGTCAGTAAAAAAAGTTTTAAATCCGCGGTGGGTAGAAATGCTCATGGGAATTCCGATCGGCTGGACTTCTCCGAGCTGTATCAAGATTGTGACAATAGAACAGACGAGCTCAGACTTCTCGGAAATGGAGTCGTTCCCGATACAGCCGAACGAGCGTTTCGAGTGCTTTGGAAAGAACTGGGCGACTCCGCAAGCTAGGGATCACAACGGAAAGCAAGAACGAGCGTATAAGGGACTAAGTTTCGATCTTCCGGCACAAGTTGAACAAGAAGAATCATGAACGAACTCAATCTCAACGAGCTACAAAGAAGCATCATTCAGCGAATCATTAAGAAAGACAAGATCATCGCGGCTCGTTGCGGCTGGGGTTCGGGAAAGACGGCGGCTCTTGTCTTCTCGATTCTCTTTGTTTCTAAAATGAGACCGGGGACTTCGGCTCTTCTAATTACTGATACAGCTCCGCGCTATCAATCGGTATTAATGCCGGAGATTGAGAAGTGGCTCGTTCCGCTCGGGTGGGCTTACAACTATTCTTTGAAACTTTGGATTGATACTCATTCCGGTTCTTCTGTTTACTGTCGAAGCTATTATCGGCCGGGAACGAGGGACGCGACGCACAATCCGCTTGAAGGTCTAAACATCACTTCGGGAGTCTGTCTCATAGATGAATGTCAAACATTAAACGCTGAAGTCGCTCATAAAGCACTCGGACGTTTAAGAGCCGGCGAAAGTCCGATCTTAATCATGGTCGGACTTCCGGTCGTTGGTGCATGGTGGTGCGACATGAGCGAACAAGCGAACTACGCTCCGCTCTTATATTCATCTTATGTCAATCAAGATAACTTAAGCGATGACTGGTTCGAAGCGACAAAGCTCCTCCCGGCAGATGAACGCGAAGCGATGGTGATGAACAAGCCGAAGCCACCGACTGGTTTGATTTACTCTGAGTTTACCGAGTCGCTCATTCTTGATAATTGGCAGTATAAAGAATCGATGACCGCAAGAATCGCAATCGACTGGGGATTCAGAAAACCGAGCGTCTTGATTATTGTTTACGATGAAGAACTCGAAGCGAGCGTCATTTGTGCGGAATTCAATCCAAAAGAAGTCACGACGGAGCAACTCGCCAGACTGATTACTTCTATAGCGTGGCCGCGATCGCTCAAAGATCAAGCTCCTTCTTCCCGAATATGGCTAGACGACGGAGTCGCGGACAAAGCCGGAAGGGCTCGAAACGATCAAACCGGAGCGAGTGCTTTTCGAGCTATGAGAACAGCTCCGCCGGTCGGACTCGGAATCGCTTTGAGATCGACAACGGATCCGATTCGGACGGACGTTCTCAACGGTATTCAACGACTAAAAAGAGCTTTCGCTCAACGTCGATACATGATTACTCGCGACGTATGGGATAAAGGAGAAAGAGCGACGGGAAACTCTTTGAGAAAAGCTCTTCTTTCTTATGCTTGGGATAAGCAAGAGAAGCCGGTCAAAGACGGCCGCGAAGATCCGCTCGACGCTCTTCGTTATGATTGTATCTTGTATAATTGGAATGACACGTCGATTCAAAGCGGATATAAATCAAGATCAACTAGCTCTAATCGTTCTCGCAAGGTAAGAACCGGCGGAGCGTCCGCAAAGGACTTTTAAGATGAGATACTTAGGGTCTAAAAGACGAATAGCGAATAAGATCATCAACTATATTGAACTAGAAAGAAGCCCGGAATCTTATTGGGTCGAGCCTTTCGCCGGCTCTTGTTCTATTCTAGCAAAAGCAAAAGGAAAGCGAATCGGCTCGGATATAAACAAAGAGTTGATTGCAATGTTTAAGGCTCTTCAAGCCGGCTGGATTCCGCCGTCTAAAATAACAGAAGATGAATATAACGCTATCAAGAATAATCGATCCGGCTTCCCAGATCATCTAGTCGCTTTTGTCGGATTCGGTTGTTCATTCGGAGGAAAGTTTTTCTCCGGATATGCAAAAGACAGTCTAAAAAAACAAAATTATGCTCTTGAAAGCAAAAATGCGTTATTAAAAATAAGCTCAAAAATAAAAGACGTCGAGCTATATCACTGTCAATATTATGATTTGGATATCCCTTCGAAGAGCGTCATCTATTGCGATCCACCATATAGAAATACAACTGACTACAAATTCAACTTCAATCATGATGAGTTTTATCAATGGTGTGAGGATCAAGTAAAGAAGGGTCACAAAGTATATATAAGTGAGTATCAGTCACCGTTTAAAGAAGTATGGTCTTGTGAGATAAATTGCGTTCTTGATAAAAAGACAAAAACAAAAATTGAGAAGTTATATAGTGTTCATGAGCCTTCTATGTTTATGCTAAAAGGATATTGAACTAAGAAAGCGAGCTTTGAAATGGAGTTTAAAGAACGTCAACTCGCGATCGTGCTTCTTGATTTAATCGGCTCGACTGCTTTCGTTCAAAGAGTCGGAGCTCGAAAGGCCGCCGAATGGCTTCAATATCATGATCGGTTGACTCGCTCTTTAATCTACAAATTCCAAGGTCGGGAAATAGATCGAAGCGACGGTTTTATGTTGAGCTTCGATCGCTGTATTGACGCTGTCAACTTCGGTCTTCATTATCAGCAATCAATCCCGGCGAAGACTAAGATTCAAGCTCGGATCGGGATTCACTGGGGGGCGATCATCGAAGTTAAACAAGAAGAGTTGTATGTCGGAGTCGGAGCGAAAGGAATCGAGCTAGAAGGGATCTCAAAGAATATCGCCGCTCGGACTATGTCGCTTTGCGGAGCCGGTCAAGTTCTACTCACTAAAGAAGCGATGACAGTCGTTAAACATCGAACGAACTCATTCACTCCGAAGGGGACTCGATACGCTTTAGCTGGAGAATATCGTTTCAAGGGAGTTCGAGAAACTCAAATTATCTACACCGTCGGAACAACGATCGAGTCTCTACAGCCGCCGAAGGGAAGCGACAAAGTCAAGCGATTAGGAGGAGCGAAGCGGATCAAGTCTCGACTAAGAGATAAAAAGTTCAAGGAACTTCTTTGGTTCATCTTGTCAAGAACAGCGCTGATCTTTGTTCTATACTTCTTGACGATCTTCGTTCCATTTATCATCGATCCACATAAGCGACTCATGAGCGAATTGACTTACTTCGCCTTTATTGATCCGATTATTCAGTTTATAACGAAATGGATTCCGGGAATATGACATGACTCAAGAAATAAAAAGTGAAAAAGATAAAATTCAAGAACAGAAATATCGCCGCGGTTGGTGGTTCTCTGTCGCTTTCCTTTTAATCGTTGTCGGACTAATTCTCTTTTTAACTTATGTAAGAATCGTCGATGAAAACAGAGACGTCCTTGTCGGAATCCTTGGAGTCATCACCGGCTCAATCTCGTCGATGATGTCGATCGCTTCCGGTCGAGATCCTTCCGAAGTAGAAGAGTTAAAAGATAAGCTAGGGAAGGCGAACGCAGATCGAGAAGCATTAATCGCTAGACTTCGGGACGCTCAAATTCAGCTACAATTAAAAAACGATCAGCTCGGAGAACTACAAACGGCAATCATCGACAAGCTGTCTCTGTTTTCAAATCAGCGAATCATCAAGACAAAGAGCCCGGATCAAGTTGTCCTCGATTCGAAGGTTGAAGAATGGCTTCCATAGATAGACGAAAGGCCTTCGTCGTTAGAAAGGATCAAAAAACGACGAAGGCCTTCAGACTCTCAACACGTTCAACAAACCGAAGTCAGTCATTAGTTTAACGATTCAAGAAGCGATAAAATCACTTCACTTGATTAATTTTATTTATTGCTTATATAATAGACTGAAATCGTGTTCAGTAGTGAGATTAATATGTCTGAAGAAGCTCGCGAGCAAAAACATCTAAAAGCGAAGTTTCCTCGTTTCCGAACTAAGGGAATCACCGGAACGCAACTCTCCGGAGGAGTCATCACCGGGAAGGAGCGAAACGCTTCCCTAACCGGCTTGAACTGGATCTCCGAAGCTGAAGAAATGTTGAGAACGGATCCGATCGTTCGCCGATCTTGGTTCATGCTTAAACAGACTCTACTCTCCGCTTCTTGGCGATTCGAGCCGGGGATCGAGAACGATCCAATAGCTGAAGATCTCGCTCGATTTATGAATGAATGTTTCGGCTTCGACGGATATTCAACTCAAATGAGTATGAGCTTTGAAGATCAACTCGCTTATTTACTTGAGTTCATTCCGATCGGTTATCGCTACGCTGAAGAAGTCTATAGAGTCGGAGTTGACTCTCAGGGCAGGGCTCGAATCTTTTTAGATCACTTTGCGGATCGAGAACCTTCAGCCCATAATCGCTGGCTATCAAGAGACAATCAACACTTGGACGGAGTTCTTCAAAACATCGTTGGAATGACTCACATTCCGGAACCGATTCCGGCGAATAAGCTCCTTCTCCTTACATTGAACCGAACCGGCTCAAACTTTGAAGGGATCGGAATGTTACGTCCGGTTTGGTGGTACTGGCGAACAAAGCAACGAGTTTCTAATTTAATGTGTGTAGGTGTTGATAGGTGGGCGATCCCGACTCCGGTCGTTAAAGTTGATCGAGCTGTCGCCGAAAGTATAGGATTGACGGACGGCGACATCGACGCAATGATTGACGACGCTGAAGCTCAAGCTCAAGCGTTTATCTCTACAGAACAAAGCTACCTTGTTCAAAACGGAGCTGTCTCGTTTGATACGTTCGCGGCTCAACCGAACCTTTACGCGTCCGCTCCGATCGACATCATTCGTCTTTGTGACGCTCAGATCTCAGCGGCCTTCTTGGCTCAATTCGCTGATCTTGGAAATACCGAGACCGGAGCGAGATCAGTCGGAGAGATTCATCTTTCAGTTTTCAGAAGAGCGGCTATCAATCTTTGTGATATTGTCACAAGTGCAATCAATGGAGTTGATCGAAGAGGAGCCGGAACTGTAGGACGTCTCTGTCGTTGGAACTTCGGGAGCGTCGATCCTTCCAAACTTCCGAAGTTGACCCACACTGGCCTTGATACCGACGATCTCGCCGAATCGATCAACGCTCTTCCAGCTCTTGTGACTTCCGGTCTTTTGACTCCGGACGATGAACTCGAAAGAGCGATCCGAGATCGACTCGGAGCCGGTGAACTTCCCGAAGACGCTCAACGCTCTTCGCTTGATCGAACGCTCCAAGCTAAAGGAGGAGGAGTCGCGTCTTTTACTGAGAGATTGATACAAGAGAAGCGGAGTCGACGATGAATCAAAGAACTCAAGCTCAGACTCCAGCTCCGAAGAGAGATCGAATCAAAGGATCGAAAGTCAATCCGAAGGGCTCAGCGAGTGGATCAAGAGGAGGAATCGAGATCGGCGAATCTTCTCTTAAAGCTCTTGAGTCGATGAGGGATAAGCACAATAAGCGATACAAAGCCGGATCAAAGAAAGTCGATCTCGGTACGCTTAAAGCTGTCTTCAGAAGAGGAGCCGGAGCGTTCTCCGTTTCTCATCGTCCCGGAATGAATCGAAATCAGTGGGCGCTTGCAAGAGTAAGAACCTTCTTGAAGCTCGTCGGAACCGGTGAACGAAAAGAAAGCTATACGACTGATCTTGATTTACTTCCGAAGGGTCACCCACAAAGAAGCGAACTGACTGAACTCGCTCCGAAGAGGTACGATCATATTGATTTCACTCCGCCGAAAGACGTTCAAGAAGCCGCTCGTCGAGCTTTAGAAGTTCGAGCCACAAAGCCGGAGTCTCAAAAAGGATTGACGTCCGTAGGAATTGCAAGAGCTCGCGATCTTGCAAACGGTCGCAAAGTATCTCCGGAGACAGCTCGAAGAATGTATTCGTACTTTACAAGACACGAAGTCGATAAGCAGTCGCCAAAATGGGACGACTGGAGTAAAGGCCGGATAGCTTGGGGAGCTTGGGGAGGAGATCCCGGCTTCCGGTGGAGTAGCAAACTTGTAAATCAAATGAAGCGAGCTGATGAAAGAATGAATACTTTACGAGCATATTCAGAGACTGATTTAAAACTATATGAAGAGACGAACGACAGAGAAGACGGATTGATCGTCGGACGTCCGTTCAAGACCTTAGCACTCGGACAAGTCACTTCAAGAATGAACGGTTCAAATATCGGACAAGAGATCGATCAAAGTCTTCTTGAAGAACTAGTTCGCGTTTATAATGAGCGAGCCGAATTCGATCCGGTCGTCATAGACTGGCAACACTCGACGAGTCCGTTTCAAAGCGGATCGCCGGCACCTCCAGAAAGCGGAAACGCTCTCGGACTAATCGTCGGACTAGAGATCAGAGACGGCGGCCTGTATGCTATCCCGGCTTATAATGAACGCGGTCTCGAAGTTGTCGAGAAAGCCGGCGGCATACTCTGGAGCTCGCCGGAGTTCATCACCGGAGAAGTATTCTCAAGGGACGGCGGCGAAAAGATCGGCGACGCTCAACTCTTAGCGGTGACATTGACTCCGCGTCCGGCTCAATCAAATAACAAAATCGATCGTGTATTACTAAACGAAGGAGCAAACATGAACATCGATGAGATGAATCACGAAGAGCTTAAAAAGGCTTATATCGCCAAAGACGAGCTTGTTAAAAGTCTTGAAGCTCAAATCGCAGAAATGAAAGACGAAGCTGAAGCGTCAATGATGACTCAAACTAAAGACGAGTCTGAGAAGATGACCGAAGACAGCGACAAAGACAAAGCTGAAAAAATGGGAGAGTACAAGAAAGACGACGAGAAGAAAGAGAATCTCATGAGTGAGAAGCTCAACGATTCGACTCTCCTTTCTGAAGTTCAAGCTCTTCGCGAGAACAATCAAAGATTAAGCGAGCGTCTTGAAGCAATCGAGCAAGAGAAGCGAGAGATTGAAAAGCGAGAAGCTGTCAATGTACTTCTTCGCGACGGTCGAATCAATCCGAGTGAAATGAACGTCGTCGGAAAGGCTTACGAGCTTCGCGAACTACAGCCGGAATTCTGGAAGATGTTCTCTGAGCGTCCGATGAATTCAAGCGTAAATCTTTCAACCGTCGGACATGGTGCAAGCGGTCAAGAGATCAACAAAATGACCTTGAACGAGCGAGTTCAAGAACTAGCAAAAGAGAAGAGCGTCTCTTATTCTGAAGCTCTTCAATTATTCAGAACTGAAAATCCCGATTACTATCAAAAAGCTTTTGGAGTATAAAAATGAATAGTACTTACAATTCAATTACACTAGTCGCCGCCGAAGCGATCTCAGAATTCAGCGTCGTCGCTCTTGATACAGCCGGTAAAGCGGCTCTTCCAAGCGCCGCGACCGATGACGGCATTATCGGAGTCGCTCAGCGTACAGTATCAGCCGGCGATCCGGTTGAAGTTCTTGTTTACGGAATCACTCGCGTTAAAGCGAGCGGAGCGATCACTTTCGCAACGACTCCGATTCTTCAAGCTGAAAGCGACGGCGAAGTCTCCGCTTGTGTAAGTGGAAGCTATCCGATCGCTCGCGTTCTTCCGAACGTTAATCAACTAAGTACAGCCGGAGCCGGAGAGCAGTTCTTCGCGTTCTTCCTTGGCTCATTCACTCCTTTAGCATAATAAAAGAGGTCTAAAAAATGGCAAGTTCATACTCTAATATCCACCCAGTCGACGAAATTCTTTCTAGTCTAGTCGTCGAAACCGTTCAAGGCGATGACGTCTTCATCGCTGACAAAGTTCTCGAAACGATTACTATCCCTCAAAGAAGCGGAACTCTGCTTCTTGAAGAAAGTCGTAATTTCATGGGAGCCGGCGCCGGTCTTGATCTTTTAAGAGCTCCGGGAGCGAGTCGCGCTGTTCTAGGCGGCTTCGATCGTTCAAGCCAAACTTACAAAGCTGAGACTTTCGGACTTGAAGACTATATCGCAATGGAAGACATCGTTGATTCTCAATATCCCGGAAGCGAAGAACAAAGAGCAGTCCGCAAAGTTGCAAGAGCTTTGAGAATTGCTAAAGAGAAAAGATGTGCTGACCTTCTCTTCGGTACTTCAAACTTTAACAATGATACAGCGGCGAACGAATTCGGCGGCGAGTTTGATGACGCGAACGCGGAGCCTTTAGCGAATCTTTACGATCTAAAGAATACCGTTTTTGAGGCCGCTCATGGTGTGAATCCCGACACTCTCGTTCTTGGTCATAAGGTATTCAGAACACTAGCGAAGAATCCCGAAGTTCGCGGATTCGCCGGAACTTCTTCAGCGGGCTTCGCCGCCGGTTCTCGAATTCTTTCAAACGAAGCAACTCTTCAAGTTCTTCGCGATGTCCTAGGAATTCAAAACATTTATGTCGGTTCAGCTCTTCGAGATACAGCCGTCCCCGGAGCGACTTCAAGCGAATCTTTCGTATGGAATCAAACATCGATCTTCATGGGTATTCTTCGCGGATCGGACGCTATTATTCAAAAGACCGGCGGTGTTAAAGCGATGCCAGTCGCCGCTTTGAATCTTCAGTTCGGTTCATATATGGCCGGTCAGTTCGACGATCCAAGTAAATCAATTCGTCGTACTGTATGGGCGGAAGAGGCGCACACTTTCCACAAAGTTGATTCAACTCTCGGACGAATCATCACAACTTGTGTAAACTAAGAAATGCTTTGTCAGTGCGGACGGTCTCTTCTTCTCGCTGAAGATGACGCGGATTTAAAAGCGATCAATGATCTCAAGAAACAAGTGAAGTCTTCTTCGGGAGAGATCTCCGCACTATTAAAAGCAAGAGTTGAACAATTAAAAGCTGAAGTCTCCGCGGAGAAGAGCTTTCGTCGCGGTCTTCAACAATCTCAAAAAGAGATTACTGATATTCTAAGAACAAGCCTTGAGACTGTATCTCCTCAGAATCTTCTTAGTCTAACAAATGAGCAACTGATTGATATTATGCTTCAAAGTGGACTCGGTCGGAGTATCGATCAGTTTATTGAAGATCAAGACAAAATCAGAGACTCGATCAATCAAATGATAAACGTAATCGATCCAGCTTTCGATTTCAGCTCGATTAATAATCAAGTTGATATGATCGCTCTTCAGAACGCGAACTCGCTATTCGATGAAGTTGTGATTCCGGTTTATCAAAAACATATTAAACAAGCTCTAAGGGACGCGACTTTTATTACTTCAGTCGATGACGCTCTTTCAAACTTGCAAATCAAATTAAAGCAAAGCGAAGGTTCGACGCTGACAGAAGTTCGAACTAAAATCTCTCAATATGGAAGATCAGTGACAGCGACGGCCGGAGTCGCGGCCGGTTTAACTAATTATTTATATACGGGGCCGGTCGACGGAATTACTCGTCCTTTTTGTTTAGAACTAGTAAACAAAGTAGTGACAGATAGTCAGCTAAACCGGCTTAATAATAATCAAGGTCTATCGGTCATCACGTCCGGCGGCGGCTATAATTGCCGCCATTCTTGGAGCCCGGTCTCCGAAGGATTCATTCAAGCCGCTAAGCTAGATCGAGCGACTCAGTCAGATATAAACAAAGCGAATTCGAAAGCGAAGAAATAGTCATGAGAAAAGCAATCACAAATCAAGATCATCGCTTCATTTGGTCTCCTCAAGTTCCGACGACTGGAATTTCCTCGCTCGCGATTGATACAGAGTCGGGAATCAGCGAAAACTTTGTTCGCTTTACTGACGACGTATCAGTGACAGCGATCGCAAATGATAGAAGAACTTTGACTGTCTCCTCGGCTCCAGCTTCATACTATCGACAGTATCAAAACGGATTCCTTCTCACTTCAAGCGACACGTATTACTCAGTGAACGTAAGTCGGTTTGTAGGAACGACGGCTATCCTCGCCGAGCCTTTACCGAGGGAAATTGATCTTTCAACTTCGGCGACTCTTCATCTTAATACAATGTATGTCGACATCGATTCGACAGCGATCGCGACAAGCGGAGTCTATCCGTTTCGAATCTCATACAACGAATTAAACATGAGTAATGTTCGACAAGAACGCGGACTCTTCAAGGTGACTCCGCGTCCTTTTAATACTGGCTTAGATCATGCTCAATTCGTCGCGATGTTTGCGAATCTCGCTGACATGATTCCACGTCGACAAAGCGACTTCTCAACTCAAATAAAAGTCGCTGAGAATGAAATCATTCTCGCTGTCAGAGATCATCTAAACAGTGATGATATAACAGAAGATGAAGTCTTCAATCCGGAGTCGTTTCAACTAGCTCATTCTTATTGTAGCGCCGCAATCGTTTATGAAATGAATCTCAATCTCGACGCGGCTTCAGCGATGAGAGCCCGTTGTCAAGAGTTGATTGACTCGGCTCTTCGATCAATCTCGCTCGATTTGGACGGAGACGGAGTCATCGACGCCGGAGAAGAAGATCTTCGGCGAAAAGGTGGAAACGCTCAAGACTTTCGAGCGAGCTGGAGAAGCTACTCAAAGACGGCGAACGATTCTTTCTTTAACCCAGTTCGCGGAATGAGACACTAGTCATAAATAGGAACTCAGTTCCGGTTTAGAAAAGGAGGAGAGAATGAGAGTAAAAATAGATCTAAAGCTCCCTTCTAATTTGTGGACGGCTAAAGATACGCTCGTTCTTGCTCAAAATACCGTCGCTTCGATTAAATTAAGAACGTCGAAGGGAATTGACGCGACCGGAGTTTCTTTCGACAATTACTCAACAAAACCGATTTACGTCGCTTTTAAAGGAGCGAGATTGAAACCGAAAGGCGGCCGGCCTTCGAGAACAAATAAGTCAATCTATTACGCTCGCGGCTATCGTCAATATAAACAAGAGAGCCGGCGAAGGACTCCGGGAGGAGAAGGACAGTCCGCGGAAGTTGATCTCGTTTTAAGCGGTCAACTCATGAATAATCTAGTTGTACTTGAAGCGACAAGAGATCGATTTAAAATCGGATTGACAAAACACGTTAAATCATACGGTTATCATGTTAATGATAAAAGAGAATACATCGGACTAACCGACGACGAAGTCGACGTTCTTGTCGACGCGATCGCTCTTGATCTTTCGGAGAAGTTGAAATGACTCAAGGAATATTCGCCGCTTTAGAACATCTTGAAGAAAGAATCATGAGTATCAATCCGAAGACCGACACTCATTCCGGTTTCGTTGCAATTCAGCGCGACGACGGATTGAGCGTCGAGCTTGACGAGCGTTCAAATAATAATCGTTATTTCGAATTTCAGATTGATACGTTTCCAGAAGACGACGGACAAGCCGGACTCTCCGGAAGGAAACGAGCGACGATTGATCTTCGAGTCAGATATGAGATCCCGACGTCCTACGGCTTTCTTTCTCGAATGATCGCCGAAGACGCTTCAAACTTGCTCGATTCTCTAAAGAGTCCGGACTATGATTATATTGATACTGGAATCATCAACGCTATTCCGGAGCGTCCTACTTTTGAAGCAATTACGAACGCAACTGGCGAGCGAGTCGCGTTCATTCTGACCATTCCTTTTACTTTGCTATTCTTGGAGAATTAAAAATGGCAGTAACTCATAGAAGTTTAAGCGTCGCCGTTGAAACTATTTTCGGCTCTCCGGCTCCTACTACCGGAATCCCTTCAACAAGCGGCTTGACTTACGTTTCAATTCCTTGCGAACGTGATCCGATTCTTATCCCCGGAGAACCGGTCGTTAGTGAAAGAAACGACACCAAAGACGGAAACTACTTCAACGCTCCGGAACCGGATACCGTTTGGAGCGGAGGGAATCGACTGAGAAGACGAACCGGTCAAGTTGTTTGTAGAGTTGACTTGACGACGATCGGAACTTCAGCGAATAACTACACTTCAAACTATCTCGGCTATCTTCTCGGAGCCGGCTTCAAGACTCAAGTTCCTTCAAGCGGCTTAAGAAGCGATACAGCTTCCGCAGTATCGGACGTGAACACATACAGTCCGACCGGATCAATCTTAGAAAGCGATGTCGGATTGATCGTCGGAACTGAGTTGAATGGTCGAGCTGAATATTCAGCGATCACAGATAATGACGTCGTCGGAGACGTGACAGTCTCACCGGCTTTCTCTTCAGCGTTCACCGGAACTCCAACGATCCGAGGTCTTCAGACTTGGTACATTCCGAGCCGTTCAGCGACCGGAACTTTTGAACACTCATTATCATTCAAGATTGACGGAGTGAATTTTCAATCACTCGCTTTCGGTTGCGTACTTGAATCGATGTCAATTACTGTCGACAACGGTCGTTTAATGGCTGATTTGACTTATCAATGTGCTTATATCACTGACAATCATTCCGCGGCTTCAACTCCGATCGAACCAGTTTATAACTCCGGAGCTCCGGCTTTATTCCGCGGAGCTTATGCCGTTGTTTCGAGTGGATCTCCGGCGAGCGAGTCAAACGGTACAGTCGGAGAGACTCAAGGTCGAATTGCTCTTGATTGCGAAGATTTCACGTTGACCGTTACAAATACACTCGTTCCGCTCGGCTGGAGCAATGACGTCATAGGAATGTCAGATATGGAAGTCTCAGAGGTTAGCGTCGAGCTTAATTTAACGCTTTCGACTGTTAATACAACTGTAAATGATGACTTCTTCAATAGGACAGCTCGTCAAGTCATCGTCGGAACGGCTCCCTTCGGAGACGGAAAAGGAGCGGCGATCATGCTTCCGGCGGCAATCTTGACAAATGATCCGAGCGTTTATGATGTGTCCGGAAATGACATCGTTCGACAGAATTTAAACTATCGTCAAGCTAGATATGCCGGCGATTATACTGATTCATCTTATGAACTCTTAGCCGGAAATTCTCCGTTCAGAATAGGCTTGACAGTAGGAAACGTTTAATATGGCTCTTTCATTTGTCACTAGTGCAGATCATGAAATCGAAATCGTTGTCACTTGCGATCCAAGCGTTCAATGTGATGAAGATCAAAAGTCAGCGTATTATAAAAGCGGAGACTTGAATGATCTTGGAGACGTAAAAGACGCGACTCGATTCATCATTCGAGCTCTTTCTCCGAGCGATCGCGAACAAGCTGAAGTTTCAGCCGGAGCTTATACTCGAAGCGAACTCGGTCGTTTGCTTTGGCTAGAATCGCCAAACGAAACAAAAGAAAGAGCTCGCTGGCATCATGAACTAGAAGACGATGAAAAAGAAGCTCTTGCTCAATATACAGCTTATCTCAATCGAGTTTATATTGAAATGATTCGAGCTAGTTTAGTTTCAATCGACGGTGAGACGGCGACTTATGAAACGATTGATAATATAAGGCCGGAGTCGATTCGGACTCAAACGATCAGTGAGCTAGTTCTTCATATTCAAAGAATAAGCCTTCTTGGTGATTCGGGAAAATAGCCGCCGCCGGTGTGGTGTGGATAAGTCGCTCCGGCTCTCGTTCTTGGAACTGTAATCAATGCAAAGAGAATTCTAGTCTTCGAAGAAAAAGAGGGAATTGCGGAGGAGCTTTCCGCGACAATCTTCCGCAATCTCAAGAAGACGAAGAGGGAAGATTCGTTCCCGGTTATCGAGTCGCTCCCGATTGCGGAGCCGGATTCAGTGATTTAAAAATCCGCTCTTGCCCAGTCGCTGACATGAATCGGCTCTCTCCGATTGTTAGCGCTTATAATTTGCATAAATCGGGACTAGTTGATTTAAAAACAATATACAAGAATCCGAGTATCGCTCTTATTGATTGTTTAAATGTGATACAATCAAATCAAGATGAAGCTCAGTCTCGCGATCTGGAGAAGTTGAAAAATGGCAACTAATAGACAAATAGAAATCGATGTCGTCTTAAATTCTTCGCAAGCTGAAAAAGGTCTCGACAAGATTGAGACTTCTTCAAAAGAAGTCGGAGAGTCTTTTTCGAACGCTGGAAAAGTTATCAAGTCTTTCGGCGGCGAAAGCTCAAGAGCACTCGGAGGAGTCGGAGAAGCGTTCGGAGGAGTTGTCGATTCAGTCCAAGGCTTGAACTCTTCACTCAAAGCCGGCGGCTCATCTTTTACAGCTCTTTTGGG
>Ga0208898_1000408_pt1 | contig 33451 bp, 46 predicted proteins | sample VirMetDEL_Mar_4_FD_184513 | JGI IMG/M metagenome (GOLD analysis project Ga0208898, IMG submission 184513) | Aqueous microbial communities from the Delaware River and Bay under freshwater to marine salinity gradient to study organic matter... | ecosystem: Environmental > Aquatic > Marine >... | reverse complement strand
GGATGTCTACATTAGCCGTGGTAATAATTCCAGAGCTGTTGTAGAACGTAGCCGTGGATGCCCTAGAAAACTGCGAAGTATTGAAGTTGCTACCACTAATCGAGGCCACGTCAGCAGCGCGGGTGACCGTGGCGGTGGTGGTGGGGATGTAGCTGGTGGGGAAGGAACCGGCTTCTAATTGGGCGCCCCAGATGTAGATGCCGCTGGTGCCATCGCCTTGATAGGAATCAGTGCCATCCGCTGTAGCGAGACGAGCTGCGGCGATATAGCTTGTTGCCGTGGTCGTAAACGAAACCGAGCATCTATACCAGCCATTAGGAAATTGCTGAATAGATCCAGAATAATTGGCGTCTGCCGTCCCTACACTTCCAGCCCCGGATAGATTAAAGAAAACTCCCCCAAACACTCCTGAAGCGTCAAACCTGGCTTTAATCCAAGTTCGTCCATTTGCTTTGGCAAAGAAACTAAACGTATGGGCCGCAGCGGTCAAGCTAATAAGTGAAGAATTAAAGAAATCATGCCTTCCATTAGAGCTATCTTCACGCAAAAAATCAGCAGTAGTTGTGCCGTCAGGCGCTGTTGCCGAGTCTGAAATCAGTGTTGATCCGCTAGCTGAGTAATTAGTAGAACTAAAATCAGAACTGTAAGGTACAAGATTCGTCCTGCTTTCCTCCACCAACAGCCCCAGGCTCTCGCCCGTCACGGGGTCGTGATCAAACCGTGGAGCGCTGTTGATCGTGCTGGTGGTGGGGATGTATTCGCCAACAGTGGAGGATTGTTCTAGTTGGGCTCCCCAGATGTCAATTTCATCCCCTGGCGTTCTAATAAATATATAGCCGCGAGTATTTGCATCTGCCGTATTTGTAACGGAAATCCGATTCCATTCAGACGTGACTTGACTCGTTACGTCAAAGCTAACATTTTGACCGACAGTCATAGTGATGTCGCCAGTCCCAGTTCTTCGCCTGATCCAAATAGAATAAGTGTAGGTCAATCCACTTGTACCAGATATTGTCCTGCGAATGCCGCCATCTGCAGGGGTGGTTCCATCATTTTTCCAGGTAGATGCAGTCGTTCCACCGGCTGGGTCGTCTACCCCTGTTGCGCTGACTTTTGTCGCGGATGTGAGCGTATCCCATGCCGCGTTTGAAAAATCCTCACTATACGTCAACAAATTCGTCACCGCCGTCTTGATCAGCCCATCGCTGCCAACATACGTCCCACTACTGGCGCGGGTGTGTGTAATCAGCTGTTGGCCGCTGATAACGTCGACCAGATCCTTGCGGTCGGCAAACTGCTGATCAAGGCTCGGGCGTGTGCCAGCAATGTCCCATAGCTGGTTGCCAAAGCCGTTATATTGATTAATGGCTGTTTGTTTTGTTGCTAGCGTTCTCATCAGCCAAGTTCAGAAACGTAAAGAACTCCACTAGAACCAGAGGCACAAATTACAGCAATATTGGGACTGCCAGAAGGTACGCCAATATCTAGACGTTCTCCATTTGCAATAAAGTGACCACTTAATGTTGCGGTTTGTGATCCAGAACCTACGCTATAAAATGTATTAGTTCCAGCAGCTCGCATACTGATGCGATTAACTCCTGATGTAAGTGCCGTATTTGTATTGCCTGTGCTTACTGTAATTACTCGTGGAGTAACAGGAATTCCAAGGGGTTCAGTTTCTAGTCGACCTCCTGTAACTGTAGTTCCGCTAATAGAAATATTTCCTGAATCAACAACAATATTTCCAGACGCAATTGTTGTTACACCTGTAACACTAAGTGAATCACCACTTACCGTAGAAACCTTGTAATGGTCATATAAAATTGTTCCTTCCCATACGTTGGGCATTGTTTTGCACTGCTCTGTTTTTATTATTTTAACATCTGTTGAATCTTTTATGCTGATAAAATAAACATAAAAGAAATGCGATCATGTACATTCGTTACGTCAATGATTTGGGTAACGGGCATTCTGGTTATGCCACGATTGCATCAGGTATTCCTATCCAAACAACAGGTACTGACTCTATCGCAGTAACATCATCTGATGTAAATGGAATTGGTGTTCGTCCTGCAACAGTAGCAGGTGATGCATTTGGAAGGCTCAGGGTATCAAACCCATATACATTATTTGACTCATCTCAACGCTATCATGATAACGGATTGTGGGCTACATCAACTGGTGTAAGCGGAGCCGCAACCTTTAATGCAGACCAAGGTCTAGTTGACATGACTCTTGGTACTACATCAGGTGATTTTGTATTACGTGAAACTTATAAAGTGTTTCCGTACCAGCCTGGTAAATCACTTCTGACAATGAATACATTTGTCATGGAGTCTGGTCAAGAAAACCAACGGCAACGTGTTGGTTACTTCTCTTCAAGCAACGGTATCTTTATTGAGCAAAGCGGAGTAGCGTCACCTGCAATCGTAAAGCGTTCATCAGTATCTGGTTCTGTTGTTGATACCAGAATTGAGCAAGGAGATTGGAGTATAGATACGCTCCAAGGCTCTGGGGAATCTGGATATACTTTAGATCTAACCAAAGCTCAAATCTTCTGGGCAGACCTTGAATGGTTGGGTGTTGGTACTGTTAGGGCTGGCTTTGTTATTGATGGTGAATTTGTACATTGTCATTCATTTCATCATGCAAATAAAATTGAAAGTACTTATATAACAACGGCATCACTGCCATGTCGTTATGAAATTGAAAACTTAGATACTGTTAGTGCCAGCGGTACATTAAAGCAAATTTGTTCAACAGTATTGTCAGAAGGTGGTTATCAACTTATAGGTGAGCCACACTCAGTGGCGACACCTATTACATCTCCTTATACTTTATCAAGCAGTGGTGTTAACTATCCCGTTGCATCCATTAGATTAAAGTCAAGTGATTCAGATGCAATTGTAATCCCAGTAGGAATTAATGTACTTGCTATTACCAATAACACAAAATACAGGTGGTCAGTTGTTAAAAATGGAACAACTTCTGGAGGTACTTGGTCTGATTTAGGTTCAACTTCATCAGTTCAATACAACCTCAGTGGCACATCCTTTAGTGGTGGTAACGTATTAGCTCAAGGCTATGTTGTCGGTTCTAATCAGGGGTCTACTGCTACTGCTGTAGATCGTACAAACTTGTTTAAATTTCAACTTGAACGTGAGCCTTTTACGCCAACACCTTATGAGTTAACTGTTGTTGTTAGCGCTGACTCTGACAGTTCTGACTTTGTAGCAGCAATTGATTGGGAAGAAGTTTGATAAAATAACAATATCAACAAAATAACTATGTATACTCCTGCACCAGGTATGCAACTCGCTGATGTTGCCTTGAAGCAACCTGAGGAAGCTGCAAGTAAACCCAAAGCATCATTAAAACAAAAGCCTAAAACAAATCTTGATCAATTCATTCGTGAATTAACTGGTCTTGCTTCGTATATGAATGAGCTTAGGCTCCAGGCTCACTTAATTCATTTCAATTACGAGGCAGGTAATTTTCTTGGGGTGCATAAATTTCTTAAGAAACAATATCTTGCCCATGAAGAACACTTTGATCGCATCGGTGAACTAATCCGTTCTATGGATTATTTTTTACCTATGTGTTCAGAAGGACTGCGTGAAGCATGTCCTTCGTTTAAACATGTGAAGAAGTACCAGGCAAAAGATATGTTGCTTACGTATCTAAGTAACCTGGAAGATCTTGGTATGGCAACTAAAAAAACTGAGGCTGCTGCTGCCAAAATCAAAGCTATTGACGTTCAGAACTATCTCAGTGAGTTGTGTGAACACGCATTTAAATCCGCTTGGATGGTAAAGGCATCTTTAAGAGGCTGAGCGATGAGCAACGAATCCAAACTCCTGACACTGCTCGCCGAGCAGATTGAGCACTGCAAAGCGCAGGATTTCACTGACGCTGAAATAGCTCAGGCTGTAATTGATAGCACTGCTGATTGGTTTGAAGACACTCTGAGCCTAATCGGCATGTCGCCTGTTGTTATCCCAACGCTTATGCGTTGGCAAGCACATCAACATGAGCACCTCCAATGAAAGAATCACAACGCACAAGTCGCTTTGTCGAGCTGCGCGACCACGACCACCTAGCCGAGATTGACTCCTTCCTGGAAGTCACCGAATGGCACAATGGCGAGGGGTTTGACTTGCATCTCAGTCGCGGTGAGCAGTCGATCAACCTGAGCTGGGGCGAGTGGTCGGCATTGCTCGTTGCGCTCGGTGACTGGATTGACCAGCGTCAGCCTGAATCAACGTGCCCGCACATCATCTCCACCAACGAAGGCACGAGCTACTGCAAACTGGCGGAATCGACCGCTGAATTGCTCGCAAAGCTGCGCAGCTAAAGCTAAACTGAACAAGCCATTTGTATCGGTCAAGCATCCCAGTCGGCAGCTGGGTTACCAAGTCGGGTAAGGCGCGTGAGCCTCCGACACTTCTGCTATCACTAGGCCAGGGTGTAAGCCCTGGTTTTTTTTGTTCACGCAAAGGGAACATCTTGTTTGATTATATACAAAAAATCCCGGTAGTTAACCGGGAAATGTATCCGTAACCACTCCAGAGACTCTTTGTTCAAGGAAGGGATTTGGACTATTATCCCTAGAGCTTTATTGCTCTGGTGTCAGCATATCATGACATTGGGAATTGCCGTCAAACTTGATGTGATCCAACAAGCTACCTGTAGGTTTAAATTTGTTGGCTGCAAACTTTTCTACGGTCTGCTCCAGGGCTTCAATCGTTTCAAGCCGTGAGACGCAATCAACCAATGCACTGAGGGTAACCGGGTGCTCAATACGGGAACCAAACGCTACAGCCTCACGAAGATGTGCTGCAGCAGCATTAATTGATTCCTTGACGGAACTACTAAGGGCCATGGATAGTTTTAAAACTACAACTAATCTAATCTAAATATTACAGTTTAACAACAAAAATAAAGTCGTCATACCGACCCTTTGTAGTACGGACATCATACAACTGAACATTCTTTTGCATATCTTTATCTAAAGCATTTGTTAATACTTTGGCATCTTCGTCTGGGTTCTGAATATCTTCAATTGCCAGCACACCACCTGGATTAAGTAAAGGCAGATACTGTTTAACGGTAAACAATTGGCTTGTTAATGTGTGAGGACCATCGTCAATAATGACATCAAACCCACCCCATTCAACTTTTAAATCTTCAACAAACTTAGTGTCATACGCATTACCTTCATAGAATGAGTAATCGTTTTCATTTTGATCCATGCACTGCCAAATCCATGGATTTACAATATCAACAAGATCAACAAGGCATAAAGAAAACTTCGGCAAATAACTTTGCCACAACAGTGATGACCCTCCATGTTGCACGCCAATCTCAAGTAGCTGACCTTGCTTGTCAACAAATGAAGAAAGGATTTCCTCATAGATCCCTGTGTAGTTGTGAATTGTATTCTTGTCGGTGCCACCAGGCTTACCGAAGCCATTGATGTTGTATTCATCAATGATATCTACCAGGGTATCAGACGGTTGCATCCACTTGGGTTTAGTCATTAGTTGATCTCCTTGACTTCGATGGTGGGAAGCATAGTAATGATACGACCACGATAGCGTGGACGCAGAGAAGATTCAATAAAATCTTTAAAATTATGTGCCAGGACAATCAAGTTGTCTGGTTGATCTCGATACAAATATTCACGATCTTTGATTGGAAACCCTGTGCCACCAATAAACTTGCTTTGTTTTGATGGCGTATCATCAACGACATACGCACCAGGGACATTGAGGTAATTGAGACCTAAAGCGTTGAGATATACTGTGCCTTTAGCTGCTGCACCAAAGAATGCAGTACGTCCTTGCAATTGCTGGATCCAATCAAGATCATTGACAATTTTTTCTTTTACTTCAAAATCAAAGATGTCGTAATTAAAGTCGAACTCAGCATTTACAAAACCATCTGCTGCACCATCTGGTGCCGACGCTTCTTTATTGGTCATCCATAGGAGCATGCTTCCGCCATGGATGTCAGTCTCTTTGGCATAAATAATTTTTAAACCGTACTGTTTAAAGAGCTTTATCAGGGGAGTAACAAGCCAGTAATAGTAATGCTCGTGGTAAAACTGATCAAACTGTAATGTCTTTAATGTATTCAATGTATATGGAAACTCCAGGATCCAAACACCGTCAAGGTGTTTTTGAATACCACGCAAAAATTTGTGGATGTTTTTGGTATGCTGGAAGACATTTGTTGATGTAATAATATTTGCTTTAGGCAGATCTATCTCGTCTGAAAAGAAACCATGGACAAACTCAATTCCTTTTGCTTCGTTGGTTTCTTTGAATGACTCACTGGCATCAACGTTAATGCAACGCAACTGTTTTTTACCTGCACATTCTTGAAATGTTTCGAGCAAGGTGCCATCATTGCCACCAATATCAATAACTACATCATGCCGTAAGTGTGTTAATGAATTATAAAGTTTTTTGCAGTGATCCTTATAGGGTTTGCTGACGCCTGAATTATAAACATAATCTTTATATAGCAATCGTGGGTTTACTGCCGTATCTAAGTGAATGCATTTATCGTCATCAATAGTTGCACGCAGCGAATACCGTTTAGCAAGAAGAGATTCTTCCCTGGAATTGTGCAGTTGGTTTGCCAGGGGTTGGTATCCTAAATCCAAAAACACACTATCATCACATCCATCGCAATTGCTCTGTTCGGACTGGGTCGAACTGCCAGTATTGGATTGGATGGTTTTTATGAAAAGGTGTTCGATAAACTTCATTGCCAGGTAAACCGCCCCACTTCTTCGTATAGTAGTCCAAATTTGCTGCGAATGTATACTGATTTTTTTGTTTAAAAGTTTCGCAACTATTAAGAGTGCTGCTGCGGATGTGACAATTATTTAACGGAAAAGATGTCATTGACACACCAGCAAGCTTCTGACGGTAGCGGTAGTCATTGTCTTCAAAATAACCTGGGTAGAAATTTTCATCAAGAAGACCAACCTCTTGAATTAACTTTGGGGTTAAAACGATTCCACACATTTCATCATCGCCTTGTCCCAGGGTCATGCCATTGGGGTGGCTATCAATAGCAATGGACAGACGCTCAAGTTCACCACGGGCTAGGTACCAGTCAAATCCAGTAAATAACCAATAGTTGAAACTGGTGTTTTGTTTGATTACTAGGTTAACTGCACCAGGGTAGCCGGTGTTCTGATTAGTTGTTAGTACTTTTATGTCATCAATGTATTTAGATTTTTTATCAAAGATTTTTTCTAGGGTTTTTTTAACTGTTTGATCTTGGCCGCAAGAGTTGTCAATAATGAAGTATGTGCCAACGGGATAGTCAATTGACTTGAAATGCTGGTAAAGTTTACTGCCATCGCGCAGTACAGCAGTACAGATGTTCTCAATCATGGTGTTGTCAGCTGTATAAGTGACACATCAATTGCTGCCACACACAGAAAGCATACCAAAAATAAACCAATAATCAAATCTACCTTTATTTAAGTTTTGATATAGAATAAAACTAATATACGCAACTTCTAATGGTTGTCGCCAAAGACTCTGAAACAGTCCTAGATATTTACCAGCGCGATCCAGAGCTATTCAATCAACTCAACCAGAAGCCTGCACGGATCACACTCAACGGTAAAAGACACTATAATACTCCGTTTTATACTGGTCCAGCAGCTAGTGTTACCACCATAATTTCTGATACTGCATCTGAAGTCAATAAGAAAAAGCTTGAGATGTGGTCCAAAAATAACCCAGGAGTTAAAGAGCAAGCTGCTGAAAGGGGTACTGCAATCCATAGTTGTATGGAGCATTACCTAAAGAAAGAAGATTTTGAGGTGCCAGAAGACTATATGGACTTCTGGGATGGTATGCCTAAAATCTTGGATCAGTTCCAGGAGGTGATCTGGGCTGAAACTCCTCTACTCGACAAATATCAATTTGCTTTATCAGCGGATGGTGTGGGTAGGGTTTGGGGTCGTGATAATGAAGATAGGCCATGGGTTGGTAGTCCTGACATCATTGGTATTGCAAATAACAAACTTACACTTGCTGACTTGAAGACCAGTGTCAAACCTTATAGCAGGTGGTGGCCCAAGAATTTGGAGAAAGGTAGTACGCAATGGCGAGATCTCCTTTCAGGTAATATGAAGTTTAAAAAGGCTTGTCTCCAGATGGGAGCTTACGACTTGGGTATCCAACAAACATTGGGTATGAAGGTGCAACAAGCTGCTGTAATTGTTTCGACTCCAACAAAAACACAACTATTTAAGGTATCGCGTCGTGCATTGGACGCATATAATGAGAAGTGGTTGAAAGTAGTAAAGCAGTACTACGAACAGATCAACAACTGTGCAGTGTATGACCCTGACTTGGTGTAAAGATCACAAGAAGAACCTGCAAAACTTGACTATTTAAAAAAACATTATGATCACAATTTGCTATAATATTATTAAAAGTAAAAATTTTTTGTTAAATTACTTTGGGGTATAAATCATGGCTAACGTTTCTCAGGATTACAATGCTGGAACATTCATCGATGACGAAGGTCAATCAGGTGCAACTGAAGGTACTTTTACCAGTCAAGATTTAAATCAGTTCCAAGAACTGTTAAATCGTCTTACGTCATCTAAGATGACACAACAGAAACAAAAGTCAAAAGAAGGTCGTAAAGATATCTATGCTGGTGGTCTTGCCAGTATGATGAGGAATTTTTAATACAGTAGTAAAAAAACTACATTAAAACTTTATCTGTGGTATGACTAATTTGACATGATACCGTGGATCCGTGTTTTTATATCTGACTGTATTGATGCTGTTATAAAGTGGCTCAAACGTGTGTGGTTTGAATCCAAGCTAAAAGCACGTCTAACAATGATCGAATGGCAACATAAAATTAAATTTGAAAAGGAATTGGAAGACAATTTTAAACCCATCTATAGTGAAGAGCCGCACCAGGGGCCTGGGACTGAGGCTGCAAAACTGGGTGGTCCAATGAGACTCACCGCAAAATGGGTAAAGGAAAACAAAAACTAAATTTAGCAAATCCTTAGCCAAATCTTGGCTAGGGTTTCGTAGGATGAAAGAAACAACCGAAGATGTCCCCATGGAAATTACCGTGCATGAGGGGCAGTGGATTGCGTCAATAGAGCAGTTGATGGAGACTGCAGCTAAAGACGACATCTTTCTGCTGCCATCAATTATTCATCTTCACGCGTTTGAGGAAGTTAACAAAGAATTCTTTCCAGACAAAACCTTTCGAGCTAAACTGAACTTTTAATTCAAGATGATGAGCCAAAATTTACTCTCCCTTCGCCCTGGTGAAATTCGTCTTGATCTTCTCAATATCGATTGGCCGCTAACTGCGTTAAACAGGAACAAGGCTCCGTATATTCCTGGATGGCAAAACAAACCACTTTCGCCCCAGGAGATTGAAACTGAGATTACTGAGGACAGGTGTAAAGCTATTGGCCTGATGGGTGGTCCTGTCTTCAATGAACCCTATGGTCATGTATGGGTTGATATTGATGGTGAATCAGTATACAAAACCATTGAAGAGGTATCGCAACAAACAGTTGAAGAAGCCTTACCCAAAACACTGACCATTTGTAGTGGTAAGCCTGGTCGTGAACGAATGCTATACAAGTTATCCAAAGATAAATGGAAGCATTTTGCGCGTAACAAATATGTATGGCATGCAGAAGGTGATAATGAAAAACTAGAAATTTTATGGAAGCGGCACCAGGGTGTGCTAATGGGTTTGCATCCTGAAACTGAGGGGTACTACACCAAAGAAGGCTGTGACTTTGGCTGGGTAGATAAACTGCCTGAGCTTCCGCAGTGGTTAATGAATAACATCATTAACAAAAACGTAAGGCAAGGTAGTCCGTTCCAGCAAACATCCAGGATTTTTGGCCCTAATTTTGCCATCAACTCCTACATGTCAATTGAACGGCAGATGAAAAGGGCAAAAGAAGCGTTATGGACCTTGCCTCCTGATGCAGCGGATGACTATGACACCTGGATCATTATTGGACAATCACTACATTCATTAGACGAGAGTCTACTTGAGGAATGGGATGAGTGGTCCAAGCAATCCGATAAATACATGCAAGGTGAATGCCAAAGACGGTGGCAGTCATTCTCTAAGGGTGGTGGCAGGACCATGGCATCGTTGATTGCTATGGCAAAAGAAAATGGCTGGCAAGATCCCGAAGCATCAAAAGAACATATGGTTACCAATGTAGATGACGATAGCGTTGAACGTTTGATCCGTGAACTGGAAGAAGGGGTTGGCATGCCAGACAACAAATCAGTGTTGGAAAAACCAAAGAAAAAGAAAAAAGAAAAGCGTAATGATTGGTTCACTAATGCAGTAAAAGCAAATCAAGAGGACGACAAGAAACCAAGTCGTAACCCTTCCAGTGACACAATTGCTGCAATGTTATTGGGTCAGTACCAGGGGAACCTGTTGTACTCGAAAATGCATGATCAGTTCTTTATGTATGGTGCCAAGGGGCCAGGGCTTTGGGCTGGTCTGATGGAGATCGAAGTTAAGTCTGACATCAAGAATAAGTTGGATGAGATTAAAGGTGCATTGCTACCTCGTGGTTATTCCATGAATCTGATCAATGACATTTATCTGCAGTTAAAGTTGGCAGTGCCGTTTGATGATTGGTCGGAAGATAAGAACTTGCTTTTGTTTAATAACGGTGTACTGAATATTAGTGAACGCAGGTTAATGCCATTTGATAAAGAACTGTATATGACCCAGCGCTTACCCTATGATTACGACCCATCTGCTAAGTGTGAACCAATCATTCAATGGTTGAAGAATACGCAGGATAACAACTGGAAGCGTGTGCAGGTGCTAAGGGCATGGCTTCGTGCTGTACTCCTTAGCTGCTCTGATATCCAGAAGTTTGTTGAGATTGTCGGACCAGGGAAATCAGGTAAGTCTAGTTATGCCAACCTTGCTCATGCATTGGTAGGTGATCAGAACGCAATGATCTCTAGCCTTGAGCATCTGGAAAAGAATAGGTTTGAGACAGCAAATATCTATAAGAAGAAGCTGTTGCTGTTCAATGATGTTGAGCGTTATGGCGGATCGGTTTCAGTACTGAAAGCATTGACTGGTCGTGACCTGATCCGTAATGAGCAGAAGTACCAGACTGATAAGCAGAAGCCATTTAAATTTGATGGCTTGGTCATGATTACAGCTAATGAACCAATCCAAACAACGGATCCAACCTCTGGTCTTGCCAGGCGTCGTCTCACGATTCCATTCAACAATCCATTCAAGGGCAGCTCCAGAGAGCAGAAAGTGTTGATTGATATGGATGATAAAGGGAATGCCTTCGGGGAATTTGCTCCGATGCTTCCCGGTTTGGTCAACTGGGTGCTTGAAATGCCTCATGAAGAAATGCGTGAGTATCTTATGGAAACAGCAAAGAGTGTTCCTTTCTATGCTCAATACAACACTGAGCAAACTCTTAAATCCAACCCTGTGATGGATTGGTTGCATCACTGCATTGTGTTTGACGTAAACGCTCGTGCATCTGTTGGTCTTGCGAAGCACGCACCACGGGAAGCATCGACAATATATGCAAACACTGACAAATGGTTGTATGCTTCTTACTGTGAATTCACTAAGAATTCAAATGGTAATGTTTTAGGGCGTTCCAGGTTTGAGACGTTGTTGCTTGACATCTGTAACCACCAGCTAGGTGTCAATGTTTACAAGTATCGCAACTCTCGGTCAATGTTTCTTGTGAACATTGCAATACGCAACAGTAATGCCAAGTATGAAACCTATCCCTCAATCGTTGAAGTGGGTCTTCATAAAGATGAATATGAGCAGTTTTATGGTCCGGGGGTGATTGCCTATGTTTCACCTAATGAAAAGTACAGCAAGGAGGCAGAGGAGTGACGGTAGGTAAGCACCTTATTCTTGACCTGTATCAATGCGATACAGGGCTTCTTGATGATTACAACTTCTTGTATAAGGTGATGTATGAAGCAATTGAATTAACTGGTGCCAAGATTCTTAATCACGTAGGGCATGAGTTCGAGCCCCAGGGGGCAACACTATTGTTCCTGTTGTCAGAGTCACATGCATCCATTCACACATGGCCCGAGAAGGGCTATGCGGCTATTGACATATACACATGCAGTAATAAATGTTTGGTGCAGAATATCATCAACTATCTGCTGGTAAAACTAAAAAGTACGAGTTATCAGGTAAAAGAATTAAATCGTAGCACTGTAAAAACTAACGATAGTTAAGCTGCTGTTCTAGCTCGCGAATTTTTTTATCTTTGGGATTTTCAATACCCATGGCAGAACTAAGTGCACCACCTCCAGCAAGACCTGCGACAACGCCAATCTCATCACCAACAAAGCGGCCTATTGCTCTACCAACATTCTCACCAGTAACAGCTTTGGCATCATCAAGCAGAGATCCAAAAACACGACCCATATCAATTGATGTGCCAGGGACGGTTTTTCCTTGTTGTAATTCTGCCATCCTGGCAATATTTTGATCTAGATTTTCTACAGCTTCTCTTGCAATAACATTTTCAACTTTTGCGTAATTGGTGTTAATTGCATTAGCTATTTGGTTTTTGAGTTGAGTTTTTAGCTTGGGGTCCAGTGTTTCGTATGTGTCTAATACGGCTTTTACCTGCGTTCCTTTTTGAATCATTGGTAATTGCTGTTGGAACTCTTGTGCAGTAATGCCGTATTTTTGAGCAAATACTGTTGGATTAGAAATAGCTTCTTGCGCCATCCTGGCTGAGGTCTGTTCAATAATTTCTTTTTTAACCATCCCTTTGCCTTGACGCATTAACTCCCGGCCTCCTTGGGCTAAAGTTTTTTGACCAGCCGTCCTACCAAGCATTGCCAAAAGTCCTTCTTGGTTTTTTAACGGTAGTGCTGGTCCTGATAGACTTTTATTATTCATCAATAGATGAATATTTTTACCAAGTCGCGCACCAAGGCGTGTGCCTAACATACCAAGGCCAACACCACCTGCCATAGCACCTAGGGTTTGAATACCTACTTGTGGCAGTGGTGTGTCAGTGCCTAGCATACCGACACCAGCCAATCCACCACCTAGAATGCCCTCCATTGCTTCTTGGGCCAACTCATTATTTTGAAGCTCTAAAAACTTACCAGCTAAGTTCATATCTGTTTGTTTTTTATTATTCTAAAACATCCAATCAATGGTTATACTTTAGATAGTTTTTCTATCTGAAATGTCTAAAAAACCTAAAATTCTTTGGGTAGCAGATTTCGCAGCCATGACAGGCTTCGGTCGAGTAAGTGGTGCTGTTCTGCCCAGGCTTAAAGATAAGTATGAAATTGTAGTGCTCGCTTGCAATTGGCACGGGGATCCGGTACCAGAGCAAAAAGAATTTAAGATGTACCCTGCTGCTAATAAGTTCCAGCAAGCACCCTTTGGTGAGCAGCGTATCCGTGAAATCGTAGAGAAAGAACAACCAGACATTGTGTTTACGTTAAATGATCCTTGGATTGCTTCAGGACAATATAATCAAATTAAAGATCTGCACCAGCAGAAGAAGTTTAAATTTGTTGGCTATCTGACCATGGATAGCTACAACTGGATTGGTGGTATTGATCCTCATATCAATGAGTGGGATTCACTGATTGCATTTACAGAGTTTGGTGGACATGAATTTTTAAAGGCCGGTATCCAGCGGCCTGTCACAATTATTCCCCATGGTCTGGATACTGATGTGTTCTATCCCATGGACAAAGCAGAAGCACGTAAAAAACTAGGTCTGCCGGAAGACATCTTTATTGTGCTGAACGCAAACCGTAACCAGTTCCGCAAGCGTCAAGACATCACTATCACTGGCTTTTCCAAGTTTGCTGTAGGACGTGAAGATACCCGTCTTTATATGCATTGCGGGCTCAAAGATCAAGGCTGGGATCTAATGCAATTGTTTGGTAGGGAAATGCTAAAGCAAGGTCTTGACCCTAATGGCAGGATCATCATGACAACTAATAGCTCTAATCCTCCAAGCGTATCGGTTGAAATGCTGAATACGATTTATAACGCAGCAGATGTTTCTGTCAATACTGCCAAGGGAGGAGGATGGGAGCTTATCAACTTTGAGTCTGCTGCATGCCGGGTTGCTCAAGTCGTACCAGATCACACCAGTACTAAGGAAATTTTTGAAGGCTATGGCAAGTTGATTCGCACTGAGCATGTGGATGTAGATCCCAATTACGCAAGGGAGATGCATTGTCCCTCCAGTGATCACTTTGCTGAGATCCTTACTGAGCTGTACAAGGACCGTGACCTACTGGATGCCACTGCACAGGCCTGCTATGACCGTGTGACAAGCGAAGAGTTCAGCTGGGATACGATCGCCCATCAATTTGATGAGGAGTTCCAGGAGGCCCTGAAGGTACCTGCAGTAAAGCTGAAGCGTTCTTCCAAGAAGAAAAGTAAAAAGGATAAAGAACTGGTTAACGCATAACGTCTCAAGCAAGACTCATTACTAGACCCTGCCGCAAGGTGGGGTTTTTTAATGTAATTTTAGTTCAGGTGTACCAGGAAATGGCTGGAGGGGGGTGCAGAAGTGTGGACTTGGGGGGCATTTTCCCTTATATAGAGCCAAACGATAATTTGGGCAACGATAATTTGGGATGAATGGTCCTGGTGCTGAAACATCCGAATTTCGGTGGTTACAACAGGAAGGCGCTGAGTCCCATGTGTCTAAAGCTAATAACCATTTTTGACGCCCCAAATTATCGTTTCTTTCAATAAAGAGAAAAACATACCCAGATCTCCACTTCTACACACTCAAACAGCTCAAACCATCGCAATATGCGTTAGAATGGGACAAAATACATGGTTTTTGTTACGTGGCGAACCCTTTCAGTGACCGAAAATGTCGCAGGCGCTATGCCAAAGAAGCTCTGAACTACAGACCTTTGACTTCCCTGGAACCAGAGGTAATGGATAAGGAGGGGTACTACTACGGTCACCCATGCCCCCTGGGTCACAACATCAGGGATAAGACCAAGCACTGGTGCTACAGGTGCGTATGGCGCATCAGAAGCAATATTTGTGGGATAGACGTGAACTACATGCATATGGACTACAACCGTCTCGCTAATTCAATCTGGACCCAAATTGAGACTGAAGATCCAGGGGACTGCTGGGACACCCACACCCTTTCTGAGTATGTTTACTCATCTTCTTACAGGACTCAGTCCAGTGGTAGGCGTACAGATCGAATGAGTACCCATAAGGCCATCTACAACATGACTTGGGGGGATGTCGGCTCCATGACGGTGACCCGTACGTGTGGAAATAAAAAATGTCTCAACCCTCTTCATTTGGTCTCAAGTTGGAATAACCCAAATCGACTCAGGAATCTTATGTACTTCGACACCGAGTTTAATTTTGAAAAAATCAAAGCTATGCAAGAGCGTACACAGAGGGGTGAGTCTACAGATCCTTTGATCATGACCTATAAAAAGAACATTATTTCCGATCCCAGGCATGTTGAAATTTCCCAGTCTTACAATGAAGAATATGTAGAAAGCACTTAATGGCACGCAATAGTTTATCAAAGCAAAATACAAGATCAGCTAAGAATCCATTCAGCTTAGGTTCCTTTGGTGAACTGACGCTTCGTTATCTGACCGGATCCCTGGGACCAAAGAATAAAGTAATTAGTGGTGGCTATGGCGAAGGTGAGTACAACCATTGGTATAGCATCACACTGACTCGGCCTGGATGGATTGTTGTTATTAAGGGTGGCACCAGGCCCAAGTACATCAATGTTTCTGCGTATGATCTGAATCGCAACCCTATTGAAGGCCGTAGTATTTTTGATGCTGATTCAGTAGCTGTTAACGATGCAGTTGGAAAGTATTATCCGTATTTAGATACGGTAATGGCTACTCAGTCTGACCTGTATAACACCTACGAAAGATTAAGAATTGATAAAGGAGATGAGCGTTATTACCCCCTGGAGAAAGGAACGTATCTGATTTGTGTATCGGCTACCAGGAATGAGGGTATTAATTATGGTGTTGGAATTGTTGTTGAATTTCCAGTCACCGAAGTTTTCATCATGTTGGAAGACAACGATGGAAGCTTGATGCTTACTGAGACAGATATTGATGTTACAAATACTATTGATATTGCTTCTCCTGTAACCGTTCCATTTGTGATACCTGATAATTTCAACGCTTTTACTAAAACAAGCTGCACAATTACAAATGCAGGTTCGGTTGAAATACCAGAGGGTTCCTCTTGGTTTATTGGTGAAGTAATTCTTGATAGAGATTTCTTTAGGTTTATCTGCGAACCAGGTAATGATTTGTATTACGAGACCATTCATGACCACTCCTTGTCCGAATGGAGAGATGCCTGGAATGCAACCCATAAAACAGATAATGAACCATTCCCTGCGGAGTTCGTACCCTACGCCAATCGCCCTTAAACCAAAATTATTTTATTAGGGAGGCAACTTTAAAATATATGCCTAGAGTAATGGAAGAAATTGGCCCAGGGATAATGCCTGGCATAAGATATTAAGTTGTTTCTTTTGATCTAATTGCCTATAAAATCTGTTACGCTAATAAAAACAGATTAAGGTATGGCATCTTTAATTGCAAATCTTCCGCCAACCAAGGTGTGGGTTAGAAAAGAATACTTGCGCGACATGCGTGATGGCTTTGGTGAGTATGCTCTTGGCTATTGGGTTTCTGTTAAATCTTTACCAGGGCGAACATTTTATTTCGAAACTTATTTGCCTGAATATTGCGCTTTGTATGATAAGTTACCAATCTCAGCTTTTCTAGCATGGGATTCAGATTCTCCTAAAGAACCCCAAAAGCCTGAACTTGATTTGCCTTTAGAGGAGCTTCAATTTTGGAATTGCTTTAGCTATGACATTACTTTGTTGGAAAAAAATCTTACCTACACAATGGGGTGGGAAGTGCGTACCAAGACGCATGGCTCCATGTCTGGTAACTATCTTTTCACTATTGATAGCTACAACAGCGACCGCAACAGCGCAGACCTTACCTTCTCGGAAGTTTCAGACGAACACAAATCCTTCAACATCATTGAGTTGCAAAACGGTCAGTATGCGGCGTATCCAAACAACCGATGCCGTATTATTGATCCTTCTTTGTCGCCCGAAACGATTAAAACCCCCGACTTCCTTGTCTCCACCCGATACTTTAACGTGGAGTACCCCAACGCAAAATGGGGAAGGTTAGGAGAATCAGAAGAGTATTTCTGGGAAACAGAAACAGAAAAAAATAAGTATAAACCCTTTGTTCCTCATGATGAAGAATTTGATAGGTGATTATAGAATAAAGGTAAACCTACAGGTTACCCATGGACAAGCTTAACGAAATTGTGGAGTTTGCACTGGCACTTCACGCTGCTGCATCAATTATTGTTGCTGTCACCCCCACTCCCAAAGATGACCAAATTCTTGGCAAGGCTTACAAAGTAATCGAGTTCTTTGCTCTGGCTATTGGTAAGGCTAAGCAAAAGTGATCAGTTGACAGGCTGGTACCACCAAACACAACCATTCTGATTTTCAATTGCTTTACGTAAGGCATAAGCCTCATCCTTTGAAAGGGTGAGGCATTTCCTTTCGTCTTTCAATTCATAACAGACATTTACATTGATGTCTGGATTTTTTGTTACTTTCATGGCTTGACGGCTAAGTACCACCCGGTTGACTTTCCTTCGACTTCCCAACGGCGTAACCAATTCTTGCGGCTGTATTTTACCTTAACGCCACGCTTGGCTTCGGTAGAAACGTAACCACCGTTAATAAGGTCAGCTTCACCGTATGGATCATTCATGATGATGTGATCCTTATCGAATCCAATGCAGCATGTCCAATGCCCACCCCCTTTTGGTGCGCTAGCAGATCCGTAATGCAACCAACCAACTGCAAAAGGGTGGCCCTCTTTGATTTGATTTTCAAGAAGCTCTGTATTTCCCTTGGTACCAAACCACGCTGTCAGTCCCAGGTGCTGCAGGGCTTTTACCTGAGCTGTTGATGCTGTGCTGTCACCAAACTTTGCACGGATTTTATTATACTCATCATCCGTATCAACCAAGCCGTAGTAGGCAGCAATCATTGCACAACTAGATGAGAAACATTCTCGATAGCCATAACCACTTTGGTTATCTAGCTGATAAAAATACGGAACGTTTAAGACTTTACCACCAGGGGGATTTGCTGTGCATTCACGATCCATGATCTGCATCAACTTATCTGCATAATCAGGATCGGTTGCATAGCCTTCCTTTACAAGAAGTTTGGCGCACTCATTTCGATTGGCTGCACGGTTAACACCCTGGTAACCATCAAAATCTTTATACCAGCGATTGACTAGGTATTGAACGCAAGAATAAAGATCAGGGAAATTAATAAAGCCATCTTTAATGGTGACCCATTGCCCATCGATATATTCTTGGGTGTCAACAACGGTACCATCTTTACCTTTCAAGTTAAAATAATTATGCTTACCTGAGACATGCTTACCCCATCCAGATTCAAGTGCCCATTGCGCTGCAACAACTTCTGGAAATTTTGCACCAGCATCTGATGCCGCTTGCCGGATCCCATTCCATGTGTTTTGATACACGGGTTTGGGATCTACAGCAGAACGATAAAGATCAGCAAACTCATCAAGTTGTTCTTTTGTCAGTTGCTCTTGTAAATAATTCCAAGCAGCAAGTTGGTGGGGCAGTTCCTTATAGTACTTTGCCGCATCGGTTAGCTTAATTGTCATCTTAAGTAACGGCTATGTTACTTAAACTATAGCTTAATTGGACCAGGGTACACCAGCTTGTTTTGTAGGTGCGTGTTTTTCATCGAGTTGGCTCTGAAGTGCGGCTTCAATTTCTGCCATTTTTTCATCACTAAACTTTTCTTTCTAGGAAAGGATACTTAGCCTTTACTGCCAAGCACGCATCTTTGTAGGCTTGCACTTGGGCATCATCATCTTTAGCAATACCGTCTAGATAATCTTGCATCGGCGGATATTCCTTAGCACGTTGCAACCTGACGCCATGATTGAAAGCCGAAACAATGTCAGCTTCGTCGGCATCACTTATCACAGCGCGAAGGTCATGCTCAAACAAAGTCTTGCTGATGGCTTCCTTTGCTTCGTATATGACAACGCCATCCTCATCCGTCGAAGATGTAATGGCGTATGGGACGTACCACTGGCCTTTAATGAGGCGCGGAAGCGGATAATCGCTGCCGTAATTCACGATAGGATCGGACACGAAATTTTGCAGGCAATACGTACTCGTTGATTATTCTACCAGTGTCGGCGTACCTGAGCCAACCATAAAAAGATCCGATGACATGGCGCAGGCTTACTGCTTCGTTCAATGTCATTCGCTTAGTTTCTTGGCTTAATTTGCGGCGTACGCGAGGCGAGCCCCGTTATTTTCTTGGCTGGAGATCGATGAATTGTTCAGAAGCAAGCAGAAGGCCCCATTCCACTGACCCAACTGGGCATCGCCCCCCACACGGGCTACACGCCAATTGACGCCAGTCCAGAAGGGATCACCCAGATACGTCGTGCTGCTACCTCCTGGCCCACCTGCAGGCAGGAACACATCAGCAAGTGGTTGCAGTTCTTTTTGATAAGAGGCATAGCCAGAGGCCACTTGAGCATAAAACTCATAACCATCGGATGTATCATCATCAAATGCAGTTTGATCGTTGGTCAGATAAACCACCCGTTCGTAAATATTGATGCCATCAACAAAATACCAAGCGCGACCATATAGATTTTCAATACCGCGATATGCCATATAATCATCGACATGGGATACATTGTCAGTGCTGTTGACGCTATGGTTGCCGTCGCCGTCACTTTGACCGGTTGTTACCCCATATGTCCCACCAGTGTCAGATCCATTACCAATAGCTCGTTGGGAGTTGTAATCTTGGTACTCGCAAACCAGCAATGTTTGAATTGCAGCTAACTCCAAATAAGACAACACATGCCAGCCAGTGCCACGGGCTTCTGCTTCGGTGCGGAACGTAGCACGAGTTTTACTGCGGGTATTTGTTTGACCGCTAACACTAGAACTAGTTCCAGAATCATCATAGGTTTGGTATGCACCAATGTAAAAAGCATCTTTGTAACTACCGTCAGTTTTAATAAATGCTGGATGAGGCTGGAAACCTTGTGCAATTAAGGCATCACTGCAGCCCAGTTTCACTTCACGAGTGTGTACACCATTCAAGAAGCCATAACGCACGCTGAATGCTGGGATTTCAACAACAACTTGGCCATCAGTACCAGTCAAATCACTTGATACTGTGCCAGCAGCAGGTGTGGCCGTGGTCGTTGCCGCAATGCATTCCCACAAATAGCCACTATGGGTAACACGTTGACCGAGGGTAAAGGTACCAGCGGCCCATGCTGGAACACCAACACGTAGCAGTGAGTTCGTGCTTTCGCTAATTGTGCCGGTGTAAGCGGTATCAAGTGCTTCGGTTTCTACAATGCGAAGCCAGTCACCAGATTTTAGATCGCTATCATCAGCATCAAGATAATACTGAACAACACCAGAATCATTGATTACGCAACGACGAATTCGTGATTGAACATCAATATCAACAGTGCCGGTCAGATCACTGGTTTTAATACTGGTTCCAAGGAAGTAAAGACCGTAGGTGTCATCATCATGATCCCAGCCAAACACTCCTGATGAAGTAATTTGTTCCCAAGAAGGAGGTGAACCAGAACCATTAGAAACAAGCACTTGACCAGCGGTCCCAAAATTAGAACCACTAACACCCAATGCTCCATTTACTTGTATTTCAGATTGAAAAATCCCAGATACAAAAGTTGCTGTTATACCAGTGACAGTAACTCCTGTTACTGAAGTAAAGCCTGCAGAATCACCTGTAATTACATTTCCAGAAATTACTCCTGTGACTTGAACAGCACCACTAAAAACTGGGTTTTTAACTAAACCAGATATTGATACAGTTGTATCAGAACCTCCATTGGTAAAAGTAACTGAATCAACCCTTAGTTCACCGTAAGCCATTTAATTAAACCTTTTTCCTTATTTTACTTTATTTATTACGGCAAAATAACCAATGGACCTTGGATGGTAGCACCACTACTTCCACCATAAATAACACCGGAAACTGTCAAATTACCGTTAATTGTCACATTTCCATCAAAAGTACCACTAGCTTTTGGAACATAGTATTGATTCAGGTAGTCTTTAAAACCTGAAAATGTAATTTTTTTGTTACGTAAAGCAGGATCAACCTCAAAAACATGAACCAGATTCAGTAAATCTGATTCATTAATTTCAGTTCCACCAATCAGGGGAAATTCGCTTATTCGTCTATTTGCCACCTAAAGATAACCCAAGCCCTATTCAACTATTATAGACTGGATTATTTTTCTCGAATTTCAATACGAGGCAAAATATCTGTAGTAAAGTTCCAGGCTGCTTGAATACCTGTGACAATACCGCAGGATAATGCAATAACAAGAAGCAGTTCCGCAATGGTGAGATTGCGACGAACATATACAACTTCAGGCTCCCGGTTAAAGACAGGGGCTTGCTGCTGTTGCATTGCTTGTTGTTGACGGATGGCATTTTCTAGTGCCATGCGTTTCATCTCCTGGAGCTGCTCAGCAGTAATAGTAGGTTGAACAGGTTGCTGTTCAGTGGGCCGACCAGGGATATTGCTGGAAGGAACTTGATCTTCCATGGAAAGTGTGCAATCATTTTCCTAGACTTTAGCATTAATTTTTAGGGATGGAAACACAGAGTAAAACAGGAATCAAAACTGCATTACAAAATATTGCTGATGAGTTGAGAGGTATTCGTGTAGTACTTGGTGCCATGTGGCATAGCCGATACAAGAACGAAGAAACTGATGTCGCATCACCAGAAATTTATGCAGATGAATATATTTCAGTTGATGAGTGTGCTAAACGCCTTTCCGTAACAGATCAAACGATTCGTAACTGGATTCTTCAAGGTAAAAAAGATCCCAAAAAAGGCTGGGTCCAGGGGGTGCACTATATCACAATCCCAAAAGGTTCCAATAAAATGATGGTTAGGATTCCCTGGAACAATCTAATTCTTTCTTTCTATAAAGGTCCTGAAGCAAACCTGAGAACGTTTGATGCGCCTATTGCAAAAAATCTTTATACCGCAAGTAATGAATACAAGTACCAGCCAAATCCAAATGTAGCAAAACCCTCTGACGTTAACAAATGATATGTCCCATCGTTTTGACCTGTTTGACATTGATCATGTCACATTGAAAGACTGCCTGGTGCAGCTGCCTAAATCTCTGGCTAAACAAGTAAAACCCTTCTTGCCACCAGAAGGATCATTTGACGAGGGAACCCTTAAGAGATACTTAAGAATGTTGAGGGATTTCGAGATGGAGGATCCCAATACATCAATGACTCTTGCTAATAGATTGCGTCTTGCATTCTTAGATATGCAACCTGAGACAATCTGCAATCGTTTTCCGAATGCTGATCTGCCACTTAAAAGAAGACTCAGATGTGTTGCAGAATACTTGATTAGGTCAGGAGAATTTGACAAGCTGCGAGATAATAAAGGAAACCTTTTAAAAAAACGTGGTGTCCTAGGTAAGATGGTCGTCATATACCAGCCGCTACCTAAAATGCTTGTAGTACTAAAAAGACAACAATTGATTCCCCATGTCTGATCGACGCGAAAAACTCTTGCTTCAAACACTCAGCAATCCGGCTGATCCCACAGAAGCAAAAATGCTTGACACTGTAATGAAATTGATCCTTGCGGATATGGGTCAACATTACACCCGATTCTGGGACGCTGAGGGACCAGGGGTCATGTGTATGCAACCAGGCCAAGAACGTGCTGTGGTGTGGATGACGCTTGAAGAATTGAGTTCTGCTGCGGACAAACTTGATTCAGAGAATAACGGCGACCTTGCGGAAACCTTTAGGCGTATCCTCAACGCTGCTCAACGCATCAAGCCAGATGAAAAAGCAGGTTACATCATCAACGACGATACTGGGTTAAGATATTTGGAAATCGATTACAACAAAACTTCTGATGGGGCTTCGTAGGGGTAACACAAGAACCGAAGATTTTGAATGGATTACAAATCGTGATCTTGTTGATTCTGCTCATCTAATCTTGGGTGAGATTGACCTGGATCCCGCAAGTTCAGTCAAGGCTAATGAATACGTTGGTGCTAAAAACTTCTACACACCAAAAGAAGATGGGCTGAATGACATGCCCTGGTACGGCAAAGTGTATTTGTTTCCTCCTAGCAAATCATATTTCTGGGATAAGAAAAACGATAGGTGGAAGGCTACCAGGGGTTTATCTCCTACTTTGACATCAGGTCATGCGCTTTGGTGGCGCACATTAAAAAAGAAATGGTTGGCAAATGAGATTGAACAAGCAATATTCTTTACCAATTTCCCGGACATGATTATGTACGGGCAAGATATGTTCGATCATCCTGTCTGCATTCTCAAGATAAGACCTTCTTTGATCAGGCATTATTATGCAGATGGTTCAACAAGAGCCATGAATACCGCCTGCAGCTTAGTGGTGTATTTGCATCCTAAGGAAAACGTAGAAGAAAAAACACAGGAGTTCGTGCAGATCTACTCAGAAAAAGGCAAGGTGCTTGTTTAAATTTTCTTAATGTTTTATCAAGGAATTTGGGTTATATTGGTTGAACTGACTGATTCAGTATGTCAATCCTAAGCGACAAAAAAATCAAAGAACTAGCCCTGGAGCAGGGAATGATTACTCCTTTTGAGGAGAAACTTGTTCGCGTTAAGGATGGTAAAAAAGTCATTAGCTATGGGTTAAGCTCATACGGCTATGATATTCGCTTTTCTCCTAAACAGTGTTTGATTTTTGGTCGTCCTTCAGAAGGTGATTGCGATCCCAAGGATTTTAATCGCGACATCCTTAAACCTGCTGAGTTACATACCGATGAGCGTGGTCAGTACTTCCTGTTGCCACCATATAGCTATTGCCTTGGCGTAGCAGAAGAGTGTTTAAAGATGCCTGAAGATGTCACTGCTTTGGCTATTGGTAAAAGCACGTATGCACGTTCAGGTATCCTTGCCAACTTGACACCTATTGAAGCTGCATGGGAAGGTCATCTTACTCTTGAGATCAGTAACTGCACCGGACTATTTAATCGCATTTATGCAGATGAAGGTATTTGCCAACTGATTTTCTTCCGTGGTGAACCGTGCAGCACTACGTACGAAACTAGGTCTGGTAAGTACCAGGGGCAGCCGCTAGAAGTTGTGGTTAGCAAAGTCTAGAAGAAGTCGTACGATCTACCTGAAAACGATTGGGGCTTAGCTGCATACTTCATGCCACCAGCAGGCCCCAGGCGATCACCCATGTCATATCGCGCTGGAGACCCGTCAACCAATGGTTCGTCAATCTGTCGCTTCTGGCGATATTTACCAGCAGATTTTGCTGCTTTCAGAAACTTACGAACACGATTCTGCTTTCTTTCATTGCGAGTATCTGCAATGGCCGCAGTACTTCTCTCATCTTCATCCAAGCGTCTTACGTCGACATCGTAGCTTCGTTCAGGGTTCAGGTCAGTGACGTATCCACCTGAACTAGCCGAATCTTTAGCGCGATTATAAGTAGGATCTGAAAAGCTTGCCATAGTAGAATTCTAATTGAGGTCAACCTAGATTTATAAAAAGCATGGATCGTTTCTTAGATGCTTTCATCGAGTCAAACGATGAAGTTAAAAGCAGGATGCTTGATGCATCTATGTTTGGTCAAGAGCTGGATGATGAGGAAGCAGACGTGCCTCTTTATGACCAATACAACCGTGGATTAGTTGCCACACAGAAAACTCGTCCTAGGATGAACCTGTCTTTAGATCCAATGCAAAAACGATGCGGAGTGACGGGAACGATTCCAAGTGCGGAGGAAGGGATTGCGATGGGTGCGATGCCCCAGCCTCGGACATTGATGATCGAACTGGATGCGGAACCCAGCGAAGAGGAGATGGAGATGTCTCGGAAACGTCGTGGTTTGAGCCGGTAGATACTGACGCAACTACTGATTGCCCTGGCGGCGTTTGTCCTGTGCCCTGGGTCGTAGAAAAAAAGCGTCCTGAATTATTTGATAATGTCTTGAAACCCAAGCATTACAATAGTTCAGGCATTGAGTGCATTGAAGGTATCGAAGCGCAGCTAACGCCAGAAGGATATAAAGGGTTCCTGCAAGGTAACTGCGCCAAGTACCTTTGGAGGTGGCGTGATAAAGGGGGTATTGAAGATCTGCGGAAGTGTAAGTGGTATCTTGATCGTTTGATCTCAATGGTGGATGATGAGCCCTAGAACGGGCTGCAAAGTCCTTCCTCATCATCGTCATCATATTCATCCTCGCCCACTGCCATTGCAAGCTGGGCGAGTTCAATGTCTGTAGGGATGTCAAAATCCAATTCAATCCCTTCTTCTTGCAGCATATCTTTTACTGCTTGAATCTCCAGGAGCCGCTGGCGATAGAGGTTTGAGAGTGCGACTACAAGCTGATCCCAGGTTAATTCTTGTGCCTCAAGTTCAACCCGACGCATGGCGAGCTGCAAATGAAGGGGCATTTCAAATTCCCTTGTTTCTGCAGATTGTCCCATGCGTAATCCGATTGCTTCTTTTATTTTACTCCCATGACTTGTAATTTGAATCCTCGTCGGCAAGATGAAACTGATTATTGAACTCAGCTAGTACATATGGATTAATCTGATTTTCCAGATTTCTGATTGCCCTGATTTCATGGGGTGTTGCAGAATACATCCTGAATGCTTTCAGTAGTACTTCTCCTGAGGTCCATGCATTGGCATTCATCTCAGATAAGAATAGACGTACTTCTTCTCTGCGTCGCTCCACAAGGTTACCAATGACCTTGTGTTGGTTATCAAAAACCCAATGCGTCATGGCCTCTGCTGCTGAAATCCATTCTTCTTTGTCACAGTAATCGATGATGTCACTGTAAAGAAAAGGATCCCAACCAATTGAGTGTATGAAGGACACCAGGGCTTCCTCCATAGAGTGATCTAGCCCCAAGTTGAGTTGTCTTAGATCATCTGCAATGACTTGAACTTCTTTCAAAAGATATTCAGCCGCCTTCTGCTTGGTACAACAATTACCCTGCTTCACTGGTGAACCATCAGGATAAAACTGAGTACCGTAGCCTACGCTATAAGGTTCTGCACCAGTCTCTGGATCGGGATATGCCCGTTCATTAAACCCCTCATAGAGCTTGATAAGTTTAATTGCCCGTGAGTAATCGGACATTGTATACAGGCATAATTATCTGTATTGTATCTAATTTATTCAATAATGGCTATACTTACCATTTCACTTTGTGCGACCAGAACCTGGCCGACATTTTACTTGGATTAGGATCTTGAGCATTATGTCTGGCGTAATAAGATTTTTTGCGAGCCTTATCTTTTTCTGTTTTAGGGTTTTTACCTGCGCCTTTAACGCCTTGTTGGCCAAAGCGAATAATTTTTTCTTCTCCCCCCTGGCACGCCTTCACCACATGTGATTTTGTTTTATGCCCAGGTGTTTTCTTTGGTTTATTGCAAGGCATTGAATCTTTGTGTATTTTTGCTGCCTTAGCTGCTTTTTTTCTTTTGTCTGACATTTTTACCCAAACAATGAGACTAGTGATCCAAAGCTTTGATCATCTTCCTCTTCTTCGCTGTCTCCAAAGAGATCAAAATAATCAGTCTTTTCTTCCTCTTCATTATAATCTTCTGTTTCTTTTTCTTGTGTTCCAAATATATCAAATTTTGATTCAATAGAACTCATTGAACTAAATGCAGAAAAAGGATCTCCACCTAAAGATGTGTCTTTAAAATCTTTTAAAAAGTCTCCGCTCATTACATCACTAATAAAATTTTGATCTTCTGGAGTAATGCCTTCCATAAAATCTTCTTCATAAAACTCTTTTTCTGTTCCTTCATATCCTGACTTTTGCGCTAGTTTGTAAAGATAAGAATCAGATTCATACTCTTCTACTGGAACATAATCTTCGTCTCTTTGGATATACTCAATACCTAAAAGTTCTTGTGTTGGTTTTTTCTTTTGTTTGTTTAAAGCTTCAATTCCCATTCGTATATCAGAAGCAGAACCCGTTCTTAAAACTTCTTTTACTAGTTCTTTGGTTTCCTCTAAGCCTTCTTCAGGGTTAATACCATTTTCTTCAAAAAACTCATTCCAGCTCTCATCAAATTCTGTAAAACTATCAATGTTACCAATCAAGCCATCTGCATATTGTTCCACAGGAACAAAATCTAAAAACACATTTTCACCTAAACTAGATTTCTCTTTCCGTAGTTCTGGGGCAAGCTCTTCATTTAAATATCTCAATAAATCTTTTGAAGTTGCAAAATCAGAAGATGGATCAAAGTTGGCTAATTTACCAATTAAATCATAATGTAATTTCGCAAAATCTTCTTTACTATTAAGGTCTAAACCATATTCATAAGACCATTGTTCCCAGGTCTTTCCATTAACTATTTCTTTGGGGTTTGTTTTGGCTTTCGTCCAATCTCTATCAACTCTTGCTTTCTGCTCTTGGTATAGTGGTTCTTTTTCTAAAGTGCCTCCTGTAGGATTAAAATAAAAATCAGCATCAAATATCCCTATCCCACCCGAGTTTTTTTGCAAGTCTTCAAGGAAATTTTGTGTCTTAAGACGCCCAATTTCTTTTAATTTATTTGAAACTGTTTGAGTTTGTAATATGTTTTCATTGCTTGGATCTACGTCAATATAATCTATAAATTCGTTCATTGAGCGAGAGTAATCAAATCGAGGCTTAAGGTAATCGTTGATAAAAGTCTGTGCATATTCTTTTTCTATTTGATATGTTTTTTCGGCATCAGTAGGGTCTTCAATTTCACTTAACTCTTCATACCTTTTAGTGAGCGTTTCATCAAACCATTTTTGCCAATTATATGTAACACTGTTGTCGGTACCCACAATACCACCAATAGTATTTTCTAGTTTTTCTTTTAGATCTTTTCCTCCCATAATCGACAAATACCCTCCTAATCCAGAATCACCAATAAAAGAATTTACAATATTTGATTTCATATTAGAGATGTCACTAAACCCTGGCATACCCTGAAATACTGCCATTTTGTTTTCTTGGGCTTTCGCTTTGTTTAGTTCATCTACTGTTTGCTTTAATACATCTAAAGTGAGTGCCCTAAATTGTTTTTCTCCTTCAATATCAGACATTCCCTGAATAAGTGAATCAAGTCTTGATTCTTTTGCTTCGTCAGTAAGCATACTGACATTTCGACCTTGCTCTTCTTTTCCGTATGTTTCATAATGCTGTTTTCCCCATTCACCTTTTGTCATTGCTTGGGTATTGTTGACGTTATTCGCCAGATACCTATCGTATGCCTCACTTAAATCACTGTGTGCATCGACATAATCAGCATACGCCTGTCCACCAAACAATAATTCTCTATATGCTTGAACTTCGGCATCTGTTAAAGAACGCCTTTCTTCCTGGTATTTTTCTGCACTGCTTATTCTTTTGGGTTGGGATTTAGGTTGTGGAGAAGCAACAAATTTTTCTGTATTAGTTGTTTTTGTAGAAGGTACTGCTGGTACAGGAAAAGTGTTAAACGCCATAACATTAAAAGCTTATGCTTCTGTCAATCCTGGTTTTAAATATTCTAAATCATCAGGAAACAAAGAAACAACGTTCCGATTTCTCCATGCCCTAATATTTTTCATTCTTTCTGGGCAAAAAAACTCTTGTTTTAAGTACCATTCTTCCATGTCATCGCTTCCTTTGTTTGAATTGCAACGACGACAAGCAGGAAGAAGATTGTGACAATTGGAAGAACCTGATTTAAACCTTGGTACGATATGATCTAAACTTGTTGCGGTATCACCGCAATAACCACATTCATGGTTCCAGGCTTCGTATATCTCTTCTCGAAATCGTTTTTTGGCAAGTTTGGGAGTTAGTTCTACAAGTAGAGCGAGGGGTTCTTCCGCACTTGCAAACATTATTCAACTGCCGTTACACTAATTCTACTTTGGTTAAGCCTGAAATAAAACTAACGGGAATCCTAAAGAAAACCTTAAATCCATTGACTTTTTGTGTTGGATGTGTAACCTGAAAAAGTCAACCGCAAACACTTGACAATGGCTTCCAGTGGCACCTGGCTTCCCGTGCACAAGGCGGAAAAGGTCCTTGGCATAGATCGCAAAGAACTCTTCCGTATGCGTGATGACGGAACCCTAAAGCTTGGACCGCATTACGCAGCGTTTCCTGAGACCCGCTCCAGGGACACCTACCGCTGGAACGTCTTCAAAGTACGCAAAGCTCTTGCGAAGCTGAATGAAACTTCTTGTTGACAGGAGCGTAGATCAGCTTACGCATTTTGTAAGCAACCAACAGATTAGGGATGGTCAGCTTGATCGTCCCTTTTTTAATGCTGTCGTTTAGCTTTTCTGTCATGCGTTGCCACTTCTCTTCTGTTTTGACAGGCTGCCTTTCCTTGAGCTGGAAAAGAGAAACCCACTGTGGGTGCAGTGGGCGGATAGGGCGTTTCTTGCTTTCGATGATGATCTGGTTGTCGTCGGTCCAGGTAAATCCCTTTAACTCATCAGGAGATTTGCCATATACAGATACCATGCCATACAACCAGCCAGCCTTACGCAGGCCGGAAGTTGTCAGCATTTGAAAACATTCGTCAATAATACGTTGGTCGTGGAGCGGATTAGCAGAAATCATTCGGTGTACCTAGCTTGTTGCAGTCACTATACACACTCATCTTCTCTTTTGCCGTAACAATTCTTCTTATAACCCAGCGTTATTGCGGGTTGAATTCATTATAAGCCATTACAATCCACTAGGCAGGACACCACTTGCGAATGCTGCCCATGCTAAGCCAATCGCCTCGATCGTGGAACGCTCACCTGATCCATATGGCAAGTTGACAACATCACCTGCATGATACACAGCAGGATTACCACTTACTTGAACCTCACTGTCACCAAACTTTCTTTTTGCTCTTTGTTCAGTTGAGTAAATAAAATTGGTTTCAACGATATCACCAAAGTTAGGTCCTGTCATGATGCTGGACTACCCCCTTGAGAAGGTCTATAAGCTGTACCGTTTTTATCGTACATGATAAACCCTTGCATTAAAATAAAGGTTGATGGCACGTTAAACAACTTTTGCATCATCGGCATCATCATTGGTGCTTGGCAGTTGTAAGGCGGAACATCCATATAAGACAAGCCATATTTTAATAAATTTGTTGCAGCTTGCTCTTGCTCTTTTTCTGTTTTCTCTACTAATCTCTGTTCCCATTCGGCCATACCTTCTTCCATCACAGGGAAATCAGATGGCTCAGGTGGGAACACACCCTCTTCATACTTCATTGCATAGATATGTTTGCAGTATCTAAATTCATCAAGGAGTGGTGTCCATGTATCGGTTAATGATGTAATAACATTACCTACAGCGGAATAATCATTGAACGAAGGTAGGCCTTCTGCTTTTGCTCCAGGGACAGAAGGGTCGCTGGTGCTGCGGGTATACACAGATCCAAAATCCCTAAATACACCAGGATCATCCCTGGTGCTGCCTGGTATTGTTAATGAGTTTGGCGTGACTGTCGGAGGTATATTGTATTCAGGTGCCGGAGAAATGATCTCCATCTGCCTATTGGTTAAGGCATCTGTCATTGCTTGGTTGGCAACCTTGCCAGCAATACGCATGACTTCATATCGACCGGGCTTTAAATACGCTGCACGACTAAGAGGGAACTTAGTGCCTCGACGTTGACCAAGACTTGACAGGTATGCATATTCTCTTCGCGTAAAGTCTTGACAAGAACAACAGTACCTTGTCCCAGTCATAAAGTAACGCCCAACATTCGGCGGTCTAGTTGCTGGTGTAACTAAAATGCGATCAGGTGTTGCTTCTACAGACCCACGTTTTCTTAGGGTAAGAATACCGGTAAAAGGATTTGTTTCTACAAGAACTGCTTGTACGTAACCATAACGAGTTTGATTTGCAGGATTAATGGTATCTCTTGTGATTGGAACACCGCCTACATCAATAATTCTGTCTTCTAGAATCTCACCATTAATAGCTTTGATGCCACCTGGCACCCCAGGTACAGCAACATAAAGTGGAGGTGGCAACGGATTCGACGTGCTCCACGTACCTGCTAATTGTACGTACCAGAACTCATCGTCTTCTGTTACGGAGGCTATAGCTGCTGGCGTGCCACCGCTATCAAGTACATTATCAAAGCGCAGGCTACCCGCTATCCGTGCACCAGCCCAGTGCATACCAAGTTCTTTATTCTTGGTTGGAAACCCTTTAAAAACACCTGGAATGGTTGGTGGATTACCTCCTGTTCCAGGGGTACCTGCAGGAATAGGAATAAAGTATTTAAAAGAGTAATCAAAAGAATTATCAACGATAGAAGCTGTTGCTAATTCGTATCCTCGTCTCCAACGAGACCAGGCAGATTCTCTGTTTACTGTGTATAAAGAATCAGGAATACTACCGCCAAACTCAGATTTAATTGGTTTAACAGAAAAATCATCTTGTCCCCTTGGTTTACCAAAGTTACTAAATGAATTGCCTGAGCGGCGTGCCATGACTATTTAAAAGAAACCACCCTGTGCGTAAACATGTGCACCATTGGTATAACCAGAGACGTTAGGTCCATCAGGGAATACACCAACGTAAAGGCGATCACCACGTTCTAGGTAGATTCCCTTATTGCGTAGAGGTGCAGTTTCACCAAGACCATTTGTATTACCTGCTGCCATCACGGGAATTGCAATCTGAGGTAAGTTATCAGAACAATCGACTTGCTGCGTATCTGCTGGTACTGTTTTTGAAAACACTACACGGTAATCACCAGAAGCGGGGATTGGTGTTGTCGTACCACGGGTTTGGTAGAAAACAAATGTTGCTGCGGGTTGATGACCGTAGACTGCCCCCTGGTACGTAAAGCCACTTGATGTGCCACCAGAATATTCAAGTGATGTATTTACTCCAGTTAATGTAGTTGTGCCTGTATATGTATAATACCCATAACCGCTAGCCGGTGCGGTACCAACGACTCCGGTGTCTTGAACAAAAACAATTTGACCACTAGACAAAGAAATTACGTTGCCTGAGGTTCCGCTTGAAACTGTATAATCTGCATCGCGATAAAAATCATTACGAACAATGGTAATTGAATCAATTACACCACCGCTGTTATTGTCTTCACTCAAGTTAGCATCCATATCCACCAGGAGTGCTGGAGCTTGTCCGCCTTGAACAGATAGTGTGTTACTTGCTTGGCTTCCAACAATTTGCGATGTAACCCTGACAGCGTCAAACAAAGGACGGTCTGTAAACAAGGGTTGCTTGTTGGTACTGGTGCTACTCATTTCACGTTGGCTTTTATTTTACTATTGTATCTTATTGGAACAGCTGAGGCATAAGCATAGGCATAAAATTTCCTGCAAGCGGTCGAAGTGGTTGAAAAAAACTTTTCATCAATGAAGTAGTTGGACTTTGTTGTGGTTGTCTCATTAAATTTCCAAATAGAATCATTTTTGCAAGGTCTGATGAATCTTCTCTAGAGTCATATTGAGAATTACTTTTAGGAAGTTGTGACTGTTGCGCACCAGTGCTGGCTGTTGGTGTAACACCTTGAGTGGTAAAAAGTTTTTCTCCTTTTTCGTAAACGGATTTAGATAACGGATCAAAGTAGAAATTGCTTTTTCCAGGAACAGGTACATAATCAGTTGGTTTTTTTGCTCCATAAGCAGCTACCCCTCTAAAAGATTGAGCGCCCCTTGACTTTTTAAACTGTTCACCAACACTTTGTAGATTATTGACTATATTTCTTACTTTTTCAAACTCTTGTTGTCCACCAAGAACACTAGCGCCAAACGCAGGATCAGCAAGTTGTTCCATTGAATATGGAAAAACTGCTTCGTATTGACCAGGGGATTTTGCAATGTTCCTTATATCAAGTCCACCCCAATTCCCAGCAAGGCGCCGAGAAAGAACGTTAGAAGCAACTGCGGCAACATCTCGTCCACCATCTCCCCTATAACCTTCTAAACCGGCCAACACAGCCAAGGCATTTAGCTCTGGGTCTTTTAAGCCGAAAGCTTGTTGTACGGTTCTTGGAGCCATCACTCTTCTCCTTTACGTTTCTTCATGCCTTCTGCATATTTACGCATAAAGTCTTGAACACCTGCTGCTGCGGTATCCAGTTGACCGATACGACCTTCTTCATCCATCGGAATCACTGGTTGTGCTGGGCCAGGGGGAGTCAATCCTGCCATTAAGGGATTGGCGGTCTTAG
>Ga0208898_1000403_pt1 | contig 33731 bp, 43 predicted proteins | sample VirMetDEL_Mar_4_FD_184513 | JGI IMG/M metagenome (GOLD analysis project Ga0208898, IMG submission 184513) | Aqueous microbial communities from the Delaware River and Bay under freshwater to marine salinity gradient to study organic matter... | ecosystem: Environmental > Aquatic > Marine >... | reverse complement strand
CATACAGACCAGAGCGCCAAAACGTGTAAGTAGCACGATCAATGCCACCATACGTTCCAGTTGTCGGGTCAGCAGGAACAGCAGCATTTAGGCCGGTTACTTCTTTACCGCTGGAGCCAGTACCGTCTGAGTAGACAGATTCGGCAAGTTTGTTAGCCATTGTGCTTTCTGCGACGTTTAAACGCGCTTCGAGCAAGTCAATAAACTGTTCTTGGCTTGAGTTCTGGAGCATTTCCAAGCCAGACATGACGACTGGGCAAGCAAGCTGCTTAATGTTGAACTCAGAAGCACTGATTACATCAGCGGTAGCTACTGGCAGCAAATCATAGCCGCTATAGAAACCAGCGTTACCGTTTTCCGCAAACGAAAGCTCTTGCAGAATTACGTTACCACCACCAAAAGGCTTGACGTTTCCACGCTCGTTAAGACGAGCAAGCAAAGCGTTGTTCTTGGTTACGTTGTCTGCAATCTGTTTTGTGCGAGACTGGATAGTTGTTGCAATAATGTCCGTAACGGACGTATTGGCAAAAGCCATTGTTTTTCTCCATGACGTTAGGCTCCGCAGTTTGCAGAGCTATGTTTTCACCTGTTCATGCAGCCGAACTGGTGGCTCGTCATGTCCCTTGAATGGCCGTACAAGGGTGGCATTAGCGCCGAAAAACGCAAAGATGAGGCACAGCCTTCTTTACGCTTGTCGCTGCATACCTTAATTACAAAAGTGCTTGCTCAACGGCATCAGTCTCTAACAGAGTGGCTTTGCCTTAAAAAGCGTTGCACTTTTGCAACAATAGCATCAGCGTGAGTTGCTTGCAATAGCAGCCTCAATCGCTGATCGAATATCTACCGCACCTGGGTTGTTTGGCGATGCCAAGGCCGGAGCGCCAGAAACACTTACCGCCGCGGCTTTTGCTTTTTGCGCCGCCCCAGTGGTTTGTTGTGCACCTTTAGCTTGTTGTCGCTTTTGAAGCACAGACCTTACTTTTGGGTTTGCAAGACAGGCTTGGCGGTAAGCGTCCTCCAGGGAAAGCTCTCTGCCACGCCTTTCGGCCACTTCCATCAAATCAGCCATTTCTTCGCGTACATCTTCCGCAAACTCAGCATTTTCAATAAAGTTCTGAACTTCGCTTTGAGCCTCCATGCGAATTTGTTGAGTTTGGTTCTGCTTGGCTTGTTGAAACTCGTTCATAAAGTTGTGAACAGGCTGAAGTTGCTGCTGTATGGCTTGCTGCAACTGAGTACTTTGGTCGTGATTTTGAGGTATTTCACCAACTAACGCGGCATCTAATTGTGCAATGAAATCCTGCCCAAACCGGCCAACACCAAATTGCTTTACGATACCAGAAACAAGCTGTGCAATTTCTGGCCCTGTGCCAGTGCGTAGCTTGGCAGCAGTAGCCATAACATTATCAATGGCTTGTAAAGAATTGCTGTTTTCAGCCTTAATAAAGACCTGATATGGCTCAAGCACCTTTTCGACAGCCTCGGCATATTTACGGGCGCTAGACGTTTCTTTGAGAGTTTGCTGTACCTCGCGTTCTCTACGCTGCACCTCTTTCTTAACGCTATCTGGTAGCTTTGCCCAATGTTCCCTGACATCAGGCCGCCAAGAAACAGGCGCTTTTTCTTGCTTCTTTGGCTCTGCCTTTGGCCCTGGGCGTATGCCTTCTTTGGGGCTTGTTTCAGCCGTTAAATCAACGTCAGGTTGATCTTGGGACGCTTCTGGCTCTGCCTCGACAGGCTCAGAGGCAAGCGGCTCTGGCGACTCAAGCGGCTCGGACTCTACTTCTTGCTGTACCGGCTCATCGACAATTTCTTCTTTCTCTACTGCCGACTCAATCGCTTCTCGTAAAGAACTGGGTTGTTCTAATGTGGTAGGTTCTTCATCCATTTTTATCTGCTTTCTATTTTATGGATAGCCCTAGCAATATCTTCTTTGCGGAAGGTTCCACCGTTTTGCATATAGTGTTCACGGCTTTTCTTGGCTTCCGCCCAAGTATTAGTAAAGTCATCCATTGTGGTAAGGTTATTCCGCTTCATGTATTCGCGGTGTTTTTTTCTTGTGCTTATATCTGTTCCGTCAGTCGCCACTAAGCCATCATAGTGAGCGTCAGAAACAAATATTTTCTTCTCGGCTGGACCTTGTTTTTGCCTTGTTATTTCAACGAGTTTGTCTAGTTTTTTATCGTAGCGGTAGGTTCTTTTCATTTTTTTTGCCTTAATGCTTGCGCTTGCATTGACTGTTTTGATTCCCTGTTGATTGGTTTATCTTCTTCTCAAAGCGTTTACCAAATCAGCTATTTTTACTCTGTAACCAACGCGGGCAGTATTAGAACCTCTGTTTCTTGTAACGTTGGCATTAAGTTCACCAACAGATAACGGCATATAACCAGAAATGGCTTGCTTATTTTCTGATCCTTCAAATTTTCCACCCCAACCTTTTTTAGAATTATATCCAATAGATAGTTTGGGATGAAACCGGCTGGGATCACGTTCTTCATCTTGTGAAATGTTTACATACGGGCGGTTGTCAGGCATCGGTTTATCTTTCTTTTTTCTTGCCCTTGGTGAGAGATTCGTATTCTGGGTTTTCCGCTAAAATAACTTCTTCTGGCAACATTTCTTCTTCTACCTCTGCGCCTTCTGCCATGGCTTCTTCTTCTGCCATCATATCGTCGTCATAGTCGTTAGGGATTTCCCCTAGTTGACGTAAGATTTCAGCGTAAATTTGCATTTTAGGCATTGGCATTGTCTTTCTCCTTACCATTTGACCTTATCTGCCCAATAAGCAGCAGACATTGGGCCTTTTGAAATGTTTTTCGCATGACGCGCTTTAAATGATTTACGCCTATTCTTACTCGCTTCTGTTTCGCCTTCTTTTCGCGGAGACCCACTTACTCCCTGCTGTCCAAACCGTATTAGACGTATTTTTTCGCCTTGTTTAGCTAAAACAGCGTGAGATTTACTGTCGTGAGATGGAGTACGTTTTGGCTTGTTAAAACCACCGTACTCTTTTCTCAAAGCGTCTATTCTTGCGCCGTACTTACTCATCCAACGATAGGCGGCAAGTTAGGGTTCGGTTGCATAGCGTTTTTAGCCATCTGATTTAGCTGAAACACCTTAGTCTGGGTATCGACCTGGGTTTCCATTGTGTTTGCCTCTCTTTCCTTGGCTTTTGCCAACTCTGCCGCTGTCTCTGCTTGATCTTGAGCAGACGGTTGCGGCGGTTGCGGCGGATTAGCTTGCAACTGTGCAAGAGCCTGATCCAGCACGCTTTCAATCTCTGACGAAACCTTAAATTTAGAAACAGCCCATTGCAGCAGTTTCAAGAAGTAAGGCGACGAGCCAGGAACTACCTGGATCATAGGACCAATCTGCGCCACAAAAGCACCCATGCCCTGCATAAACTGAACCGCACTATCACGCTCTTGCGCCCAATCCATTGCAGCCAAAGAGTCAGCTTCTACGCTAATTCTGTACTCTGCTAGGCGCTCATCCTTAACAAGCTGGATAGCCGGTGCAGCAAATTGAGCGTCAGGTGTACGCATAATGTTAGAACGCATAGCAATCGTTTCCGGTTGCCAATGCTTGCTAATAATCTCAGCTTTAATACGCAGAAGGCTTGTAATCCACTCAGCTATGTAGAACTGGCTCAACTGTATGCGAGTAGAGCCAAATTGCGCTTTAATCTGTTGTGCCGTAGCCGTTTCAGAGGCTTTGCTGCTACCGCGCATAACATCAGAAATACCTAATACTTCGTAAATCTGCACCGTTTTGTCTTGCCGGTAGATGCGCAACTGATTTATCGCGTTTACAACTTGGTCGATGGGAACCCAGTCAACTTTACCCTTAATGCCACCGCTTTCGGCAAACATAGCCCAGTTATCAACCGGAATAAGCTGGTTTTCAGCAGCTTGGTTAAACATGCGCTGGATGCCATCGTTGTTCTTGTCGTAAAGACCAATGACTTTAGCCGCTCGCGTCAACCAAGTTATGCGCGTATTAATCTCGTCAAGCTCTTGGAATTGATCCTGTGCAAAAATGTAGTCAGCACGCGGCATAAAGTTGCTGCTTGTAAGATTTGCAGCCAAAGGCTTCGGACACGGGAAAAAGTCATCAAGCTCTAATGGGTCATCCTTAACATCAAGGATAACTTCGCAGCCCTTGGCGTACCAATAAACCTTTTTGTCCTCTTTGCACCAGACTTCAAAGACTTCACCACGCGCCCACGGGTCATGCTTGGGTGTTTGCGCGTTTACATCCTTCGGTGTAGACGAAAACAACGGCACAACCTTGCCAATTTCTTCGCCAAAACGCTTTATAAGCTGATCCCGCGTCATATAGACCCGACGCGCCACCCACCTTACTTCTTCCCAAACACGCGCCGGAGAATAGAAAAAATCTTTCCAGTAAATGTAGTCAATCGGCGCTGTTTCGTCGATTATTCGCTCAACAACCTGTTCAGCAACCAATTCTTCGCCCGTCATAGGGTCTATTTCAGCCGGTAAGACACTTTCTTCAGTTTCTACAGCATATCTTAACCATGCTTGTCCCATGCCAACCACCAGCCAGTCCTCAATGCACTGTCTGAGAGCAGAATCCCAGTTAGATACGTTGTCATCGAAGCTACGGTTAAGAATACGCTGCACAATAATGCCAGCAACACGCGCCTCGTCGTCAGCCGAATCAAGAAAAGATCGCGCAACACTAGCTTTTGGTGGCCTTGCGTAAAGCAAGGACAGCAAAACCTTCATGCTCGACCAAAACAGGTTTACCCTACTTTCTTCTTTTCCCCATTCATCACGCTTATCTAAGTATCTGCGCGTGATTTTGTCCCCATCCTCCTGAAACCGCTCTAGCTCCTTCTTAGAAGCCTCAATCTCACTTGACCAACGCTGCGCCATACCTTGCGGCGTGTCGGAAAAGTCATTCATGCTCTTAATCGTGCTAGTTTGTTCCATTATCCGACTCTTGTTGAGTGTGAAGGCTGGCAGTCCCAAATTCCGTCTAGCGTGAACTCATACATCGCGTTGGTTTTTAACTGTTTTAGCCCTTCTGAACTGGTTTTCTTGCCGCCACCAATAGGTCTAGCAGAAAGAGCAAGGTACCTAAAAGCGTCAGCCGCGTGACTGTGCTGGTCGTGACGCGGCTTGTTTCTAAACATCTGGGTGCGTTCGTCCCACTCCCGCATATAAGAGCGTAAATGCTCAATGCCCTCATATGTCGTTTCTTCGTTAAAATAGCATTTAGGCAGCACCATACGCGCCGCCTCAATGCCATCCTGCAATCCCATGCTTGGTACAATCTTGGGCGTAATACCAGAAGCTAGGAACTGCTCCATAATGCTCTTGCCAGTTTGCAAACTCTTTGCCCTGGCATCATGCGGTAGGTAGACTGTGCCGACCTTATATGGCCGGTCCTTAACCCAATCAATGTAATGGCTTATAGGTTGTCCGTCTGCCTCGTAAAAGTCAATTATCTTGTAGCCGTCAGGTAGGGTCTGCCAAGCCCACCAACTGCAAGAATCGGTGTAACCAAGGTCAGCGACTACATCCACCTCAAGCGCGTCATCAGCGTAAAACTTACCTACGCGCCCCTCGCCGTAGCTATCAGTTATGTATTTTGCGTAGTATGCGCCAGGGATAGCAGCGTCAAAGCTAATCTCGTACTCCGTTAAGTACGCTTCTTCCGTCATCTGCGCCCTTGCATCGCGTAGCTCGTCAGGATGCAAAATGTTTGTCTTGCTTGCCGGTAACTCCATCAGCAAATACGTTTCAGGGTTTAGCCTTGCTTCTTCCCTAATTTGCCAAAAAAAATTTTTCCCAGCCGGTGTTCCAGCAAATATAGCCCAACCAAGCCTGTCAGACAGGCTCGGACGCAAAACAGAGTACCATGCGCTCGGCCTTATCTGACCAACCTCATCGAGAACAACACCGTCAAAGTACATCCCGCGATAACTGTCCGGGTGGTCAGCCCCGCCAACGTACAGGCGGCTCTCGCCGCCGTAGGCGTTCTTAATCGTAATGATTAGCTCTGACTCGTTGGGCTTCTTGGCCCAGACAGGCTTTGACAAGTCCTTTAAGTATGTCCACGCAACCTTCTTGGCTTGATCTCGATACGGCGCTAGGTAGGCGAACTGCGGTTTGGGGTGCGAGCAGCGCAAGGCGCTAACCAGCATGTCAACGCACATCGCCACAGTCTTTCCTGCGCGTCTATGCGCCACCATGACCGCCCAACGCTGCTTTCTAGCGTGCAGCGGCGCAAAGGCTTCTCTGGGTCTGTACTCGTTAATGTCCATTTTAGGTGAACATTTCCTTTTTTCTCATGCTGGCTGAGAGGGGCATATAATAATAATAGTACCCCCCCTACCCGGTCGATGGGGGGTGGGCCTAAGGTTTCGAGTCACTACCCCCACCCCCATAAGTGTGGCATATTTGTCACAGTTGTTGTTGCATGTTTGCCATAGCGTTTAAACGTCATCGTTTTCGCTAATGTTTTCAACGGGTTGGTCAATAACCACCCCGCCCGCCGGTGTGGCATCTACGCTACGCTGTTCCTGCAGCCATGGTAGAACCACGTTCACGCCAGTGCTGACCTCGGCTTGCACTGCCACAGCTCGGGGTAATAGTTTTGACAGCAAACTAACGAACGCGGCGCGGTCGCTGGCCTGATCGCTGCTCGCTAGGAACTTGAGATACCCCTTCAGCCCCTCGTCACCGCCTACCTCCTCCGCGGCGCTCATCAGGGCACGCCTGAGCGTGCGAGCCGAACCCATGCGCTGGCGTGTTTTCTCCAACTGAACTGGTTTGGCGTCGAATACAGCTGGCCGGGGCGGGGGCGGGCTATGCCGCCCACCGTCGTTGTCGCTTGTGTTGCTCATATGTCACAGTAGAATAAGGATTTTTGAAAAAAACGCAAGCGGCCACCGAGCAGACCTTTACAAGGCAACCGGGTTCTGTATTATGTGCATCGTAACAACAACGCAAACGAGGAAAAACACATGACTAGAGAAGAATGGCTCAACAACGCGGCGGAAGCACTACGAGCCGACTTCAACGCCGTCGGCGAGGACTTCGGGACCCCACGCATATCAATCGGTTTTACCGGCTCACGTAGCGGCCTAAAGGCTTTAGGCGCGGCATGGCATAAAGACGTTAGCAATGACGGCACTTGTGAGATATTCATAGCGCCGCACGTTCAAACACAAGAAGATATACTCGCGGTTTTAGTTCACGAATTAGTCCACGCCTGCGGATACATGAACCACGGCAAAGAGTTCCGCCGGGTCGCCGTTGCGGTTGGCCTAACCGGAAAAATGACTTCTACGGTTGCCACTGATTCACTCAAAGAGCGTTTAAACGCCATAATTGCTGAGATCGGCCAGTTTCCCGGCGCTGCACTTAATCCAAGCGTCCCAACCAAAAAGCAATCAACTCGCATGATCAAGATGGAGTGCCAATCTTGCGGTTTTGTTGCCAGGGCATCCCGCTCTGCAATAGAGCGCGCCGGACTTCCAACTTGCGGTTGTGGCGGAACCATCGAGATAGCCTAGCCCAAGCACACCCCACACCCTGACAGCCCGGCCCTGGAAACAGGCCGGGCCTAAAGGGTGCCAACACCATAACAAAGAGGTAGACAATGATTACACAGACACACACGCCGGGGCCTTGGTCATTATTGACGGCCCGCACTCTGGTAAATGTTAAGGGCGCGAAAGGCGAGCAAATTTGCCAAGTTCCAAAGAACAGCGCCGACGCCCGCCTCATTGCAGCAGCGCCCGAATTGCTGGAGGCCGCGGAAAAACTCGAGCAGTGGCTAGGGCCGATTGCCAAGGTTTTCTGGGCAGAGGACGACGCCGAAACAGAACATTTGCAGGCGCTTGACGCCCTGCGCGGCGCTATAGCCAAGGCGCGGGGTGAGTGATGCAAATTTTTTCGCACAATGTGACCAAAAACGGTGTTAATTACGAGCTTGTCGGTATTCGCGAGAATTTGCCGGGCCAATCAAAGCGCCGTTATAAAGTGAGAATGTTTGCGCGCTGGAATGACGGCGTGCCAAAAAGCGACATTTTTGGCGAGGCCAAATTAAACACAGCCGCCGACTGCCAAGCGCACGCTTTGCATGCGGCATCTGACTGGCTGCAAAGATAGAGAATGCCAACACTACAAACCACGCAAACAAGGAAACAAAACCATGGACTTATGGAACAACGAAACCCCGATCGCTGAACTCGACACAGACATCACAATTCCCGCATGGATTGAGCAAGACATCACGCCTTACGACGTTGCCTCAATCTGCGAGGGCGGCTGCGCTTCCGGCGCATACATGCCAGCCGTCACATATTCTAACGCTGTTGAAGTCATGGCCGAGCATGGCGACGAAGTGACGCAATACATAGAGGACGCCCACGGCGAATTGCCACAAATTCCCGCCGACTCGTCCTGGTCCGGCATTGCGGTTTTCTACCTATCAGTTGCCGTCGAGCTGTGGGCCAGCATGGCTCACGACACGCTCGAAGATCTTTCCGACGCTGCTTGATAAGTAAGGTCCCAGCCTAGTGCCTCCGGCCAAATGGCCGGGGGCAACGGGGGGCGCTTTTGCGCCAAATGCCTTCGGCCCTTAAAACGGACACCCGGACACTCTCCCCCCCTATGGGGGGGGGAGAGATTGTCCGAGATAGTGTCGCCTTAAAACTACCTCGGACAAACTCGGACAAAACAGCCCAAGCAGAGCGTTTAAACCGCGCAAAACCGCCAATCAATCCGGACACAAAAAAGACAAACCAGGACAAACGTGAGAACCATTCGCAACAAATCCGGACAAATGGGCTGTCCGAAACAGCCTTTTCGGACAACGTAATCTGTCCCGAATGTTAAGGTAAAAGAAACGCTTGCATAACCCAACCGGCTAGTCTAGTTTCTACCAGTAACCAGAACAAAGGATCAAACGATGAAAAACCTGTCCCCAATCACAAAATGCTTTCTCGCTGGCGTTGCCGCTGGCCCGGTTGTTTGGGCGTGCATGGTCGCTTTTTTGCTCTTGCTAGGCGGCTAGACCATGCAGCAAGCCCGAGTCATATTCCTGCGATACGCTGGCACCTGCAAAGGCTGCCAGCGCTACCTAGCCAAAGGCGCAAAGGCACTGTTTAAACGCGGCTATATTGTTGGCTGTTACGATTGCGCGGCATCATTAAGACCAGAAAAAGGTGAGCAAAAATGAAAGACCCTATTTTCTTTCGACCGTATCACTACGACGACTGCGACCCAGACCATCAGCCGGACTTTCACCGCCTCACGGCTGATATGGCCGCGCTAGAGCGTGTGCGCGGTCTGACCGAGGCGCTAATTTGCACGATAAAAGCACAGCGCCAGACCCGCGCTCATTATGACGCAACGCTTGACGCCTTGGAGGACTACGGACTCCAGCTTGGTGATCTGCTTGACGACACGGTAGGATCAGCCTTGAGAGGCGCAGAAGATGCGATGGGCCGCGCCGATGTTTGAACCTAAGAAACTCTGCCTCCACTGCGCTTACAGCCATTGGCCGCAACACTCGGAGGGTGAGTGCCACGCGCCAGATCACGACGTAATCTCCACCCGCGAGGCTAGGCTTGACGATGGAAGGTGTGGCAAAGATGCGCCACTTTTCAAGCCAAAAACCACCAAATCTTGACTTTTTAAGTCTAACAGTACATGCTTGCGTTATGGAAACCAGTGACGTAACAGTGTCTTACAATGATTTACGCGACAGTCACCGCCGCCTAGTCAACGCATTGAGGCAGGCGCGTGAAACCGAGGCTCGTTTAAACGAGCAAATCCACTTCCTGAAAATCGCGTTAGCAGAGCAGCAAATTGGCGTTTTTCCATGCTCGCCAGACGTGGCCGACGCATGAAAGGTAGCCTGTGACCTGATCCCTCGCACTTCCGAGCGTGCGTCACGGGTAGCTCGGACCCTTTAACAGCGCGGCGTTTAAACATGGCGACTTCCCGACTACCGATTGAGCTATTGCAACAAGCCGTGGACGCAGTAGCAGAACACGGTTCCGTTACAGAAGCTGCAAAGCAGCTAAAGATGAATCGCGGGACTTTTGATAGCCGGTATCGCAGCGCTTTGATTCAAAACCTTACCCCTGGCGAGGGTATTGATGTGGCGCAAGAAGATCGTGAGCTATACGACGTTATCAACACCTTAAAGAAAGAAAACGAAAACCTACGCGCCGCGCTATCCAAAGCAACGCGCCCGAAATTTACGTTGCGGTCAGATAATCACATGCGCCGGTCAGAGAAAACCAGGGTGGTGGTGATTGGGGACGCGCACGACGGCCCCGCAATACCAGACCAGAGCCGGTTTAAACGCATTGGTCAGTACATCAAAAAAGAAAAGCCAGACTGTGTGATCCAAATCGGCGATCTAGCCACGCTAGATAGTTTATCTTACCACACGCCCAACGCGAGCTATGACGGTAAATTTAAGCCGACATTTGAGCAAGATATGTCGTCACTGGCCAGAGCGTTGGAGTTGCTCGATTGCGGCGGCGCAGAGAAGCACATCACGCTAGGAAACCATGAACAGCGTTTGTTCAAATTTGAGCAGAATAACCCAGAAGTGTTTGGGCAGCTTCAATTCCAGCTTCTCAGGCTGTTTGACCGGTATAAATGGACGTACTCGCAATTTGGCCAAGTGCATTTCATAGGCGGTGTGGGGTTTGTCCATGTGCCACTTAACCGCATGGGGAAGCCATACGGCGGCAAGACGGCAGAGCAACAGATTGCAAACGACTGCTTACACGACCTAGTGTGCGGTCACTCCCACGTTGACCGCAAACACAAAGCGTCAAAGATTGGCAACAGCCGGGAAATCCAAATAATCAACGTGGGCTGCGCCCTTCCAGACGGTTATATAGAGCCTTACGCTCTACACTCATCGACAGGCTGGAGCTATGGCATTGCGGATATGACGATTCAGCATGGCTGCGTGCGCGATTACAATTTTGTCTCAATGGCGCGTTTAAACGAGTTGTATAAGTGACGACGATTGCGACAGACGGAAAGCAGATGGCGGCAGACACCCTACAAGTTGGCGAGTATATCGACCAAGTTGAGAGCGCAAAGATTTTTCGCATCCGAGGCGAGCTTGTTGGTATCGCTGGCGATTACTCGGAGGCAAGGCAGTATTTAGAGTGGTTGCACAACGGATCAAAAAAGGACAGCAAGCCAGCCTTTGACAAAGACGCAGATTTTGAAGCCATCCACGCCACAAGGCAGGGCGTTTACCACGTTACTAAGAATATGTACCGGGTAGCTATCGGCAAGCCTGCCGCGTGCGGCACAGGCGGCACGTTTGCGGTAGCTGCCATGCTGGCCGGAGCCACGCCCACCGAAGCCGTCGAGATTGCCATGCGCCTTGATCCGTACACTGGTGGCAAAGTGGTTTGCAAAACGCTATGACGCATATATTTGAAACAGCATTAAAGGTTATGCGGGGTGCCCGGCAGAAAGATTACGGAAGCCCAAAAGAAAACCTGTCAGACATTGCAAAAGGCTGGACCGTCATCGCCAAGCGTGCGATTGAGAAAGACGGGTGCATCACGCCAGCGCACGTTGCACTGATGAACGATTGGCAAAAGACATGCCGCCTTTTGAAAACTACCACGCATGATGACTCATGGGTTGATAAAGCGGCATACACGGCGATTGGCTACGAACTAAAAGAGGAAAAAAATGACTGAAAAGAAATGGAGCGATCAGTTCCCGCCTGGAGTACAGCAGGAAATTAAGCGTTATATGTCCTGGCTAGGAACCAAAGGCGGAAGTGCCGGACGCGGAGACTCGAAGCGTCGAGGCGATAGCGAATACTACAAAGCCATACGCGCCAAGCGCACACTTAAAAACAAGATCAAAGCTGCACAAGATGAAGCCGAGAAAATTTCTTCCAAGTGATTCTTGGTTTAACGTGTCCGACTGGTTAAAATCCAGGGGCAAACTGTCATGGTTTATCCATAACAGCTATTATGTGCGCGACCTGGATACCGGCAAAATTGACAAGATGAAGCGCCGGGATTTTGTGCGCTTTGTTGACGCTATGCGAATTGAGGAAGGGCTTGAGCCATTCTTACCTGACTCTAAGCCCTCCTCCAAATCCTCTTACCAACCGGAATAATTAAGTTCTTTTCATTGTAGAGCTTCTTAATTGCACGCTGTAGCGTCTTGTATCTAGTCGCCTGATTCTCATACCTGTGCATCAAAGCGTCTTGCATCTCTTGTTCTGTCGCAGTGCCAGCAACAGGAATTGCGTCTAATACATCGCGCTCATTTTGATTCAGCATTGCTGCGTTATGTTTAAGATTGGCAACGAGATCGTTCCAGCTTGCCACTAGGCTTTGTATTTTTTCACCGTCATCGTCCACGCCGATCTCTTTTGATTCTAACGTAAACCATTGTGTGTCTAGCTTGTCACCATCCTTCTGTTTAAACACTTCGAGTTGTGCAGACAGAGAATCCTTGTCAGGACGGTAGCAGCCAAGAAGAAAGTCCAGGTTAGCCGTGATTGCACTACTACCCCGTGGACGTTCACTGGCAGAGTGTCCGGTGTGATGCAAAATCAAAACGCTACACCCGTATTGAGCGCGGAGTTTTGTGTTCATGCTCCTTATGTAGTCGGCGATGTCTGTGCTGCTATTCTCGTCGCCGCTAAATGTCTGCGATAGCGTGTCAATGACAACAAGCGATGGCGGTTCCGGCAGTGCGGCAATAGCCTGGGCAAGCCTGTCAATTTCATCCTCTACCGTCAAAAGAAGTGGCGTGATGCAAATGCTAAAATTGTCAGTAATCCCCAAGCCGCGCTTTTCATGCCATGCTTTAATACGCCGATACACACCAGCGCCGCCTTCTGCTGCAACGTAGACAACATTGCCTTGCGTTGTTTTGCGGTTGCACCAGTTCAATCCGTGCGCGACATGCAAACCAAAGTCTAGCGCAATAAAACTTTTAAACGCGCCGCTTGCGCCGAACAGCATACCCATTGCATCAGCCGGGACTAAACCCTTCACCAGCCAACGTATATTGCCGCTGATTCGCTCTAGCTCATTAATGTCAACGAGCAAGCTACCGTCAGCTTCCCCGTCAATGACCGGCATATCAATGATTGGTTGTCGATACCGTTCTGCGCCAGATACCATGCGCGGTATTTCGTTGTAGCGTTCTTCCCAGCGTTGATATTCATGCGGATCAGTAGGACGCACCGCAAGCATTAGGCCGCGCAAATGCTCAACTACAGCGCCGCCACTGGTTCCGGCTTTGACCAGTTTGGAGCTTAGTTTCAATAGCGGGTCGTGGTAACTGCGATCTTTTGGTACGTCAGCAGCAAGCGCCGCAATCAATGAGGCATGATCCGCGCCAGATATTTTTGCAGCGTCAGAGTCAACGACAGTGCTGTATTGCTTGATCTGCTCTAGGTCTAATCCAAAAGCCGCGCAAGCATCAGCCAAGGAGTAGCGCGATTGTAGATCCATTGACCTCACGCGCACTGACCAGTTGTTAGCTCGGAGTTTAGTATTAACGCCATTTGGCAGTCTCAGGTAGCGCACCGCGTTGTTGCCGGATTTGTCGGCCTTGATCAACGATGCGTCTGCCATTGCTTGCATCACCGCGTCTACTGTCTGCGCGTCTGCTGCGTCCGGGTCATCCAAATCAACCAAGATGCCCATTTGATAATTGTTTTCGCTTGTCTCGATCAGCCAGCTTAGACTGCCAACCACATCATCCGGGTCTGCATCATCAGCTACCAGCGCAAGCAGTTTTGTAAAGTGTGCCTTGCTGCGTTTAAACGACCCGCTATCGTCTAAGCCAGAAAGCAATGCCGGGCAAAAATATGTGTTCTGATCGGCTGCTTCATTTATTAAAATCTGCTGCGCCGTCTTGTGTTGGTAGGATCGACCCGACCACTGTGCGTTATCAGGGCTGGTTGCGAACGCATTAACCCAGAGATATTGACCGTCAACAATTTCGCCGCTGAGAGACTCTAAAAAACTAGCGTTGTTCATGTCTCACCTACAGCGTTAATAGATCATCAATCTTTATATTCAGCCTTTGCTTTTTTGCGTGATCCAGTATCGCGCCAAAATGCCGTTGCGGTATAACACCGCTGTGACTTAGCCATCGCGTTACCGCGCTAGGCGCTATGTCTAGTACGCGAGCCGTTGCGCGAACCCCACCAATCTTATTAACGATTGAGTACGCCGGTTCTTTTTTGTGTTTGATATACACAATGATCTCCTTTTCATAGCGCCTGATTGTATCTGTTTCGGGTTGCCTTATTCTTCATTCTCCGCAATCTGGCACATCAAAGAACATTCGATTGGTTCTGGTTCCCACGGATATTCATCCTCAGGTAATTCGCGGAGAGATTTACGTTCGCCCTTCACTTTAATCTGCTTTACGCCTAGCCGATCACACAATTCAGCGTAGCGTTCAAATTCTAAGGGATGGTGCTTCTTAATGCGTTGCCAATAGGCTACCCCCGATGCTTTGCTACAAGGTATGCAGTTAGCATGGTCCATATACTCGTAAACCACGGGAAGTTTAATTCCGGCTTTCTCAACCATAGCCAAGCAATCACCCTTGCCTAAACCGTGGCGAATTAGTGGCGTATCAAGCATTACTTCTTGGTTCTGTTCTCTGAACCGTTCTGCCCGGTGTAATTCCTCCTGGGTGTATCCAAACACTTGAATGTCATCAAATTGCTCAAACCTTTGCCGTACAGACTTCTTCAACTCAACCGTACAAGGTGCGCCACTTATTCCAGCAACATACTTCCGATCCTCCCAAACTGCCCATGTGTCATCGTATTTATCGTTTTTTAAAATTGTAACTGGGTGATCAAACCAATTTTCGCAGTCTTTCAGAAACCGTAAGTTGTCAGGATGCTCGCTGCCTGGATCGGTGTAGCAAATATAAATACGAGAGCGGTCATATTCACGCAACGCCAGTTTGGTAGCTACCGCTGAAGCAGCGCCGCAAGAGAACCAACAAACAATACGGTTTTTGCCGTTATCTGTTACCTTCCTTTTAAATTTGTGGTTCATTTTCGCTCACCTTCATTTTTGAGGGGCGTTATAACTACATGAACACTCAAAACCTATCAACCAAAAAGATGTCAAAAATGGTGTTGACTTTGTGGCAACAGTGGTAGTAGCCTCATCCGCCTTAACAACAAGCAACGGAGCAAACGATGTCTTTCAATTTAAAAAGCATCCAGAAAAATTCATTAAGCGGCGCACCGAGGGTTATGCTCTACGGTGTGGAGGGGATTGGTAAAACAACCTTTGCCGCTGGCGCGCCAAAGCCTATTTTTATTCCTACTGAGGATGGGCTAGGCAATCTAAAGGTCGATCACTTTCCATTAGTGGAAAAGTTCTCTGACGTAATGGATGCCGTAGCCAGTCTCTATAAAGAAGATCACAAATACGGCACCGCTGTTTTAGACAGTTTAGATTGGTGCGAGAACATGATCTGGCGACAAGTCGAGTCTACGCATGACGCTAAAGATTTGGCGTATGGGAAAGGCGCGGTTATTGCCGCCGAGATGTGGCGTGATTTATTAGGTGGCCTTAACGCTCTGCGTAACGATAAAGGCATGGCTATTATTCTAATCGCGCATACAACGATCAAACGCTTTGACTCGCCAGAGACAGAGCCGTATGACCGTTACCAGCCGAAACTACAGGAGCGGTCAAATGCTTTGATCCGCGAGTGGTGTGACGCTGTATTCTTTGCGAACTACAAGACGCTCGTAAAGAAAGACGACATTGGGTTTAACAAGCAGGTTGCCAGAGGTATCAGTACCGGCGAGCGCTTGTTATACACCAGTGAGCGTCCCGCATACATGGCAAAGAATAGATACAAATTGCCAGACACGATCCCGATGCAGTGGGATGATTTTGAAACTGCAATCACGCAAACAATGGAAGGTAAATAAGATGCCAGAATTTTCCTTTGAACTAGATCAAGACTACGCGCCAGCGCCCGTTAAATCATACGAGCCGCTAGAGCGTGGTGACTATCAGTGCATTGTCATTGAAACCAGCATTAAGACAACCAAGGCTGGCACCGGAGAGTACATAGAGGTGGTGCTACAAGTTGTAGACGGTGAGCATAGCGGTCGCCGCCTGTGGGATAGACTCAATGTTAGCAATCCCAACAAACAGGCAGAAGAAATCGCACGCCGCCAACTTACTGGTTTATGCCAAGCAGTCGGTATGGACATGGGTAGCAAGCTGGCTGATACAGAGCAGCTACATGACATCCCTATGTCAGTAGCCGTTGACATTGATCGCAAAGACCCAACGCGAAACAGGATTGTTGCGTACAACAGCCTGGGCGCGAGTCGCCCTGCTCCTGTTTCTGAACCTGCGGCAGAGGCTCCTTCTTCTAACAAGAAGCCCTGGGAGAAGTAGCCTTGCCACAGATGCCCGATAGCCAGCACTCCACTGCTCAGAAAATATACAATTGGTATCAAGAAAAGAGCAGACCCTACCGACCACATCTCGGAGCGTCGGTTATCGGGCATTCTTGCGACAGATATTTATGGCTCACGTTTCGATGGGCTAAACAGCAAGACTTTCCTGGCCGCATACTGCGCCTGTTTGAGACAGGTAATTTAGAAGAAACTCGAATTGCCAAAGAGCTAAAAGGCATTGGCGTTGTGCTGCATACGCATGACGAGAACGGTAGTCAGATTAGCTGCTTCGATGACTCAGGACATTTTGGTGGAAGCGTCGATGGCGTAGGCAAGGGATTTCCAGAAGCAGTGAAAACCTGGGCGATCTTAGAAGCTAAGACGCACAATTCTAAGTCGTTTAAACAGCTTGAAAAAAAGGGCGTTCTTGAGGCAAAGCCAAGGCATTACGCCCAGATGCAGGTTTACATGGGTCTGATGGATTTAACGCGAGCAATGTATTTTGCCGTTAATAAAGACACGGACGAGATTTATACTGAGTGGGTTAAGTTTGACCAGACTACGTTTAACAAACTGCGTCAGCGTGCAGAAAAAATAATCTCTGCAACCGAACCTCCGCTAAGGGTCAGCGAGCGGGAGGATTGGTGGGAGTGCAAATTCTGTGACTTTAAGACTCTTTGCCACGGCGAGGAAGTTGCTGAACCAAATTGTAGAACGTGTTGTCATTCTACGCCTGTAGCAAACGGGCAATGGCAGTGCAGTAAATTTAAAACAGATTTAAATGCACCTACGCAGGAAAAGGGTTGCCAGGAGCACATCTATATTCCTCCACTGATACCCTACGCCGAGCCTGTAGATGCTGGTGACGACTGGGTTGAATACGCCCACAAGAAAACAAAGAAAACTTTTGTGAACGGCAGCGCTAACTTTAGGTCAGCCGAATTACACAAGATGCCGCCCGAAACAGTTGGCGGCACTGTTAAGAAAATTAAGGAGGCTTTCTTAGGGGCAGAAGTGACCAAGGTTGTTTCTAAGGCTGGAGGAGATGTTCTAAAGATTAAGCAGCCGCCTAAGAGCAAGAAGAAGGTGGTTTCAGAAGAACCATTTATTGACGACGAGATACCTTTCTAATGACAGGCAAGATGAGCAGAAACAAAGGCGCACAGGCAGAGAGAGAACTTGCTGCGTACCTGTCTGACGCGCTTGGAATTGAGATTAAGCGCAAGCTCGATCAGGCGCGTGAGGGTGGCGACGATCTTCAAGTAGGCCGGTTCCGAATTGAGGTAAAGCGTAGGGAAACCTTAGCGATACCTCAATGGGTTAGGCAGATAGAAGATTGCACTGAAGAAGGCGAAGTGCCGGTAGTAGCTTTTCGCCAAAACAAACAGCCCTGGCGCGTAGTTATACGCCTGGATGATTACGTCGATTACATGAAGTTTAGCCTAGAGAATAATCCCCAGGACAAGCCCAGCCAAGAATGACACTGACACAATCACCGTCATCTCTTTCTCATACAGGTCAAACAAGTGCGGGATGCCATTGACCCACGGCTTCAGCTTTTCTTTTAGTTCCATCTTATTTTCCTCTTGTTGGTGGCTTCTGACTGTTGCGTGTACCAAACCACCACAGCACGCAAGTAGTCGTTAAATAGAGAACCGTTGTGACTATAATGTTGTGAACCGTGATTGCCTGTTCTGCGCTTATAAAAGCGCCCACGCCAGCCATAATAGCCTTGGCCTCAAGATACATCATAGTCGTGATGGCGCAAAGATAGATCGTCAGCCCTGGACGCACCAAGCCGCGTATAAAATCTAACACGACAAGCATAAAGCTGGCAGTAGGGCTAATTGTAGCCTTTGCGCTGTATTGCTTTGGCTCTAGCGTAAAGGATTGAGAGAAGGATTCTTCCGCTGCCTGGGCGCGTTTGCCTTCTGCCTCTACCTCTGCCACTTGGGTACGGGCCGCCCACTCCTGGGCCATTAGCTCGCCGTCTATGCGCTTCATGTTGGCTTGATGACTGTACTCAGCTTTCTTTAACTCAATCTCTTGTTTGACTTTCAAGAAGTCAAAGAAACGCTGAAACGCGACACCGAGCAAGCCGGTTACACCGCCAGAAAAGATGCTACCAAGAAAGCCCAACACTTTTTATCTCCAATTCAAAGGATTCACGCTTCATGCTGTTTTCTAGTTTGGCTACAGCCGGTCGAGAAAGCATGATTGCTTTTTGTCCGTCCATGTGGCCTAGCTTTTCTCCTAGCGCGATGCAGCCGTAAAGCTGCGAGCGCATATTGCACGATTTGTCGCCCATAAGATTTGCGCTGTGGATTCTGATGCCTGACCTGTCTGGCACATCTCGAATCAAGTACATATAGCGTTTAAACGTAGGCGAGTAGGTCCAATCAACTTGATATATGCCTGTCGGGATGCAGCTTATGTTTCTTTGATTATTTCGATCTGGTAGCTCGCCAGAAAACAGCACGTTATCGCCAAAGAATATTCGACCAAACGTACCGTGGTTGCTACTTTCCAGGCGTTCTATCTTTACTCGCATTTTTTCCACGCGCTTTATTTATAATCTCAAAGATGTCGTATTCTTTTGTCTTTTCTAAGAACCGGGCAGTTGCGCCAAGAATGGAATAACTAACAAAGCCAACGAGTGCGCCAGACATAAGCTGCATTTCCCAATTTTCAGATGAACCTGTAATTTGTAAAATTGGAACAGCAAAGATAATCGCAGAGCCACAAGAAACAGCGCCGCGTGTAAACGCTTCGTTTATTGTTTTTGGCTTTATGTATGACATTAAAGCAAACCCACCAATAAGGCCCCCAACCGCGCTGGCTATTTTTGTTGTTATGTACGATGTTGGGTCTGCCATAGCTTAAAACTTTATTATGTCAATCAAGCGCCGGGGCGTTGTCAGTTGGCCAGCCCGTTTCAATATCAATGGCGTACACAGCCGTCGCATCCGCAGTCGCGTCAATCGTGGCACACAGCACCATCTTGCGCTTGTGGATGTCCACGATATATTCCAGGACCGCTTCTGCGAGGGCCTTAACCTGCGCGCCTGTCACTGGGGTGTGGATGGTATTATGCGCGTCTGTGAAGCCGTCTTTGTGAGGGTTTGCATTACCTCCGACAATGGCGCTGTGCAGTGCCGCAAGACGGCGCTGTGAGCGATCATCAATTTGGAATGGTGCAACACCATCTCCTTTAATGTCATGCCAGTACAGCCCACTCTCCTTGGCCTCTGCTAAGGAGGCGACTTTGGCCTTTACATCTTGCCGAGATTGCTCAATCGGCTTGTCCTCAATGGAGTAACCAATGGCAATGTCATTATCCAGGGCTGGCTCAACTGAGATACGGCGCTGATGAGGCAGGATGGGCGTGTCTGGTCTCTCTTTGACGCGCTGGTAGTTGTGAAGGTCCAACCAATCACTGTCCGGCCCACCTTTTGGGAATAACGTGCCGGGATGGCGTTTCTTCAACCAATCAAGGCCGCCACCGTCAATGATATTTTTATTTTGTACTTCTACAAATCGCACAGTCATGCTCCTCTAATTGGGAAAGAATTTCCCGGCGGCGTGAAGGCTGCGGTATATCGCTGAACCCCAGCAGTAACCCGAAAATCCTCAATACGCCCGTCAATCGAATTTGCATCACCAAGTATAATTTGTGCGGATGCACCAGGAAACACATTTCCAATATATGTATCTGCTGAAGTCCCATTCATCCATAGTGTTGACGTTGTTCCGTCATAAGTCACAGCAACGTGTATCCACGTTCCAGTGCTTAATGCACCGAATGCAGTCAATCTCTCACCTGATCCAAATTGCGCGATTCGGAAATCGGTGTTTGAACCTCCGGCACCGCCACCAGCTTCAATCGCACCATAAGTTACTCCACCACTAATGTACCGAAAGAATCGTGCTTCGTTACGCAACGTGTCTAAATAGACCCAGAACTCAACAGTGTACGCAGGGCCTAAACCTAATAATTCAGTTGCTGTTGTTGCGGCAGTGTCACTGGTTCCATCTAGCTCAATAGATGCGCCCGCAAATTTTACAACACCAGTGTCCGTTTGCGTATTACCAGTCAGAGTAATGTTGTGCTTTGCAGAAGCATCGTAGATGCCCGCATTGGTAAAGTTACATAGCAGAACAGTATTTCCACTAACTGTTGGGGGTGAAGTTGGAAGTGTGATAGTTGCACCAGAGAAGATTGCACCGCCACTGTCAATCTGCAAACCGCTGATGTAACCCACAAAGGCTCTTGTGGTAACAAGCCCTTGAGTGCCAATTTTCACTGTCTGGGAATTGGCATCGGTGATGGTCAAATTATTTGATGCGGTAGCAACACGAACACCATTAACATGCAGTTCCCATGACGTAGCACCTAAACGGCTTACATTGATGTGGTTCCAAGCGTCTGTAATTAAGGCACCGGCTCCGCTACTTAGAAAAGCCGCGCCAGAATTAAAATCATAGACCCAAAATTGAACCCTGCCGTCTGCGAACAGGAAGAACAACCATGCATCGTCATTGGAAGTGTCCCATCGAGATAATGGACAATCATAGTTAGTAGGAGTTACCGTTGGGTAGACCCAAAATTGAATACCAAATTCACCAGTCCCGCCGAAAGCAAAGTCTGATGATGTTGCTACAGATGCCCAATCTCCCGTACCATCTCCGTATAAAGAACCCCCATGTGTTGCTGCACTCCAAGGAACTGTTGAGGGAAAAGGAGAGTGTGGCACAAGTGCGCAATTCGATCCGCTAAATGCTACAGTTTGATCTTGTCCACTGTTGTCTATTAAACGGTTGTCTTGGAGCGTTAGTAACTGAGTATTAGTGACCGCAGTTAGCGGAGCCGTTGGTGGAGTAAAATCAGTTGTGTAAACAGTTGAGCCAATCACCACTCTAAAGTCAGAGAAAAAACTAGGGTCGCAGATACCACCTATGTTGGCGTAGGCACCAAGCACTAGGTTTGCAGAGCTTGCGTGAACCGTGACACCGACCCTGGTCTGGTTCACACCTTCAACGCCATTAATGAATAGCAGGAAGTCATCACCGCTTCTGCAAACAGCAACGTGGTTCCATTCTCCTAGAACTAAACTTTCGGTGGAGGCGGAGTTAACTGACCAGGTACTTCCATTAAATGAGACTAACAAAGACGGTGTTAGTCCCACTGACGCGAAGTAAACCAGCACGCCGGACGCCACGCCGCCATTTAGTCGCTTAGAGAGTAAACCGTCGCCTAATTTATAGTCTTCGGTGGGAAAAACCCAAAATTCAAACGTAAATTCACTAGAACTAACGTCTAAACTGGCATCATGTGTAACGCTAAGAAAACCAGAAGTGTCTTTGTATAGTGACCAACCATTAGGACTAAACGGGCTAAAAGTTCCCTGAGTCGCATCGCCGACTGCTGTGATGGTATGATTAGAGGTGCTCTCATCGTCAAAAGATTGGTTTTGCTTGGCATCCACGTTCTGCTGGTTAAGTAGCAGAACCACATTATCCCAATCTTCATCAGCCGGACCGCCCGCTGCCTCCCTAGCAGCAGCGCTTTTAAGGAGCTGTTCACGCCTTCTTGTAAACATTACACACCCTCACCAATGCGGAAGATGTTTATGATATAATCGCCAGGGGCTTGGCGATAGATGGACCCAACGCAATGGTCTGTGCCGCTGGTGGTGAAGGTAAAAGACCCATCCAATGTCACAGTTGCAGCATTGCCATCTAGCTGCCATGTTAGCGTCTTGCCACCACCATTGGTCATAATGAACTCAAAGATGGTTGTTTTGCTGGCAGGAGAGTTGGTGATGTTGATAGTGTCATTCCCGCTTGGCTGAATATCCTTCACTGTGCTCAGATCAGAGATGTCTACAACAATGGTGCCGCTGCTTGGCGTAAGAGCGCTACCAAAGGCAGAGGCATTGACACCCTCAAAACCATCAACATAGGCCAAGGAGGAGTAGGCAGTGGAGCCGTCCCCAATCTTTGCCCGTCCTGTGTCGCTCTCAACGTACAGAGTGTTTCCTGCTGTCGGGTTGACAAGAGCCTGATTGGCAGCAGTGTCAACCACCGTTCCTGCACTAGTCGCTGTAGCGGCAATAGTAATTGAGCCACTACCGTTGGTAACACTAATACCGGAACCAGCCGTGATAGTAGCCTTGGTTAAAGTATTGCCTGTACTATTGCCTATAAGAAGCTGGCCATCAGTGTAAGTTGTTTGGCCGCTGCCTCCGTTTGCCACGGCAAGTGTGCCTGTAACACCAGTGGACAATGGCAAGCTGGTGCAGTTTGTAAGAGTACCGCTTGACGGAGTTCCTAGCGCACCGCCAGGAGCAATATAATCTGTACCGGCAACAGCGGCGCTAAACGCGCTGGTTCCGTTGCCTTTTACTATCCCAGTAAGTGTAGTGGCACCTGTACCGCCGTTTGGAACACCTAGCGTTCCGCTCAGAGTGATAGTGCCGCTGGATGTAACCGGGCCTCCAGATGTCGTTAAGCCGGTCGTGCCGCCAGAAACGTCAATGCTTGTGACGGTTCCCGTTCCCGTATCCGTTGACCAAGTAGGCACCCCGCCAACAACAGTCAAAATCTGACCGGACGTTCCGACAGACAGTTTTGACAGCGTGTTTGAAGCGCTGGCATAAAGCAGATCGCCAGAAGTCCAGGTGCTTTGTGCTGTGCCTCCGTTGGTTGCTCCTAGAGTTCCTGATATTGTAATGGTGCCGCTTGTTGTTATCGGGCCACCAGACGTAGTAAGGCCGGTTGTCCCGCCACTTACATCGACGCTGGTAACTGAGCCAAGGGAAGTTGCTGACCACTGAAAGGCAGAACCGGACCACTCTAGGAACGTGTTAGAAACGGTAGGTGCGTCTATAAAGGTAGTGGTATCAGCAGCAGATTGCACAGCTATTTTGTTAGCAGCACCGCCAGCTAGGTTTGTAGCTTTACCCACCAAAGCGTCAGTTGCGGTGAACGTAACGCCAGCCGGTATAGTTACTTCAGACGAAGTAAACTTAGCCACTGGTGTTGTAACAGACACCGCGTACCACTCATCAGCGCCAGCCCAGTAGAAACCGCTTGTTGTTTCGTCTGCCCAGGCAGCACCGGGTGCGCTCGATGTTCCAGCAAACATACGCAAAGACGCAAGCATACCGCCTTCACCATTGCGTGAAAGGCTGTCAGTTAGTTCTGTGCCAATATCTTCAAGCGTTGTATTAGCCCAGTTTGCTTCAATCGTAGTATTGGCTGAAACTGGATTGCCGCTTGGCAGTGTGTATGTGCCAGACCCATTGCGAGGCATTGTTTATACTCCTATTGTGCTAATTCAGAGCCAGCATAAGCCCCTGTAAACCCAAGATAAGGCGATGCCCCTCTTAAAGCCTCTGCTATTGCTTGCTGCCTAGACCCACCACCTAAAAGAAACCTTTGCATCGGGCGTGAATATAAGCCAGCCGCTGCTAATGTCGTACCTGCAAGAGCAGGTATACCGACCATTGGATTAGCAACCGTTCCTCCTAGCGCTCCGATTTGAAACGCTCTCTCTGCTGTCCCGCTATCAGGCATCATTGGCTTCAACACTGTGCTGGCAGGGTCAGTTAAATCCTGTAAAAGACCTTCCCTTCTTGCGAAACGTGATTGTGGCGTTAAAGCCCTAACCGCCCTGCCTAATTGAGCAGGAGTAAACTTCCCTCCTGCGGCAGCTATATAAGAACTCGCTCTTTCCAGCGTCTTAAAGTTTGCATAAGCCGCGTCTGTTTGTTTTAACTGCGTTGCAACATCTGTAGGCACGTTAAGATTGCGGTATTGTGTTAGAGCTTCGTCTATTTGCAAATATGAATCTAATTTTGCTTGTTCGTCAGCAGTTCTAAACTGTCTGTTTATAAGACCTCTGATTTTAGCATTAAGGTCAGACTCAAACTTTTTAAATTTCTTTCCTGTTATGCTGTCTATAACGCGATACTTCTGAGCTGGGCCAATAAGCGAGCTTGACTTCTGATCTGGACCAACGTCTTTAAAAGTAAATTTGTCGTAAAACCCATCTTTTAAGAATCTTTCTATGTCTCTTTTTGCCGCTTTAGACATTTCTTTTGCAGGGTCTTCAATAATATCGCTTATTTGTTTTCCCAAATACCTGTTTACATCTCTTGCGGGCAACTCAACGTCATCTAAAACCGAGTAAGCCTTGTCAAAATCCTTTTTAAGTTGAGCAAACGCTTCTCTACTTGGACCTTCTACCGGCTTGCCGCCAGGAGGCACCGCTCTGTTCATCGCAGCTTTAGCAAATTGATCGTCGGCTCTTTCTCTAGCTTTGCTTATTGCGCGACCAGCAATAGGCAAACTTTGCGCGCCTTCTTCCGTTCTTCGTATAATTTTTCCAACAAGCGTATCTTGGTCTGCTGCTTGGCCTATAGTTAAATCTTCTACGCCTTTGCGTTGCAATTCTTTTGCTTGTTCAGACGGCCTTACAAGGCCACCAGCCACCCTACTAGCGGCCCTGCCAATACCATACCCTGCTGCACCACCTATGCCGCCAAGAGTAGCGGCTGTGCCTCGATCTTCTGGCGCGTATGCTGCTGATAAACCAGCGCCAAGAGCAGCCTCACCAGCTAGAGGCGCAAGCACCGGAGCTTTTGACGCAAGTTTAGCGGCTAACGGAAGTGCGCGAGCTGCTTTTATTGCTGCCCCGCCGGGGACAAGAAAAGACCCTATATCAGCAGCAAATGCACCTATGTTCTCAGCGCGTATGCCTTCGCCTTTTTCACCCTCTAAGAAGGCTTTGTTTATTGCAATTTCTCTTTTATCTTCTGGCGAAAGGTCTGTAACCAAGCCCTTAAGTCCGTAGCCTATGTTCTCAAGGCTAGAACCAGCGCCCCTGCCAAAACGCTCTAACGCACTGCCTTCGCGCATTTTAGCAACTTCTTCTTGCTGTGCGCTTTTTTCTAGCTTTCTATGTTCTGCGTTAGCCCACGCCCAAGCGGTGCGCTCATCCGGCGCATCGACTTGATAAGATGAATCTTCAACATTTACCTTAAATCTAGGCATAACTATTTCCTAGTGACTATTCCAAAAGCTGCACTGCGCCAGCAGGCGGACTTTCTTGATTATCATCAAAAAGCCCAAAGATTGAGGTGCCTTCTATTTCTCTGCCAAGTCGTTTGGGAGTTTGTTCTTGAAGAAATTTCTCTAAGGCCACTATGTATGTTTCTCCTGTAAGTGGGTTTACATTATTAACGGTCGTAAAATTTTCACTCCATAGGTCTGCAAATTGAGACCTAAGAACGGTTTTGGTCATTGATTCTTCAAGTTTATTTAGAAGGTATATATTGGCCTCTTCCTGATTCGTCATTTGAAAGGCTGTTGATATGGCTATTGCTAATTCTCTTTCTGTGTCGTTACCGCCAATTTGAGACAATTTATCAATACCAAAAGCATTGGCAATCGCTTGAGCAACGTTTGCTGCAATAGTTTTTTGTTTTGCGCCGGATGCACCTTTAAACTCTGCAAATGCAGAGTTAACTGCGTTAGAAATAGGAGCAAATAGACCTTGGTCAGCCGTTCCTAGGGCTTCTCTCATTGCTCCTACTTGACCTAAAGCTCTTTGAGCCTCTTCTGCTTTGTCTTTTAGATTATTTAAAAAATCGGAATTTTTATTCCGCTGTGATTTTGTAGCATAATTAGGGTTATACGCCCTCTCTTGGAGTTCTAGCCGTCGCTCTGCTTGCTCTCGCGCAAAGCGGTCATTTTCTGCATCCAAAAGCAATTCTGATGCAGCAAGATCGGCCTCTTGTTCTCTGGCCTGTTGTATGCCCGGTGTTTCGTAGAACCCTCCTCCTGACGCAAAGCCATAGTCACCAAGTTGCCGTGTTTCTTTCTCGCCTAGCGCTTTTTTCAAGTAGCTCTCTTGATAACCGGAATAGCGCGGCCCAGCCTCGCCAGCAGCAAGTGACGTTATCATAGACAAATCGCCAGCACGCTGACGATCTTGAGCAAGCTGTTCAAACCTTTGCATATCAATGGGAGTTCTACTCGCCTCTAACGCTCTGCGTAGAAGAGAACGCCCGCTCATTGCATCAACAGGCGCGTCAGCCACACCAGCAACATCAACAGGCGCGTTGCCCGCACCAGGAACAGGCGCGTCGGTCACACTAGCAACATTAATATACGGCCCAGGACGCCTTTCTGTAGTCACTGAAATAGGTCCGATAGAATCTTGTGAAAATTCTTGCGGATTTTGCAAGCGCCCTACGGATTCAAAACCAAAATCTCCGGCACTAACAAGGTCTATTACCCTGTCGGCCATATCCGTTTCACCAGCAGCCGCGCTTTCGCCCACGCCCCTTAAAAAATTCCTTATCTGTTTTGCTTGTTCTTGAGTATTTCTAGTAACTGCCCCCCTCAAAGGATAACTTGGATTACTATACTGCCTTTCAATAGCTTTAAGTGCGTCTAAGCGATCTTTATCTGAATCTTCTTCAATCCCCATCCTTTCAAGAAAAGTCAGATTCCTATCTTGGTCTTGCTCACGATCAAGGGTAGCGCGGTACTCTCGTATGGCGTTATTAATATCGAAAGCCCTATCACTATAAATATCATACCGGCTTGCCATCTCTAAACGCTCCTAGAACTGCCCGTAAAATACGGGTTGTAAAGTTCTTCTTCTTCTTCTTCGTCCAGTTGCGGGCTACGGTTTAGGTTTGAAAGAACTTTTTGTAACTTACCCAATTCCGCTACTCGCTCATCAGCAAGCCTTTGTTCTTCTGCGTATGCTTTCTGACCGCCCTTGCGAGCCATATACGCCTGACCTAACTTCGCCAATCCCTCAAAGGGAGATGGAGCTAAGTATACTCGACCAGCCCTTCGCCCTTGCAATGGCGCTGTGGCTTCTCCGCGCATTTCTTCAATAATTGCCCGTCTACGCTCGTTTTCGCGCTCTTGCTCATCAAGAGGCGCTAACCCCATGAAGTAGTCCAAAAAAGCAACATCTCTGTAATTATCGTATGGCATTTATAAAGCTCCGTAATTAACAGTTAAGTATCCGCTGTCATGCTGACGCACAAGAGAAGGTTTAATGCGCTGAAGCTCCTGTGCAATTACGCCGCGCTCACGATGTCCAAAAATGTCGTATTCATAGATTCCTACGCCAATAGGATGAGTCCCAACACGCTGAATGTTACTTTTGAGTCTAATGTCTGAAAACGCAAACGGATTACTAAGCGCCGCCGAGCCAAGGCCAAAAGCCCCGCTCATAAGGCCGCCAAGACCAGCTTGCTTTGCATTGAAAGCGTCAAGCGCCGCACCGTATTGCATACCGGCTGCGTCTAAATACTGCGGTGTTTCTGCTCTGCCAGCCGCAATAAAGCTAGGAAAGCTAGGCATACTAACTTGTTGACCAGACAGCAGTGCATTGAGTTCATTCAAAGACATGCCCCGCTGCTGCGCTTGTTCCGCAATGGCTTGCTGACGCGCCGTGTTCATTGCCGCTGCATACTGTTGATTTAGTGCTTGCTGTCGCGCAACAGCCGCATTTCTAGCTTCCATAGCGCCAAGGTCAAGGCCAGCGGCTTGACCCAACGCTCTGTTCTGTAACTCAGCTTGCGCCATAGCTTCACGCACGCCTTGAGTCCTAGAACCCATTTGCATACCGTATAATCTTTGGGCTTCAGCGCCAGCGGTGTTGAGGGCTTGATACCTTTCTGCTGCTTGGCGTTCTCCAAGCTCATCTAATGCACGCTTGTAGCCTTCTGTGCCAACGCGGAAGCCCTGATTGGCAAGCTGCGTTTCTAGCTGTTGTCGCTGATAATCTTGAACAGGAAGCATTTGCTCCATAAGAGTCTCTGCAACCTGGTTTCTATAATTTGCGTCATATGTAGGGATAGCAGGTAAGTCGCCAAATTGATAAGCAGTTGCTAACCCTGGAGAATAATCAGCTACTTCTGTTTGAAGCTGACCGGGCTCTCCCGGCAAAGTCATCTCCGGTAAATTCTGCCAGTCAAACGGCTGTTCATACGATTCGGCAAGCCTACCCGTAAAGCCTTGCGCTAAATTGCTTCTTGCTAGTTGAGTCCCAATCTGAGACTCAAGAGCAGCTTCAAGACCTGGGTCTAGGGTTATATTTTGAGTCCACTGCGTAACTGGGAGTCCAGTTGCAGGATCAGTTTGAGCCGAAGTTTGCCAATCTTGCGTGCCAAAAGGAGTGCTTACAAAAGGCCGATTGGCGTAGTTCTGAAGCATCACGTTTTCACGCGAAGCGGCAGCCTGTTCTTGTGCGGCTCCTCTATAATCAGGCGGCGCTGGAGTAGCTTTACTTCCCATCTTTTTCTTTCTCCAAAAAGCGACACTCATCACGCCGCATACTTAGAATTATCAATTCACCGTCAGGGTGCGCGTCTTTAATACGCGCCACTTCCTTAAAGCCCATCCTCTTATCAAAGTGTAGCGCCCGTTTGTTTCCAGATGGCACCGCTCCAATAAGAACCTTCATTTTTGCTGTGTTAAAGGCGTAGTCAAAAACACAGCGTATTAACTCTCTAGTTACCCAGTTGCCATCTCCCGCAACGTGCATCTGACATGAAGCACCGTTCCAACCGTCAAAACCAACTACGCCTTTTATCTCTCCTTCTTCGTTTACATTGCCAATACAGCGAAAATGCACTGTCGGCACATAGCCAATCTTTTCACAAAGCCAACCACCTAAAACATCATGTGGTCCGAATAAAATCATTACATCCCATAAAAATTAAAATCAAAGTCGGAATAATCCCCACTTTGAAGTTGCCTAACCCTATTTAATTGCGCTTGCTCTGCATCTCTCAACATTCTAGCGTTTGGACCAAAAATCGGGTCATCTAGCTGAGTTTCAAAGGAAGCAATGTCGCTTTCTAATTTATCAGTGTCGTAGGTACGTTGAATACCACCCAACACCCTTGATTGATAATCTCTAAATCGATCACTATTAACCCATTCTTCATCTGTTCCACCAAAAGAAGCGTATTCATCTGCATATTCAGCGTTTATATTGTCCCAAAAATCAGGGCCAACAGATTCATAGCTTGGAGCCAATGGAGGCGGCGGTGGAGGCGGCGGTGGAGTGGTATTTACAACAGGACCGGAAACAGAGCCTTCCTGTGGGGAATACCCTGGAGCCGCGTACCCAGAAACGGCTGGCTCAAGATTTGCTGTGTCTCTCCAGCTTTCAACAGGCACAAACGGGGCTTCTGGACTTAACACCGCACTTAAAGGCTGACGGCTAACATTTGTCCACGGCGCTTCAAACGTAGTTGGCGCTCCTGGTGCTTTTACCATTCCGCTAGGCGTTGCGCTTCTTAGCGCGGCTATTAAAGCGTTGCCATTAGCCATTACATTACTCCACCAATCTCGCTTAATACATGATAGCTACTGAAAGTGGTGCCTCCACCAACACCCTTAACTTTCATTCTTAACGCGCCGTAGTAGCCCAGACCAGTCACCCCAGACCAGCTTTGATAAGTGTTTGAGGATTGCGACCAAGCTGCTAAATCCCACTTACTTACATCCCACTCCGCGACCGTTCCTTCAACAAAAGGCGGTGAGCCATACACACCATCAAATGTGTATTGCGTGTTTATCTGCGCTTTGTACGCTGGTGACTGGCTGGATATAAATATCGGCCTGACCATGTTAAATTTCTTTAACTGGCCTGGATTTCCAAAAGAATTAAACGATGATTGTATATCGCCTTGTACTGCATCGCCCCCCGTCCCGGCAGTAGATACCGCGTCACTTTCGCCATAAAAACCTTTTGCAACAGTTTTGCTGTCTGTCCCAAAATAAAACTGATCCCCAAGAACAGCGGTGCAAGACATTGGCATATTGCTAAACGTACACCACGCGCCAGTGCTAACGCTCATTGCATATTGTGTGTATATGTTGTTTTGTGGTGGTGGCTTAATCAAAAGAATGTTTGTGCCTGGAACAAGCAATATGTCCCAAGACTTTTCATCTTTTAGATCAGAAACCAACTCAGTAAGTTTGTTTTCTATTTTGTCGGCTACGCCTAAAGCGCCTTCAACAAATTGACCGTTTACAAGTCGAGACATTGGAACAATGCCAAGCTCAGACAAAACCATCACATCGCCGCCATAAGAGGTAAAGAAGCGCCCGTATTTTGGAACCGGGCCTACATACCAGACACCCTTTAAACCAAAGGTTGCCGCGCTAGTTGGGTCTGTTCCCTGCCATACACCAACGTCACCTTGAGAGCCTATAACAACAAGGTAGTCGTCTACACCAACACCAGCGTCAAGCGTCCAGTTAATAATGGCTCTGACAGAACCGCCGTTTCTTAGCAGCGGCCCCATAACAAATTGTGTCGAATTTCCAGTTATGGCATCAACATTATGCAGGTAATAAACACTGCTGTCGTTTTCTGCTGTAAACCAAACTCTATTTTTCCAAACGGCAACGCTTGTTAGGTCTGTTGGTAAACCGTTCACACTTTGCTGCGTCCAGCTTGTACCGTCGTAAGTCCAGTACCCTGCGCCGGGAGAAACCGCCAACAAGTAAGTGCCAGCAGAATTAGAGAATTGGGTTGTTATCCAAATATCTTCTGTTGAGCCAGTGCTTGCTTGGCTTACGCTAGGTGTGCCGGTAGTAACGTCATATATATCCCCATTTGACGCAGCAAACAGCTTGTTGCTTGCTGGTGTAGCGCCGTTATAAGAAAAAAGAGATTCTATGTCATTGGTTATAGCGCTGGTGTGATATTGCCAGCCTTTCCTTAAAGAAACGCCTGTGCGCTTTGGTATAAAGTTATCAAGCACCATCGCGTCTGTTGGTGGCATTTCGTTAATTGGGTCGCGGTAATTCAATCCGCCAACAGGAGCGGGAGCGATGCCAAGCCCAGACACTTGAGCGGCAGCGGCTACCCTTGGCGTTTCAAATTGCTTGATTGGAACAAGCGGCATATCTAGCTTCCAAATCCAGTGTCAGGCGTGTTTGACAAAGGCTGAATGTATGGAAAGCCATACCCTCTAGCCATTGTAAGAACCGGCGCACCCTTTTTTGTGCCTTTTCGGTTTTCAAACTGAACTTGGAAGTCACGCATAGCCGCGCTTGAATCCAGGCCTTTCATCTCCAACCACTTTACTCGACCCAACAACGTAACAAGATTGCTGTCTATAAGAATAGTATCGCCGTTCTTTGTAGCGCGGTTTTTGTATAAGTCAGCGTTATCGGCATCTTTTACCCAGGCAAGAGACTGATAAAAGAAAGTTAGTGTTTGCGCGTCTGTTGGTGGGGCAAGGATGTAGATGTTGTTATCTCTAACTTGCCAATAGAAAGAAAGCGTCGGCAAAGTTGTTCTAACAATTAGCTGTTTCCACATTTGCGGTGAAACAGGGCCGATAGCTGGCCACTGATTTGTGGAGTTCCATTGCGTCTGATCTACCCACTGATAGAAGTCAGTAGGCAAAGAAAACGCTTTTTCTGTTTGACCAGAAGTGTCGGCTGTTATGCTAACATCGTAACTTTTAGTTAATTCCTGCCAAGGATACAAAGAAAGCAAGTCATAACCAGCTTGGTTTACTGCTTGAACCATCTGCACAACAGATGTGTCTGTATCCCCGGCAGGATCAACCGGAACAGGATAGCTTACCATTTCCGCTATGTTTTGAACGATAGCGCTTAGACTATTATCGTCAATAATCTGATAAGCCATTAGACATCCTTAATCTTCTGTTTGTTCTTCGCTAACTTTCTTCTTGCTTTGACGCGGGGAAGAAATTTTCATTAACTCTGTTATTTGCGCTTGCATTTCTTCGATCTTAGCATCGCGTTCTTTTAACTCTGCGTTCATCTTTTCAAGCGGAGCATTACCTTTTGCTAATTCAATAAAAGCTACTGCTGCTCTTTTATCAGACGAAAAGCCCATGAAGTTTTGTCCGACGCTATCAGCGGCTTCGGAAAGCTGCTCAACCGTATGAATGTTAAAGTATTTATATTCTTCTACTTTAGCTGGTGTCATACAGGGCAAAGACGTTAAAGGCGTTCCCTCTATTACGTTACCAGCGCCAGCTTTCCACCTCTCATAACGATCTTTAAACCTACGCTCATCAATCGAATCAACAGGTCTGACAACAACACTTAATTTGTCGCCTGGGACCATAATGCGTATGTAGTCGATTTCTTTGTAAATGGCCCTGCCTTTTTCTCGGCTTTCTCCAGCCTGTAAAGCGGGTTTTCTAAAGAACTCAACAAACAATTTATCGTCGTTAGCAAATCTGGCTTCGTCTAATCCAGGCGCGGCTGCTACTGACGACCAATCTGTATTTTCTGCGGTAGGGGTATTCATTTTTTAATTCCTTTTTAAGAGAAACACCCCCGGCTTTTTGCCGGGGGTGTCGTAGATAACTAAACTCCGACGCCATCTCCATGTTCGATCTTAAAGTCTGTGCCAGCAGCGCCGCCGATACGTGAACCACTAATGCTGGCTTCATCTGCACCGCTTTGACCGATGCCTTCTACTGATGCGCCAGTGTCTTGACTTGCGTTTGTGTCAACAACAGCCGGGTAAGTTGCCGATACTGCTGCGCCATAAGTTACGGCCATCTCTGATTACCTCTTTCTAAAAAAGACCTCCAAGCGGGAGGGTCTACCCTACCGCTCGGAGGCAAGGCAGACCCTACCACAAGGTCAATTAGGCTTGGATGCGGCCCTGGAACTGAGCGCCCGAACAAGTCAGGTTGCCAGCCCATCCAAGAATCTGCACTTCAGCGTCTTGGTTGATCGCGTAACGTGCTTTCGGAGACAACGCTACCATGTTGCGATCACGGTGAGGACGAAGGAAAAGGTACTTCGTATTCAGCATGAAGCCAGTAGCAGACGGACAGTAACCGCCAATACCACCGTCAAGCACAACGTCAGAGTCCATGAACTTCAGAGTTGGGAAGCCAAGGTTTCCTGTGCTTGCGTCTGTAAAGCGCTGCTGGGCCTGTAGAGAACCCATGTAGTACGTCCAGTAGGTGTTATCCAAAACCACCAAGTCAGGGCGATCTGCACCCCTTACAAGGCTTCCCCAGAGGCTATTAAGAGCCGCCTGGATGGTTGTGGCAGAAGCAGTCACACCTTCGGTGCTGAAGTCATACAGACCAGAGCGCCAGAACGTGTAAGTAGCACGATCAATGCCACCATACGTTCCAGTTGTCGGGTCAGCAGGAACAGCAGCATTTAGGCCGGTTACTTCTTTACCGCTGGAGCCAGTACCGTCTGAGTAGACAGATTCGGCA
>Ga0208898_1000400_pt1 | contig 33852 bp, 43 predicted proteins | sample VirMetDEL_Mar_4_FD_184513 | JGI IMG/M metagenome (GOLD analysis project Ga0208898, IMG submission 184513) | Aqueous microbial communities from the Delaware River and Bay under freshwater to marine salinity gradient to study organic matter... | ecosystem: Environmental > Aquatic > Marine >... | reverse complement strand
TTACCGCCTTTCCTAAAAATCAGGATAGAATAAGACTATGAACCGTAAAAAATTCTCTCTAAAAAATGCAAAAATCTCAGATAAAATTTATTTCAGAGAAGAAGATTTAGAAAAAGACGTAGATGATGTATTCTATGACTTTTTTCATTATTCTGTGGGAGAAGACTTTACAACAACCTGGAATAAAGATGAAGAAACTGGTATAATATCTGTACCTTCTGGGTCTTTTTATAAGATAGATTTTCAAAACTTACAAGACGATAGACCTCTTTTTGATAGACGTAACTCTTGGAGATTCAAAGGAACGCTCAAAGGAGAACAACAGCAAGTAGCCGATATATTTTATAAAAATCAAAGACTCTATAACGGCCTAATAAAAGCTCCTTGTGGTTGGGGAAAAACATATTTGGGGTGTTACTTAATTGCTAATAATGCTAAACCAACTGTTATTGTTGTGCACACTAAACTACTAGCCTATCAATGGTATGAGGGTTTACAAGAGTTAATACCTGATGTACCGATTGGCTTTATTGGAGATGGAAAACGTAATGTAAAAGAAATTACAGTAGCTATCTATAAGTCATTAATCAATAATTTAGATGAACTAAAAAATAACTATGAAGTTATTATTGTTGATGAAGCACATCTTTGCCCGGCAGATATGTTTAGTCGTGTTGTTAATGGATTAGCCTGTAGAACAAAAATAGCTCTAAGTGCTACACCTACTAGAAAAGATGGTATGCATGTGGTACTATCTGATTACTTTGGGCCAAATAGAGTATTAGCTAAAGATAAAGCACGATTAACTCCCGCAGTTGAAGTTATTCGCACAGACGTAAACTTTCGGCTTCGTAACCCTCAAAGAGACTGGGCTCTTTCTATGAATATGTTAGCACATAATGACGCTTATATAGACCTTATTTGCGAGACAGCTCGTAAAAAAATAGCTCAAGATAGGTGCATACTTATAGTCTCTGAAAGAATAGAAATGCTGAAACGCATTAATAATAAACTAGAAGACTCAGTTATGCTAGTAGGTGCAACAAAAGAACCAGAGAGACAGCGTATATTGTCTGAAGCAGGTAAATCAGTAAAAGCTATCTTATCTACAAAGATTTTTGACGAAGGCATATCTTGTCATAGACTTGATACAATTATATTTACCTGTCCACAAAATAACTATGCTAAACTAGAACAAAGAATAGGACGCATATTGCGAGAACATGAAGAGAAAAAATATCCTCTTATCATTGACATCTGGCTCAGAGGACCAATAGTAAAAAATGTACAAGAAAAACGACTTAGATGGTATCAACAGCAAGGATTCCACACAAAGTCAATTTAACTTTGACAGATGCTACAAAAATGAGTATACTCTTAAATACACTTGAAATAAAAAAAGCTGCAAAATATAATTTTGATGCAGAAGTTCTTTTAACTTTTGCTCTTAGCGTTGGTTATAATCGAGTAATTTCTAATAGTTTTTTAACATTAAAAACAAAATTACATATAACTAACATACCTGAACATTTATTTATAAATGGTCATTTAAAAAAGTATGGAAAAAAGATAGTTTCTAGATTTACTATAGAAGAACCTCAATGTTATATGAATAATCCTAGCTGGTTACACTATAATATATCTTCTAAAACTAAAAGCGACTACCTTTACATCCTAGGTCAGAGAAGTTTACACAATAAAAATAGATTTATTCCAGAACACTATGTTGAAGATAGATACTGGAAAAATCCTCTTATAAAACATTCTGATCGGATAATAACACTAATATTGGAGAAATAATATGGCTTTACAATGGACAGACCTAAAGCAACAACAAGCAGGTAATCAATCAGGACAGAATAGAACTATCGAACGAATTCGACTAGGTGAAGGCGATAATAAAATTAGACTTATTGGAGCTGTTATGCCTAGATATGTTTACTGGGTAATTAATAATGATGGTAAGCGTGTTCCAATCGAATGTTTAAGTTTTAATCGTGATAATGAAACTTTTTCCGAAACACCAGGAATTGATCCAGTTAAAGAGATTGATCCTTCAATCTATTCTGATAAACCAGTCTTTTCTTATGTTTGTAATGCAATCGACAGAAAAGATAATCAAATTAAGTTATTCGACTTAAAACCCACAATCTATCGTCAAATCTTAGACTACGCAATGAATCCTGAGTATGGTAATCCTTCTGATGATGAGAATGGTTACGATATTACAATCAAGCGTGAAAAAACAGGACCACAGGTAATGAATGTTAAGTACACCTGTATTCCTTCTAGACGTACTGTTCCTTTAGAAGAAGCAGAGAAAGCTCAAGAGCTTTATGATCTAGAAAGACTGTTTAAGCGTCAATCATATGATGAGCAAAAAGAATTTCTATTAAGAAATACTTCTTACTTTTCAGAAGCTGTTGTAGGTGATCTGAGAGTAGACGATAACGAAACTATGGAAGACCTATAATGGCTAAGAAAAAACTATCTGAATACTCAGGTAAAGACTCTGGGGATGCCCCAGAGTCTACTTCTGAAGTAATAAAAGAAGAAACACCATCAGTTGAAAGAGCAAATAATATTGCTATTCCAAAAACTATTGAAAGCAAAGACGTCTCTGTTAAAATACCTGAAGATGGATCACCCTTTTTCAAACAAGTTGGTGATAATCAAGTTAAACTAGATAATGAAGAGTTAAGAAAAATGAATGTATTTTTTGCAACTCCTTGTTATGGAGGTGTAGTAACTGATCAATATTTTTTAAGTATGTTTAGAGCTTCTCAAACTATGATTCAAAATGGTATTAACTTTAGAATCACAACTCTAAGAAACGAATCACTTGTTACTCGTGCACGTAATATATTGACAGCTATGTTTATGGCAGATGAAAATGCTACACACATGATGTTCATTGATGCTGATATTGAGTTTGACCCTGAGTCAATTCTTCGTATGTTAGCAATGAATAAGAATGTGGTTGCAGCTGCATATCCAAAGAAGACAGTAGATTGGAAAGGTGTTGCTAAAGCAGTTCAAGCAGGTGACGAAGATCCAGCTCCAGCAGGTGCTGAATATGCTATTAATCTTAAGTTTGAGGATAAAGCTACTAGAAAAGTAAAAGCTAAAGATGGAGCAGTTGAAGTTCTTGATGCTTCTACAGGATTTTTCTTAATTAAAAAAGAAGTAATCAAGTCTATGATGGAAGCATATCCAGAACTACACTATAAGAATGATAGTTCTATTGATCCAAAGTATAATAAGTTTTGTTATTCGCTCTTTGATACTATTCATGATCCTATTGATAATAGATATTTATCAGAAGATTATACTTTCTGTAGGCGTTGGCAAACACTTGGTGGTCAGATTTGGGTAGATCCTAATACAAAGTTAAATCACGTTGGTGCCTTTACTTTCCAAGGAAACCTAAATAAAATATTTAACTATGGCTCTTAAAGTACTTTCAAGTGCTGACTGGCACATACTTCTTCACAAGAAAAAAGTCCCATATGAGTGGCAAGAGAATAGATTCAAGCTTATGTTTAAAAAACTACATGAGCTCGAATCATCTTGTGATATTCATATAATAGCTGGTGATGTGTTCGATAAAAAACCAGAACCAGATGAGATATGTCTCTTTTTATCATATATTAATTCAGTATCTATACCGACCTATATAATACCAGGTAACCATGAAGCTACTAAAAAGGGTGAGACTTTTCTTCAACATTTCTTAGAAGATGCTGTTATTACTAATCCCCTAGTAAAACTATTCACAAAAAATGATCGTTTAAAAGACGAATCATGGCCTTTTGGTATTCAATTCTTTCCTTATGGAGAAATGCAGATTGGTAATGTTCCAGAATATGTTTCTGGAGATATTTTAGTAACTCATATTAGAGGAGAGGTTCCTCCTCACGTTACTCCTGAGTTTGACTTTGAAAAGCTCAGACCTTGGAAACTAACCCTATTAGGGGATCTTCATTTTAACCATAAGTATAAAGATTTTGATATTTATTATCCAGGTTCTCCTATAAATACTCACTTTGATAGAGAAGACAAAAGACAGTATGGTGTTGATATATTTACTGTAATAGATGATGCTAATTATACTAGAGAATTTATTGACTTAAAACTACCTAAACTAATCAGAAAAACAGTTAGTAAACAGGAAGATATTATTCCTCATGATTATAATCATGTAATTTATGAGATCACAGGGTCTATTGATGAAGTAAGTAAAATTGAAAACTCAGAACTCATTGACAAGAAGATTGCTACTGCACCTTCTGAAAACTCAAAAATTGATTTAAGAAATAAATCTTTAATTGAAGAACTAGAAGAATACTTAAAATATTTAAAAGTAGATAATATAGAAAGTATTTTAGATGAGTATAAAGGGCTAGGCCTAAAATGAATATGGTTTTCAAAGATAATCCCTATCTATTTAGTATGCACCTCCCTCAGATGCAGCAAGATGAGCGAACAATAACTAAACACGCTGTTGATCAATTCAATCAAAAAATGGATAATTCAAAAGGGTACAATGTTCATTTAGACAAAACACCTGAGTTATCTAGATTATGGAGAGTATTCATAGGAATTTGTAATACTTACTTCACTAATTTAACACTAAAAGAAAATGATGTTAAATATTCTGAAGTCTGGGCGTATGTGCAAAATAAAGAAAGATACTCAAGTATTTGGCATAATCATATCACTAGTGCTTCTATTAATGCTGTTTATTATCCTAATGTCCCTGATCCTACAGGAACTCTTTCAATCATTTTAAACAGTGGAGAAGAAGCTGAAGTTCCTATCAAGCAAGGATATATTTATTTATTTCCTGGCTGGTTAATACATAAGCCAAATCCGCAAAAAAATTCTTATGAACCTAGAGTTAGTATAAACTTAGAACTTTTAACTACTACTAGACCAATTATTAGTAAAGAAATTACTTCTTTAATTCATCCTTTATATCAAGAAATAATGTGGTAAAATGTCTATAAAACTAAAAGAATTAACCTTCAGTAATATGTATAGTTATGGAGATAAAATATCTCTTAATCTATCTAAAGAAAAAATTACGCAACTTTCTGCCCCTAACGGAAGCGGAAAGTCTAGTATCGCATTAATACTACAAGAAATCTTATTCAATAAAAATATAAAAGGTATTAAAAAAGGGGACATTTTAAATAAGTACTCAAAAAGCAAGAACTGGAGCGCAAATCTAACTTTTACAATTGATAACAGTGAATATGAAATTGATGTTAAAAGAAGTGGGGCACAAACTAAAGTAGTTTTACTAAAAGATGAAGTTGATATTTCTGAACATAAAGTATTAGACACTTATAAAAAACTTCATGATGAGTTAGGTATGACTTTTGAGATATTTTCTCAACTTACATATCAAAGCTCTACAGATCTTTTAGACTTTTTAAAAGCCACAGACTCTAATAGAAAAAAGTTTTTAATTAACCTATTTAACTTTGAAAAGTATATAGACTTAGGAGAACAAATAAAAAAGATTTCAGGCGATTTAGACAAAGATTTAGCTTCAAAAAAAGGAGAGTTAAAAACTGTTGATGATTATCTATCTTCTGTTGATATAAAAGAGAAAAAAGACTATGTAGATGTGCCTGAAGTAGATGACTCTATCCAGACTAAAATAATAGAGTTAGAAGCTAATTTACAAAATCTAGATAAAGATATTAGAGCTATTGATAAGAATAACCTGTATATAAAAGAAAGAGACTCATTAGAATTTGATATGAGTTTATCTATTCCAGAAAACCCTAACCTAGAAGATACACTTATACAAGTAAGAGACTCTGCTAATAATAGTAAAAGAATAGTAGAAGAAAATGAAGGTAAAATAAAACAACTAGATACAAGTGATAGTTGTTACGCTTGTGGACAAGCACTCGATAATTCTCAAAGTTTAGATTTAAAAGAAAAGTTTGAACAAGAGATATTAAAACATAAAAGAAATTATAAAGTTAAAAGAGAAGAATATCTCTTATTAAAATCAGAAATTGACTCTTATGTAAAAAAACTAGAAGATTATAATCAAAACCAAAAGAAGATAGAAAAGTTTGAAAGTATTTCAAATTTAATCGATACAACTTTGTCTACTATAGCACCTAATAAAACAGAGATACAGTCTGAGCTATTATCCTATAAGTCTGAATGGAATTCTCAGATTTTAGAAAAAAACTCGGCAGAGAAAATAAACGAAGAGGTGCGTTTACATAATACTAAAATTGATATGTTATGCGAGGAAAAAGAAAAATTTTTATCTCGACAAAAACTATTAAAAAATGATATAGTTATATTACAAAATAAGCAGAATAATTTGCAAATTTTAAAGAAAGCTTTTTCCTCTTCTGGAATTGTAGCTTTTAAACTAGAAAATGTAGCTAAAGATTTAGAAAATACCATTAATAAGTACTTATCTGTTCTCTCTGATGGGCAATTTTCTGTAGTTTTTAGATTAACTGGTGAAAAACTGAATGTTATTATAATTAATAACGGTCATGAAGTTACTATCGAATCTTTATCAGGTGGTGAGTTTAGTAGAGTTCAAACCAGTGTTCTTTTAGCCGTTCGTGCTACATTATCAAAAATAGGCGGAAAACAATTAAATTTGTTATTCTTAGATGAAATAACTGGAGTTTTAGATGATTCTGGTAAGGAAAAACTATTTGAAGTTTTATCTGAAGAAATAGGTTTAAATGTATTTTTAATCAGCCATGATTACAGTCATCCTTTAATACCTAAAGTCGAGATTGTAAAAGAGAATAATATCAGTAAAATTATTTGATAAGAGAGTTATAGTATGATAAATATTATTAAAAGAGATGGCTCTTCGGAGCCATTAAATATTGAAAAACTCCATAAGGTAGTGTTCTTTGCTTGTGAAAACATTGCAGGTGTAAGCCCTAGTGAAGTTGAAATTCATTCTCAAGTTCAGTTTTATGATGGAATGACCTCTAGTGAAATTCAAGAAACTCTTATTAAATCAGCTGCGGATTTGATCTCAGAGCAAACTCCTAACTATCAATGGGTTGCAGGTAGACTAATTAATTATCATCTTCGTAAGGAAGTTTATAGTCAGTTTACTCCTTGGGATATTTTAGATCTCGTAAAACGAAATGTAAATCTAGGATTATATGATAAAGAGATACTAAACTCGTATACTAAATCAGAGTTCAATAAACTAAATAAATATATTAAACATGATAGAGATAATACGCTAACATATGCAGCTATGGAGCAGTTTCGTGGTAAATATTTAGTTCAAAATCGTGTTACAAAAACTATCTATGAAACCCCACAAATAGCGTATATGCTTATTGCTATGACTCTTTTTCAATCTTATGACAAAGAGACTAGACTAAAGTGGGTAAAGGAATACTACGATGCTATATCCACCTTCGATATTAGCCTTCCTACCCCTGTTATGGCAGGTGTTAGAACCCCACAACGTCAGTTCTCAAGTTGCGTACTTATTGAAACAGACGATAGTTTGGATAGTATTAATGCTACCACTAGCTCTATTGTTAAGTATGTCAGCCAAAAAGCAGGCATTGGCATCGGAGCTGGACGTATTAGAGCCCTCGGCTCTCCAATCCGCAGTGGAGATGCCTATCACACTGGAGTTATTCCATTCTACAAGATGTTCCAGTCAGCTACAAGAAGCTGTTCACAAGGCGGTGTGCGAAACGGAGCCGCTACACTGTATTATCCTATCTGGCACCTTGAAGTCGAAGATCTGCTCGTGCTTAAAAATAATAAAGGAACCGACGACAACAGAGTCCGACATATGGACTACGGTGTGCAATTCAACAAACTAATGTATGAACGATTACTTGAAGGAAAGAATATTACATTATTTTCTCCGTCAGATGTTCCAGGTTTGTATGAAGCCTTTTTCAATGATCAAAATGAGTTTAAATATTTATACGAAAAAGCAGAGGTACATCCTAGTATTCGTAAAAAGACTATTTCAGCTATAGAGTTATTCTCTCAGTTTATGGAAGAGCGTAAAAACACAGGACGTATATATTTAATGAATGTTGATCATGCTAATACTCATTCATCTTTTGACGAATCTTTAGCTCCCGTTCATCAATCTAACCTTTGTTGTGAGATTGATCTTCCAACTAAACCTTTAAATGATTTTAATGATGAAGAAGGTGAGATAGCTTTATGCACGTTAAGTGCTATTAACTGGGGAAAGATTAAAACTCCAGCAGACTTTGAAAAACCATGTGAGCTAGCTGTAAGAGGATTAGATGCTTTACTTGACTATCAAGATTATCCTGTGAAAGCCGCCTATAATAGTACCATGAAACGTAGACCTCTTGGTATTGGTATTATTAACTTTGCTTATTGGTTAGCAAAAAATGGGACTAGTTATCAAGACCCAAATTTAGAACTCGTAGATGAGTATGCAGAAGCTTGGAGCTACTATTTAATTAGAGCTTCAATGGCGCTAGCAACTGAAAAAGGAGCTTGCACTGGGGTAGAAGAGACTAAATACTCTAAAGGAATAGTACCTATTGATACTCGTAAGAAAGACATAGACGATCTTATTCCTCATAAAGAGAGAATGAATTGGGGAGAGCTTAGAACCGAACTATCTGTAGTGGGTATTAGAAATTCTACTCTAATGGCGCTAATGCCTTCTGAAACATCTGCTCAGATTGCAAATGCTACTAATGGTATTGAACCGCCTAGATCTTTTGTTTCTATTAAACAGTCTAAAGACGGAGTGTTAAAACAGGTAGTACCTGGTATCCATAAACTAAAGAATAAGTACGATCTACTATGGGATCAAAAGTCTCCTGAAGGATATTTAAAGATAATGGCAGTTCTGCAAAAATATATTGATCAAGGTATTAGTGTCAATACTAGCTATAATCCTCAACATTTTGAAGATGAAAAAATTCCGATGAGTCTTATGATTCAACACTTATTGATGTTCTATAAGTATGGTGGTAAACAACTTTACTATTTTAATACTTTTGATGGACAAGGTGAAATTGATATAGAAAAACTAAACGAAGATGCAACTGAACAGTTTCTAGATCCTGAAGACGAAGCAGCTTGTGAATCTTGTGTTTTATAGGTGAAATAAAATGAGCGTTTTAAATACTAAAAGCAAAGATCATACAAAATCTAAAATGTTTTTTGATGAATCTTTAGGTATGCAAAGATTTGATGTTCTAAAATATAGAGCATTTGATAAACTTACTGATAAACAGTTAGGTTTTTTTTGGAGACCTGAAGAAGTTGATATATTAAGAGATGCTGCTGATTTTAAAGGTCTTACTCCTCACGAACAGCATATCTTTACTTCTAATCTTAAGCGTCAAATTGTGTTAGACTCTGTGCAGGGTCGTGCTCCAGCAGAATCATTCGGTTCTATTGTAGGTTTACCAGAATTAGAAAACTGGATTATTACTTGGACATTCTCAGAAACTATTCACTCACGATCATACACTCATATTATTCGTAATATCTATCCCAATCCTTCAAAAGTATTTGATGAAATGATGGATATTAGTGAAATTGTTGATTGTGCTGATTCAATTTCTAAACACTATGATGAGTTGATTGAAATGACTAAATGGTATCAACTGCTCGGTGAAGGAACGCATGAAATTAATGACAAACAAATAAAAGTAAATCTTTACGAACTTAAAAAGCTACTATACTTATGTATCGCTAGTGTTAATATTCTTGAAGGTGTTCGCTTCTATGTATCTTTTGCCTGTTCTTGGGCTTTTGCAGAATTAAAAAAGATGGAAGGTAATGCTAAGATTATTAAGCTTATCGCCCGTGATGAAAATGTACATCTTGGTTCTACTCAACAGATTCTTAAACTTCTACCACAAGATGATCCAGACTTTATTAAGATCGCTAAAGAGTGTGAAGAAGAAGTTATTCAAATGTTTGTAGAAGCTGTTGACCAAGAAAAAGAATGGGCTAAATACTTATTCAAAGATGGTTCAATGATTGGTCTTAATGCAAAACTTTTAGAAGACTATATTGAGTGGATTGCTAATAAACGTATAACAGCTATCGGTATTCAAAGCCCCTATAAAGTTCCTCGTGCTAACCCCCTTCCTTGGACTCAAAAATGGATTTCTGGAGCAGAAGTACAAGTTGCTCCTCAAGAAACCGAAATCTCTAGTTATGTAATTGGAGGTACTAAACAAGATGTTTCAAACGATACTTTTAAAGGATTTTCTCTATGATTGATTTTGAAAAATATAAAGAATTTGTTCAAGAAGTTACTTCTGACGAATCTAACGAACCCCATTTGATGAGTGCTCGTATGTCTGAGATTGAAAATGAATACGGCATTAATCCAAGTTTGCTTCTTACAGCCGCTATCGGTCTTTCCTCAGAAAGTGGTGAGTTTATTGAAATTGTTAAAAAAGCTGTATTTCAAGGCAAACCATTAGATAAAGATGTACAGTTTCATCTCAAGAGGGAACTTGGAGATATTATGTGGTATGTAGCAAACGCCTGTAGAACCCTTGATCTTACTCTTGATGATATTATCTCGGAAAATGTTAATAAACTAAAAGCGCGTTATCCGGGTGGTGAATTTGATGTTTACTATTCCGAAAATCGTAAACAAGGAGATCTTTAATGAGTATTGAAGCACTTAGACAATATAAAACTTATGACGAAGGCTTGCGTGAGTTTATGCTTAACATGTATAACCACACAGCCGCTGGATTAGGTATCAGTGGACTTGTTGCTTGGTTTACATATTCATCGGGCTTGCTTTTTGCTATGGCAGGAGCTATTTGGTTGTTTGCTCTTGCACCATTAGGAATGATCCTATGGTATAGTTTTGCAGGACGCAACTGGAGTTATGATAAACTGCGTAACTTTTATTATGCATTTACGGCAGTAATGGGTGTAGGACTTGCTCCTATTTTTGCTATGTACACAGGTGCAAGTATTGCACAGGTATTTTTTATTACTGCCGCAACATTTGCTGGCGCAAGTTTATGGGGTTATACTACCAAACGTGACCTAACAGGCTTTGGACATTTCTTGTTTATGGGACTAATTGGTATTATTATTGCAAGTATTGTTAATTTGTTTATGGCAAGTTCAGCATTAATGTTTACTATTAGTGTATTAGGTGTGTTTATCTTTACAGGCTTAACAGCATGGGACACACAAAATGCCAAACAGATTTATGCAGAGCATGGTGGCGATCCACGCTATGGTGTGCAGTTTGCTATCAGTTTATATCTAAACTTTATCAATCTTTTTCAAATGCTACTGCACCTACTGGGCAATAGAGAATAAGAGGCTAAATTGACACAAGTAGATCTAACAGGAAAACGATCTTTAAAGTTAATTTCTTGTTGACATTTAAATTAATTTTGTTATACTAGTTATAAGATAGGTCAACACACCTGACCTATCTTTTTTAAGCGACCTCAGCTTATAAAAAATGAGTGACACTCGGCAAAGACCAGGGCATAACTCATGCCTCAAAAGCAGTGACGGCGGAAGAGACCGCGGTATTGCTCTCCTAAAGCAAAATCCTTAAAATATAGTAAACAAACACAGCTAGTGAGTAGCTGTGTATATTCTTGCGCGGAGAAAAAGAATGATTAAGTTAGTAAGAAAACTATTAAAATTAGATAACGCTAGACCTGAAGATCTAATGAAATGGGCACAAGTAGAATATGGCAAAGACTGGGAATTTGCATATAACCATATGCTCATTAAGGGTAAACCCCCTATAACAAAAGGAGTATACAGATGAGAAAAGTCAAAAATTGGTGGAAAAAATTTAGTATGTCTCCAATGGAAAGAAAACTATCAGAAGCAAAAGACATTTATGAACTAGAATCAATGATCAAACAGTACAGTTATGTACACAATATTAAAGGATGGATAATATGACAACTCAAACACTATACTCCACAACTTGCACACTTTGTGACAATATTTTAAACACAATCATCTCAGCAGGCGTTAAGACAAACAGCTTTTTTGAATCAGTAAGTAGAGCGCGAGCAGCAAGTGCTTTATCACAAATGGGATATCATGAAGAAGCTAAACGCTTAATGTTAGGAAACTGATATGTGGCCGTATACAGAAGAAGAGTGGAAAGAACTAAGTGGGCGCAAATAAGCGCCCATTTTTTTAAATTAAATTAGACATATGCTTTAAATTTTACTACGATATAACAAAGGAGATTTTTATGTCTAGTAAGAGTAAAACAAAAGGAAGGTCTTTTGAATATGTTGTACGAGATTTATTCTCGGAACATTTTAATAATAAGTTTGAACGTGTTCCTCTATCAGGTGCTTTAGAGTATTTAAAAGGAGATGTATATTGTCCGTGGCTTCCTGAATTTCCATACTGTATAGAGGCAAAACATCATAAAGAAGTTCCTTGGAACAATATTTTAACGGCTAAAAAGTCTTCATTAATCTTAGACTTTTGGAAACAAACAGTAAGAGAAGCTGATAAAATGAAAAGAAAACCTCTTTTAGTATATAAGTGGGATAGAAGTAAGATATACTGTTGTTGGGATGATGAAACTGAAATTGATGAAATGATAACTGTTAAAGTAGATAGATTATATTTTAAAATGGGTCTATTCGATAACTGGATAGAAGTTGTAAAAACTGATACTCCATAATATGTTTAAATCATCTTGCTACCTCCTTAATTATATTATATAATAACTTATAATTATGGAGGAATATATGACAACCACTTGGAATGACTTAGCAGAGCTTGAAGAAAACAAGCTTGAAGAAAAAAACTTGCTACTTATTGATGCTAATAACGTAGCTTTTAGATACTTGCATCGACCTAACTATGATAGTTTTTCTGATGACTATATTAGAACTATTAGTAGTTTAGGTAAAAGTTATAGCTCAATCAGAACAATTTGTTGTTTTGATGTTGGAGCTTCATTGTTTAGAAAAACAATCTTCCCTCAGTATAAACAAAACAGAAAAGTAGAACGAAGCGAAGAAGAACAAGCTCGCTTTACAGCATTTTTTGATTGTTTAAAAGCTACTACTGAAATTCTACCTTTTGAACACTATAAGTTTAAAGGGATTGAGGCTGATGATATCATTACTTATCTAACACTACATCTAAAACAAAAGTATGATAATGTTTGGATTGTTTCTAGTGATAGAGACTTGTATCAATTGTTAGATGATAATGTTCATATCTTCAACCTATTTTCTCGTAAAGAGATGACTCTTGATATACTAGAAGAACAATTTGAGCTTTCTCCTTCACAGTACTTAGACTCTAGAATTATTGAAGGCGATAAGAGTGATAATATATTTGGTATTGAAGGTATTGGTCAAAAACGCAGCCAATCTTTGATCAAAGAGTATGGAGATTTACAAACCTTAGTAGAAGCATTGCCTTTAAAAGGTAGAGCTAAATATATTAAAAATCTCAATGAGGGTCTTGAAACTCTAAAACTTAATCAGACTTTGATGGATCTATGTAACAATGTTGAACGAGCTATCTCTATGAGTGAAAACCCTGAAGTAGTAACTGAGGTTCTTGAATCAGCGTTAACTAAGGGAAAGAGTAAATGAGTATTAAATTAATTTCTTATAGTATGGCATCAAAAGAGCTATTTGAGAAAGATAGTAGTTTACGGAGCGTTCAAGGTCTTATAGCATTTTGTGCTAGAGTTTCTAATCCTAGCAATCAAATGAACTCAGAGACTAGCGAAAAACTGATTAAGTACTTAATTAAACATGCTCACTGGTCACCTCTTGAAATGGTTAATGCTTGTTTAGAGATTAATACTACTCGTGACATCGCTCATCAAATTGTACGACATCGCTCATTTTCGTTTCAAGAGTTTTCACAACGCTATGCCGACCCAGCTGAGTTTGGAGATCAGTTTGTTACCCGTGAGGCTAGACTTCAAGACGTAAAAAATCGTCAAAACTCTGTAGAAATTGATTCTGAAAGTGAATTACATTATGAATGGGAACGTGTACAAAAAGAAGTTATTGAAAAAGCTAAAGAAGCATATGAGTGGGCTATTCGTGCAGGAATCGCAAAAGAACAAGCTAGAGTAGTTCTTCCAGAAGGCTGCACTAAAACTAGATTATATATGAACGGAACACTTCGCTCTTGGGTACACTATATTGAGTTACGTGGGGCTAATGGAACACAAAAAGAACATATGGAAATTGCACAGGCCTGTGCTAAAGTAATAGCGGAAATATTCCCTATGATAGGAGATTTAAATGGCAACTAATACTAATACAACGGTAAAAAATACAACTACAGTACCTAAAATTAATAGTAAACCTACAAAAGAATTTTGGGCTAGAGATAAAAGTAAAACAATTAGATGGCAAGTACTTCACGTTCCTGGGTGTACTTTTGTGGAAGAAGCAGTTAACCTTCTAAAAGAGCATGGCGAACCAAGTGTTCAAGTTACCACTTTTAGTGAGGGTTCAGCACAACAAGCTATTACAACTGGATATAACTATTCTCCAGCTATTTTTATGAATGGTAAACTTCTAGGAAGTGTAGGAGACCTTGAAAACTACTATAGACGAAATTATTTTGCTTCTATTAAAGAAGCAATGGAAGAATAAAAAAAGGCGGCTATATGCCGCCTTTTTATTTAATAAAAATTAACTTAGGCTTCGTGACCTGGCTTAACCTTACGTGAAGCTTTACCTGAACCTAGAGGCTTTGCACCTACATGGTTCTCAATCACATCTCCACCAACTTTAGCCATTCCTGCATTTGCAGATCCTGTTACAGTCCCTCTCATAGCTGTTGTTCCGCCATCTGAGTTTACTGGTGTTCCAGCAATATTTCTCTGTCCTTTACCACGTCCATCTGGAGTTTCGATAAAGTTATTAGAATCACCGCGTGAAGCATTCATTAAGTCTTTTGGATTACCACTTACTTCTGGTCTCATATTATTTTCTCCTATCTATTGGGTTTATTAGAAATTGGTACCATGCCGTGCGCATTACCACGAGTTTGAGTTACGCCTTCTTCAATTACTGGATTATCAGCACTACGAAGTTTTGCATATTTTATTTCACGCTCAATTTCTGATACAGAGTCTGAGTTTCTGTATTCATTTGGAAGAGGTGTTACACCTTGATTTGCTCTAATTTTTGGCATAGTATTCTCCTGTTATTTTTACTAGTATAGCGTATCTATACCTGTTTGCCAATTTTTATTTTTTATTAATTTAGTTATACTTAATCATTAGCTAAACTATTTCCGCCTCTTCTATAAATAACTAGGCTACCTACCGAAGCTGCAGGAGCATCTGAGCTAAAGGGGAACTTCTCAATAACATTAGAACCAGTATTATTAGTAGAAGCACCACCTATATAGTATCCTGATGTTGTTGAACTTCCGGCTCCTCCATTAAACCTGTTACCTGTTAACTCTGCCACATCTGTTGCAGATGCGTCTGAGGAAAAAGGAAATTTATCTATATTTGTACTTGATTGATCGTTTGTTGAAGCTCCACCTAATCTATAACCTGCTGTTGTAGACGAGGAACCAACAGTACCTTTTAATCTATCAGCAGAAGCGGTCTCCCCAATGTCAGTAGTACCAGAATCTGAAGATAAGGAATACTTTTGTATTACATCAATCACAAGATTACCTGGAGATCCTCTTCCTCCAGAAATATAGCCAAACGTTTCAGATTGATGTGCAGCATGTCCTCCAGTAGAGGAAGATGCTAGAGAGCCTATATCGCCATCAATAGTTTCTGTAGCAAAAGGAAACTTAGATAAATTATTCGCAGCTCCTCCATTTCCTCCGTGTATGTAACCAGCAGTAGTAGAAGATGCACCAGCAATCATGCCAGAATCAGCCGGACCGGCACTATCAAGCTGTGAAGAAAGTGTTTCTGTAGCGTATGGAAATCTTTTAATTCCCGCATAAGAAGGACCAGCGCTATAAACTTGATAAGCTACGTCGTTAGTAGTTATACCACCACCATAAATACTATCATTTCCTACTCCACCTTCTGCGATATCTACAGCATTTGTATCAGAAGTATATAAAATTTTCTCTATTACATCTGAGGGAGAAGGAGCAGAACTAGGTTGATTATAACCTGTTAACGCATATCCTGCGGTTTCTCCTTGATAGACTAAAGGTGGAATAACTTTAAGTTCACCTTCTGATCCTGTAACTGGTAAATGTCTAACATCTACTAGTGTACCGTTGATAATAGGAAGAGAGTTAGCAAGAGTAAGTGTAGTAGAAGAGACAGTATAATTAGTGTTCGGTACTTGAACAATACCGTCTACAGATACAATTATTTCATCATGATTTGTTACTGCTCTACTAAGAGTAAAGGTATTAGCTGATCCATCTGCCGTATATCTATCATTTAAAATAGCATTGAGTTTAGCAGCAATAGTAATTTCTTGACTAGCTGTATTAGCTGTAAAACTAATACCATTTCCAGCTACAAAAGTTAATTCATCAGCTGAAACATTTGCTGTTACTATACCTGTTCTAGTTGTATCGGCAGTTACATCTACAATCTCAATTGAGGTAAAAGAATTAGCTGAAGTACCTTCAGTAACAAAAGTAGAGTTTGCATAGGTAGCAAAAGAATCAACATTACCCGAAACAGTATTAACCAAAACTTCAGAAGCATCTACACCCGCTACAAGAGTGTCTACATTAGAAGAGATTGAATTTACATTTGCATCAAGTTGAGCGGCATAGGCATCTAGATTGGAAGATACTAAGTCTCTATCTGTAGTATCAGCAGTTAAGCTTAAAAACTCAACTCTGTTATTGGCGGAACTATAAGCAACGAGTGTTTCGTTAGCCGCATTACTTCCGTCATGTGTAATATTTGAAATATATCCTGGTTTCAATCTATTAATTGCCATCGTGTGTTTTCCTTAACTGTGATAGTTTATTATTTAAAGTATTATTACTCTTTATTTCCTCTTTTTTAACTGGTTTATGTTTATATTGAGGATACTTTAAATAAAAGTCATGAATACGCTGCTTTATCCAAGCAATTTTTTCTTCTATGTTCATTTCTTTTTAAGTGCGTCTGCCCCAAAAAATGCTGAGACTAATACTGCAATAGAAGCAAAATATGTAGGCGCAATATCTGCGATCAACCCTGCTGCCTTGTCCATACCAAAAGCAGAAGTGATTGCTATCCCAATAGGATAAACTAATAAACCAACTAAAGAGAACCATGCCATTTTGCGAATAGCGTCTCTCTGAGCATCAGCATCTTCTAGAGCCTTACGTTTAAACTCGAGGTGCATCTCCATCTCTTCTTTAGAGATGTGACCATCACCATTTACATCAATTCCCTCTACTGCAGCTGCATCAATTGTTTTAGTTTCTTCTGCCATTTTAAACTCCTAAAGTTATTGAGGAGGTTGCTTATCCCCAAACTTTCTTTGATAAGTGTTATCACTTGTGTATTCTTTAGCCCATCTATTTTCTGTAAATGTGGCAAAGTCAATTAAATCTTCAATATCTTCATAATTTTCAGTGATCCACAGCTCATGCTCTACTAATTTTTCTTTAATATCAGCAACATCACGTGCCATATTAACTTCATTTTCAAGAGCCATTTTACTTGTAAGCTCACTTACTTCTTCTTTAAGTGTTTCAATAGTTTGTGCCTGTTGTGCGGTCCACCATACAAAGGCTGACACTTGTAACACAATTGCAACTACAACACCTATTCCGAATTTTATATTCATCTATTTTCTAATTCCTCAATTCGTTTTTCAAGTTCATCAATTTTCTTTGTGACATATGGATACTTCTTTCTCCATGCATCAGTTGGTTGTTCAAACCAAGTCCAACCCCATCTCTCAACCAGATAGTCGAGAGTCTGATCTAACTTAGCATAACACCATAGTCCGGCTCTCGTATCTTTAAAGTACGCAAGAAATGCTGCACCTAAAAGGGATCCAGCAATTGCTGTATAAATCCATAGTGTATCATCAAACATTCTAGCAACTAAATCCATTTATGCACCCATGTAACAATTATGAGTAGGTTTTCCACTCATTTGTTTCACCCATTCAAGTTCTTGTATTAAACGATTATACCAAGCTTTATCCATTTCATCATGTGCCTTAGCCATATCATCTTTTAATTGTTCAATTCTTGAAGCTATATAACGATCTTGCTTAGTTATCACACCAAGACTCCTTCTTTCCACCAAAATAAGGTCTGGCTAATCCAGCCTCAATAACTTGATCTGCATAATTTTTACCATCAATTTCTACATCTACTAGTATTCTACCACCATACTTATCCCATTGTAAATTTTTAAATTCTATACTTTTTGCATTTCTAAATAAGTTATTAGCTAACTCTCTTCCTTTTAATGCGAGTTCTTTTTCTTCTTCACACTCTCCTTTAATCTCTGGAGTATCAATACCTAATATTCTTACACTCATTTTATTTAGAGGTTCAGGTAATGAATTTGCCCATACATAACAGGTGTCCCCATCGTAACAAAGCCTATCTCTGAATTCCCGCATCTCTAAAAAATTATCTGCTAATGCAGTAAAAGAAAAAATACTTACTGCAAAAAATATACTAATATGTTTAATCATTTAAAGCTCCTTAATTAGCTAGTGGGTTATCTAATGCTCTCTGTAGTTTCTTACCGAGACGATCTTCTAGATCCTTCAAATCACGTTCAACCTTTGCTTCAAGGTCATCCATACGGTTTTGGTTGCTATCTTGTAGACGATTTGCTTTTTCATCATAGTCATTCTGCAGACCATCTCTTTTATTCTCAAAGCGCTCTTCTGCGTTCTGAATAATTTCACGAACTTCACCTTCTACTTCACGAACTTTATCATCCATTCTATCGACTGATTTTTCGATCGAAAGAATATCATCGCGCAAATCACCTTTAATATCTCTGGCATATCCAATCGCTTCATCTAATTGCGTTTCGATTATCTGCATACGCTGATCATACGATGCCATCAATTCTTGATATTCTTCCTGCTGATCAACAAACGCAATTGCTTGCTCAACCTTCTGATACATTAGGAAACCACCATAGAGTGCACCAAGTACAGAACCGAGAACAGCAACAAGCGCTGATACACTCATGAAAGTTACTTTAATACCAAGAATCCTAAACTCTTTATTCTTTAGGTTCTCGATACTCTCTTCCATATTTTCAAGTTCTTGTCCTAAATCTTTTGCCATCTAATTCTCCTAAAAGCACATCGATAAAAAAGACTGCATTGTTTGTAATCTTACAACAAATGGAAGTGCTGCTATTGAAGTAATAACAACTATACCATAGACAATCCATATAGTCTTATCCATTCATTCCTCGTTTTGTAGCGCTTGTAGTCTTGCCAGCTCTTGTTCAAGCTTTAATATTTCTAACCTTTTCCTTTTTAACTCTAATTGGTATAGTGTATTACAGTTAATTCGTTCTTTCGGCGCATCAAGCGGAATAGTAATTCGAGCATAGACACCTACATCTTTAGTGCTACTTCCTACTGATGAGTCATTTTGATTAAGTGGTGATTCATAATTATCAATAATTCCCGTTACCCCGAATTCTAGATTTGTTCCACCGCCAATCGAGTTTTTACAATCCATTTCACCAGAACGAAATGCATCTTGCCCATATGACGAACCAGCATTTGGTAGCTGTAAGTTTAACGAACTACTTTCTGCTAAAGCTATAGTAGGAAATAAGCTTATAATAATTAAAAATTTTCTCATTCAAATCTCGAGCAGATCATAGAAGTAATTCCCGGAGCTTTTTTATCTCTCATTTTTGACCTAGAACATACATACTCTACTTTATCTTTATCTTGCTCTCTAATATAAATTTCAAAATTTATTTTACCAAGATAATCTAATTTAAATATTTTATAAGAAGATACAAAAGGGATAGGATTCCATTCCTCATCTAATACTGCTATTTCATAGTACTCTACATCATATCTTTTATTAAACATCTGCATTTCTGTTACTAATAAACCTTCATATGAAGATATTCTCCACTTAGGATAAGTAGGAGTCATCTCATGCGCAAACGAAGATAAAGGTACTAGTAATACCAATAATATACTTATATATTTTATCATATTATTTTGCTATACAAACAGCTTCAATATTAGCTGTATATGATCCGCCCGGAAATGCTTTATTTCCACCATAGGTCGCAGTTGAACTGGACTTAAACCAAGTTGAACCAGTCGCAGTCAAATCATATTGTGTAGTCTGACCAAATGTCACTTTGTTTGTTTCGTATGAACCCATATTCGTTGCATCTGATACGGAGCTTACTTCGGTCGATCCAGTCCATGTAACTGTATCTGACAAAGAAGGACTTTGCGCAAATGAAGTTGGTGTAGTGATCTGAGCATAATATGCATTAGCAAGTGTTACATCATATCTTACGATAGGTTGTACACCACCATCCGCAGATGCAGTTGTAAGGGTATATGCATTTGGGTTCCCATAGACACCTGGGGTATCTGTTGTTATAACACAACGAGACTGCACTGTACCTTGAATCGGAACTTCTTCAGCAATAACTTTAGTTGCTGATATTATTAATACTGTTATTAGTAATATTCTATTGAACATTATATTCTCCTAATTAGAATATTGCATGCTTACCATTTGTTCATGCAATAACTGTTGTGCAAGACCATTTCTTAAACCTTGCTTATTATCCTCAATTTTCTTATCAACTAATTTAATTGTTTCATTATATACGCCACCATTAATGACTTTATTTAAATAAGTCTGATTCATTTGATTCTGCATAATCTCATTCATTTGCTGTATTCTTTGGCTTTCGGCAAAAAGTTGAGCAGCATTTGTATCAGCTAACATAGCTAATCGATATTCTCTTTTACGCTTCTCTTCTTCCTCTTCGTCTTCATCTAATTCTTCTTCAACTGTTTTTTCATTCTCTTCAAGCAAAACTCTTTCATCATTATTTAAGTTAACATATTCATCTTTAGTTGCATCGTATATTTCAATTGAGACTGTTACATCCGGAATCGGTACTTCATATCCAGGACAATTAGGGTCGAATTGTGGATTAAAGCACGGATCTACTTTATACATATAAACCACATTAGGATCTGTAACTGAGCCTTCTCCTTCTACTTCAATTGAGCCATCTCCCCAAGATGTTCTTGGAATATTAGGAATGACTGGCACCACTTTTCTTATCTCTGTACCACCAAGAGACCCGGGCTTCCACTCATCGGTTTCTCTAAAAATATATCCAGTACCAGCAGCATTTTCATTCTGAACATGAACATTAACTGAGTCATCAACATCTTTTTGAATTGTATAGTTATAAATCACTCCATTAATATCGAGGCCCGGAGGTGTTGGAAGCACGTTATCCATACTCCAAGTCGTTCCACCTGCTGCAGCATTTCCGGTCGTTCCAAAGTATGGAGCAATACTCTCAGAGTAAGAGTAAGAGGGTGAGAAGGCCACCAATGCCCCAAGTAGCAGTCTCTTTAACATTTGTTTTCTCCTCAGCCCCAACTTTTTCTAATTGAGACTCTTCATGTGATTCCCAACCAATCTTTGCAGCTTCACCAATTTGACCTTCATAAGGACATGGTGTTCCTGCCATCATCATGGCATCAAATACATTTTCATCTTGACACATGACAGAAACAGCAGCGACTTTCATTCCCATATCATATAGAGTCTTAGCATTCTTAAGCCTTAAACAATTCTCTTCGGTAAATGTAGTACCCGCAGAGATACCAAGAATCTGTGTTTGTACTGCGCCAGCTACACCGATCGTACACAAATCTGAATTACTATTCGCCCCTAATTGTGGTGAAATAGCAGAAGGTGGTGGTGATTTTACTGTAGTAGTCATTTCACCATTTGTAGTCACAGTACTTCTTGTAGTTGAGTCCGTCTCAATCACTTCAGCATATACAACAGTTGATACTAATAGTGCTGAAAATAATACTATCCACTTAAACATAAAATCTCCTAATAAATGTTAATACTTACTGTTCCCTCATTGATATATTTTGGGGTACAATAAGCAGTTATTTTGTCTCTTGGGTCAATAAAGTCATTATAGTTATAATTACCATAGGTTTTTGTTAGTTCTTTTGCAAAATAGTTACAATCATTTATATCTCTAAAATACATATCATTTGAGATAAGTCGTCTATCATCACCAGTGCCCAAATATACCATAAGTAAAAATACGTGGATCATCCTTTTAATACCAGTGCAGCAGTTGTTAACAAAACAATACCTATACTTATTGCAATACCAATAGTAAGTATCTCTACGAACTTTTGTCGCCTACGAGCTTGGTTATAAAGAGTTTCTTGACGCTCTTTACGGATCTGACCTTCCATTCGAATGAGTTCATCCCAAGCTCTTGTTCCAAGTGACCATTGGATATATTGCTTGAGTTCTTCTCTCATTTGTTCGGCTTTTTTCTTTGCCGCGAATATCTCCATCGCTTCTTGTTCAACTGACTTGCCAGCAAAAAGTTTCTTAAAGATCGGAGGATTTTTAATTTGGTGTTCAGCTTCAGAAAGATCAGACATTGCACCCATCCAGCGACCTAAGTCGCCTGCCATTTGTTCTATATCTCTTCCTACTTCAAACCCTTTTTTAATAACATTAAAAGCCGCAGATGCGGTTGCTAACGCTGAAACTGGATCTAGCATAAGCTTTCCTTTACGGCTTTTATTTTTTACTTAATTTTTTATTTCTATAGAGGCGCCGTCTTCCTCATCAGTAGCTATTTTTTCATAGTACACTATAATTTCTTTCTGTTGATTAATATATCTTTTTAAATCGGCTATATTTAAGGCGAGATTTTCATAATCTTGCATACTTAAAGCCACAAAAACAATATTACCATACTGTTCTTCAAACTCAGATAAAAAAGTATCTAAGGTGTCTTTAGTAACTACTCTTACTCTAGTATCAACTAGCTGGAGTGGTTTCGGTCTCGACGCTATTTGTATTTGCGTCTTCTCGATCTTCGTTACTACTTTGATCTCCGGCTCCGGAGTCCTCCCTACGCAACCACTCAGGAAGAGGATACTGCTCAGTATTACCAGTGTCTTCCATAAAGTTACGCCATAGTTTTGCTGTAGCGCCATTCATCTTTCCTTCTAATACTGCTGCATCTTTTAAAGCTTCTACTACTAAATTCATACGACTTAACTTGCCACGAAGCTCATCAGTATATGCTTCTGCTTTTTGTAAGTCAGATTGAAGTTGTGTGTTTAGTTTAGATATCTTTGCAGCATCTGCCTGAAGTGTCTCTATACTTTCAGTAGCTGTTTGTACAGCTACTTCAAGCTGTGCATTATTTTCTCTTAATGTAGCAATAGTAGCTTGAGTAGTATCATAATAGTACTTTGCACTATATCCTACTCCTCCTAAAATACCTACGATAATAATTAATGCGTATATTTTAAGCATCTATTGCTCTCATACGTTCTACTAGTCTATCAGCACGTTTTGTAACCTGACGATACCAACGAGAATCTACCATCTCATCAGCAGCACGATTCCAATCACGAGCATCAACTCCAGCTTTCATGCCTTTAAATTTTGAGAGACGAGGACGTCCCATATTGAACATCATGTTAGCGATTATTCTCTGAGCTTCTTCTGGCAGATCTTCAAAGTCTTCGTAAAGCTTGTTGCAGTCAGACAAGACTGTTTGGATATCTGATTCGAAGGCCTCATTGCATCTAGACTCAGATATAGCCGTTCCGACGGGTAGTCCATGTTCTGGATCGCTCTCAAGCACAAGATGACCAATACCAAAAGTGGGAAGCCCAAGATGATCCAAATAAATTTCGTGAACAACTCCTTCGTCATATGCAATTTCCTCTCTAAGTTTATCAATATTCATTATTATCTCCTATAGTACCATCCCTAACATAACTAGAGATGAGTCAAGTTTAGAATCTGTTATAGTTTCGTCTTCAATATCAGCAGCTATTACTGTGCCATCAGCTATTTTAGCACTCGTAATAGCTCCATCTGCAATTTCGTACTGAGTAATAGTTTCAGCTTGTATTGCTGTATTAGGTACAGTTCTGTCGTAAGGAACAGAAACATCTACAAGTGTTTTACTAGAGTCTGAAACTAAATATACTCTATTGTTAGAGGCACCTGCAGTATCATTAATTACAACGATGAGTTCCCCTGGATCTAAATGTGCATCATTGGATGCAGCAGTTGCTATATCATCATAGGCTCTAGTACCCAGTCCTAGTCGTCTAAAAGTGCCGTATGGGCCAGATCCAAAATTCATATCTGACCCTGTAGTATTTACATATATACCTCCTGTATTAGAGTTATAATATAACATACCTTCCGGCGCAGTTGTTAAAGATCCTTCATAATTAAGATTTGTTGTAACTGGAATAGCATTTGCACTTGCAAAATTTTGCAAGATTGATTTAAAACTAGAATTCCAATACCCTCTAGCTGAAGAGATGGTATCAGAATTAGCTGGAATATGAAATGTATTTGACGTGGTTATTGCCATTCTATGCCCCTAATGCAGTAACTAGTATTTCTATACCTTCAGTAGTTACAATATTTCCTGTCGTAGTGTCTATTATTCTAACATTGCACCCTTGATTTGTCAAACTACTAGTTTTTGCAATATAAGATCCCTCAGATAGTACTTGAGTGATAACATCAGGTATATTATAAAAGCTAGTACTGCTATAGTCTACTGCTGAATTTCCTAAAATATTACCAGTCGTGGTGACAGTAGTAGAAAATGTTTTTCTTTGTGCTAAAACTTCATAAGAAAGCTCATCTAGAAATGCATTTGCATTATTTTCATCATAGTTATCAATATCTAGATCTACTCTAACTTGGAAATATCTAAACTGCCTAACTCCGCTGACTTGCTTTGTCCAGTTTCCATCTAAAGAAGTTGATGTGAACAAATCAGGATCTACATTTCCGTGAGGCTTTGAAGATCCTGCGTCTGCAGAAGAGAATACATTAGCGCTAGAAAATCTTGCAAATGTATTTTTAGATAAAGTAATATCTGGTGTGAAGTCTAAAGAACCAAAAGTATCAGTAAACTGAGATAAATCAATTAGTTTATAAGTGTTGCCACTTTGTGTTAAATTAGATAAAGCTGTACTACTACTTGCATTTCCTAAAGGAACTGCTTGACCATTCGCAAAATAAACGTTACTTAACTCAACTGCATAAGCATTAATAGCTCCTGCTATAAAAGCATAACTATATACATTAGAAATATCGTCTCCTGGTTCTACCTCACCAACTACTTCTTGCCCTGGGTTTAAAATAGCAAATATACGAGTATTAGCTGAATTATCAACTATTGTAGAATGTGTAGAACTAAAGCTGAATGTATGTTCAGTATTAGAGTAACCAACAACAGTACCTATTTCAAAGTCAGCATCGAATAATACGTTCGCTGAAGGACTAGCTTCAGAAACCCCTTCTATCAACACCTCACTAAGTTCAGTTACTGTTTTAAGCAGATTACTACTAACACTAGAAGATACTACTAGTGATCCTTTAATAGTTGATCCTAAGTCTCTTACAGGGGAAATATATGAAGCATTACTAGAAGTAATCAATAAGTCTGTTCTATCAGTATCTCCTGACTGTGAAGACCAACTAAATCCTGAAGCTGTAGCATTTGCATCTTCATATACTGTTGAAGGAGTATCTGAACCAACTATAGGAGAGGTGATAGGATCAACATCATACACAAAACCACCATTATCTGATTCATTCACTGAAACAAAGTTATTATCTCCATAATTGGAATTAACTATCGAAGAAGAAACTGCAACATTAGGCGCTGCTTCGTTATATGCAACTATAGCTTCTGTAGTAGAGGATAAACTTACTGAAAAATTTTCTGCAACAGCATTTGCTGCTTTATTACCGCTAGTATCAACCGTTTTAGCTGTAAATGTGAATGATCCTTCACCAATTTTATCTATAGATATTTCTTGTCTAGTTAAAGGGTGTGGGATAAGTAGTAAAACATCACCATTAGCAAAAGCTGATTGCACGGCAGTAGTATCTGTAGTAGGAACTGTTGGAGTTTTAAATCTTATTTCAGTATGTAAGATATCTAACTCATCTAAGTTAGAAGCACTATCTACAGGATAATCAACTTCAAATATTAGAGTGGTGTCACTTTGAGATACTACGAAGTTTGTTACATTAAGAGGGTTATCTGATTTTCCAGTCAATGTAAGTTCTTCAACATATTCTATACCAGAAACATCACCATTAGTAGGAACTACTCTAACTTGTAACTTATAAATATTACCTGCAGCTCCTAAGTCAAGATTATCAATTGTATATCTCATCTTATCTGCTGTATCTCTACCTTCTGCTGAAAGAGAAACAGTATTAAAATTAGTCATACCACTAGGATGAGGATCGCTACCAGACTCAAGTAAAATTCTGTACGATAAATCATAATTAGTAATATTTCTGTTTCTAATATGGTCAAATATTACTTGTACCCTAGACATAACTCCCTTAGTTCTATCTCTAAATAAAATTTCAGTAAGCGTTAAGTTTTCTGTTCTACCTAATGGAGTTTCTTTAATAATTGCTGTTTTTGTAACAGGAGAAGATATTCTATTTCTTTCATTTATTGCACTTACTTTAATTATATGTGCGCCAACTCCTAAATCTTCGAGTTCACTTCCATTTAAAGAAACTGGACTAAAAGAGTTTAATGACACGGGTGCAACAGAGTATATCCTGTTATTTGCTAAATTATAGCTTGCTGAAGTTGTGACCTCATCATAAGTAACAGTTACTGTATTTGCAGTCAAATCCACATTAGATATACTAGCAAATAGATCAGGAGTAATATTAGTTACTACAGTAGATCCAGTGTTAGATGCTAAATTATTATTAAAAGTAACTTTGAAAAAGTCAGAAGCAGTTAAGTCTATATTATAGGTAGCTGAAGTTGGATCATAGCTAGAATTGTATATGGAGTTAAATTGTTCATTATTTCTTAAAAATACAGAATCACCTAACTCTAAATGAGGAACTACATAATCTTCTACAATAGTCTCTATTTGAACATCATCAGTAGCTAAATTATGGGTTACATAAGAATCACCTGAATTGAATGTGTATTGAATAGGGTCTGTAGCGTATATTGAACCATTGATATAAGTCTTAATAAGTCCTTTTACTGCAGGATTACAGTTAAGTTGTAACTCTACTGTTCCTGATTGCGTTGTGACGTTGTGCACATTAGAAACTGTTTGTAAGTCACCAGAAACAAAAAAGGTATTTGAACTTGAGAATCTTTTATCTATCAGTTGAAATAAATCTACATAAAAAGGAATAGGTAGTAGCTTATTCTTTATAAATGTAGCACTTGAAGCGCTATCAAAGGCAATATTAAAAGTATTTGCAGAAATGTCGTAAGAAGATATATTTGAAGTAGCCTGAGTTAAAGTACTTTCATAACCTACTAAGCCTTCTAATAGACCAGCAGTTGAAGATTGTGCTTTAGAATTAAGTTTATATTTTACAATATTATCTGAGATTTGATTAGTTCCAGCTACATATTGAGCATTATCTCTAGCTTCAAATATATGACAGTCAAAATTATCATCATGTAACAAATGTAAGTTAGAAGCAGTAAATACTATATTAGCATCTGTAACTGACACAGAAGTTACTAAAGGTTTGACAACACCAAGCTGTTGATCAAATCCATTTTTACCTAATACATAAGCTGTCTCTTTTCCTTCAAAAACAGCAGCGTTAGCTAGTTTAAATGTAATACTAGACAATTCCTAAAACTCCTACAATTTGTTCTGAAGGAACATATGCTTTTTGAATAAGCATGTTACTTGGTCCTCCCTGAAATGTAAATACTAATCTTGTTCTAACACTGCCATCAGGCATTGTTGTATAAACACTTTTTATTTGATATCCTGGTGGATTAGGTGCTACAAAAGGATTACTGATAACCTTTCTAGGAGTAGGTTCATAGTTAATAACTGTTTCGCTATCTATATAAACATTCGAAATATACTCACTAGCAGTAATATCAACTTCACCAGTTTCTCTAAGTGCTACTGTGTCTACTCTAAATAATTTATCATTAGTTCCTGAGTATATATTATCAGGATCAATCTCTCCTAATGACCAAATATCATTTGTTTGAGGTTTATTATGATCTTTAAATGATGTAAATGTTTCAAACTCAGATATATTTGGATTCCATCTATGAGTTAGTGTTACGTCTGCATAATCTGTTCCAGAACTAGTATTACCTGTAGATGCTAATTCATAATTAGTATTGCTAACTAAATATAGCTCCATCATATTACTTCTATTACAAAAATGTCTAAGCACTAAAGGATTAGTATTAGCCGCAAACACATCTGACGTAATCGATGGATATCCAAGATGTTGTAAATATACATTAGCATCATTAGTAGGGCTATCTTCTTGAACTATGCCATTATAACCGTATGAGTTAGTAACTACTTGAGTACTCAAGGCAACAATATCACCAGGAGTTAAATCTTCTGGATCTCCCACTCCAGAGAATGAAGCTTTTCTTCTAATATACTTACTTGAAGCCAATAAATATTGCCCAAATCTAACTGCTTGACTTCTTCTAGTACAGCCTGTAAGTTCAAGTTGTATTATTTTTTCTGTCTCATTTAGATTGGACGTTAAGTCTGGGTCATCAACTCTAATTGTTTCTCTTAAGTAACCGTTAGCAGCATCATTAAATATTATATCAACGCCTGTTATAGTTTCTTCTTTTCTAATACCAGAAAAAGATAATGACCCTGAAATCATATTAACATCAGAGAATGAATGAACTGGTAATTGATTAGGCATGTCTAAACTTAGGCTGATTTTATTACCTGAATATTGAATAATTCCCCTCATCGAAGCTGCTATCTTTGTTATTAAATCTAAAGTATTTGTTTCTTGTGCTACAGTTAAGTCACAGATAAATCTACGTTCTGAAACTGAAATTCCAGTTCCTAACCCAATCTGATTCTCAATAATTGAAATAAATTCATTTCTTGGTTTATACCTAAAACTTCCATCAGCTGTTCCAGCTACACCATGAAAACGACCTGTATTTGGATCAATTCCGTCACAATATTGAGACATTTTATAGAAGTTAAATTTATCTAGAAGTGATTCGTCAATTCCTAATCCATAATCTGAATTTGTTAATAAATCATAAATTATCCAAACAGGATTTTGTGTCCAATCATATTTGAAAGTACCATCCCATATACCTGAATAAATAATAGGATTAGTTTCAGTAACAACTAAATCAGGATTATCTTGTAGCTTATATCCCGAAGAACTTCTATCATTAACTTCAACCTCTCTCCAGTCTATTTGACCGTCATCTAAAATAGGTTGGTTATAGTTAGATGGTACTTTAACTACAAGTCCTTTAACAAGACTACTAAAATCTGGTATCTCTGATCTAAAGTTTGTAGCTTTAAGAGCATAACCTATTAAAGCAGTTCTTGGATAAGCAAACTCTTTATGACTTATTTCATCAAAGCCAATAAATTCTACCTCAGCTGATATTTCTTGATCAACGGCATCATCAGAACCTTTTAGTACTGTTACTCTGTAACCAGATGTACTCAAAGAATTGTCTGGAATATGTACCGGAATCTCTAATGTTGTTGGGAAAGTAATCCTTGCTGTTAAAGATTTTTGTCTTAAGGCTATGTAGTTATCAATATCTGATGTTTCTGATATCGGATGAATACTTAGTCGTAGATCAAGACGTTGCTCTTGATATGTTTCAGTATTATTATTGTCTGGATTAGTTCTATACAGCTCATTTACATTAAACTTAAATACAACTGTATCAATCGGTAGATCACCTATTGTTGAATTAGTCGCAAAAAAGGATACGTTTGATTGAGGAATACCAGTTTCAACACCTTTTGCTTGACCTGAAGTTAACACAATTGGTGATGAGAATCTAACCTCATTAGTAACCTCATTTCCAAAAGGTACCATTCTGTCTTGATTAATAGTGCCTGTTACAGACTTTACAGAAAATACATATGGATCAGCATTATTTGTTTCGTCTATTAAGTCATCAATAAATTTATCGTCAATTCTAATATCTTGAATACCGTTAGGATTAATTCTATATACAGGTCCTTCTCCTAGAGCAACTTGAAGAAAGGCAACATCTGTATTGAGCTTTGTGAGCTGTTTCTCAAAAGCTTGCTTTTGTCCTACGTCTAAATTTATGAAACTAACCGGATTAATACTCATGTTTCACTCTATTGGGGAGGCTTATCTTCAACAGCAATATACATGGCTCTTGTGTGATCAACTGTTATTGTTCCAGAGTTTGATGCGTTTGCTTGTACAAAATAGTCTTTTCTATCTCCGTTTGTAGGTAACCATCTATTAACTCCAGTATACGTAAATGATCCATCTGATACTCCTACAGTATCCATAATTTCTAGTGATCCACCAAATACTTGAGAACAAATATCTAATTCTTGCCCAGTCCCACTTACAGTTACAGAACTGATACCTACAGATACTTTTGTCTCTTGAGTATAAGCAGAAGAAACAATATAGTCTCCTAAAGCTATTTTTAAGTTAGCTCCTACTTGTACATCGATAGAACTACTAACTCCAACTCCGTACTGGTTGTGAGGATGAGGAGCAGCAATAAGATCTCCAGCACTAAAAGCAGTGGTGCCTGCAGTAGCATTAGCATTATATCTTACTTGAGCAATAGCATCAGTAGATAAAGAACCTCCTGCCAAGGTTAATCCACTACCTCCACCAAATAAAGCTTTTTTCTGAGTAGCGTTAAGCTGTTCTAATGCATCAGTTAGTACTAAATTACCTTCAGATACTTGCAAAACAGCTACTCCATCAATATATAATGTTGTGTTTGCTAGATATAAATCCTTAAACCACATTGTAGGACTACCTAAGCTGTATACCGCATTCGAACTAGGAATTAAGCTAGATGATACTACACCATTAGATAAATTATGAATATTACTAGTAGTCACCAAAGAGACATTAGACTGCACTGTGTCAATATCCGTCTCTAAAGTAGTAAAGTTCGAATCTAGCTCAGAATGTGTTAGTGCTGAGCCTTTTGTTCCTCTCAATGTGATTGCCATTTTATTCTCCTATTAAAAATCCTGAACGTAATCATCTTCTACATAGTCTTCAGCTACGTAGTAATAGTTCTCTATATTCTCACTTGCACCGCCAAACACTATGTCATGAACCTTAAACTCATCAGGATCGGCTCTGTAGTTTTTAATATACGCATTTATTAGTGTTCCTGAAACACGAGTCATACCATAGTTTAAAGGAACTGGTAAGTTAGCAGTAGTATTAATCTTTAAAGACCCGAAAATATCATTATTGTTTCTAAGACCAACGTCATATATCTCATCAGCACGTCTAAACAAAGAAGAGTCTCTAATTCTTCTATCTAAACCTTCAAACTCCATTTGCTCTGAGCCTGCAGAACTAAGTCCGAACAAAGGAAAGAGAAAACTAGACTGTACATCATTATATAAATCAGTAAAACCATAGTTTGTAGAATGTCCACATAAAATAGGAACAACATATATAGGATTACTGCTTGTAATTTTTAATTTACTTCTTTTTGCGTCTATAACACGTTCATCTTGAACAAGGACTATTTCTTGATGCTTATTTTGCGACTGTTTTAATTTATTTAAAAAATTTTCAAAATTTGGAAACTGATTTTTAAGCGCAGATACAATATCACTATAATCACTAGCATCAAGAGTTAGTGATTTAATAGGGATAAAACTTTGTATAGGTTTAGTTATGTTTAAAGTGATTTTCATTCAGTTTCTCAAATCTTTTCATCTTTTTATTTTTATCATACCAGTATATATAAAATTTATCATTTATTCCAAGTATAAATTTTAAATCTTCATATATGAGCATTTGTAAATCAGCTTCTGAAGGTTCTTGATAATTTTCATCAGGGTGAGAATGGAACACCCCCCAAATATTTTCATCATGTTCAATTAATAGTAATGGATCAATCACAAAACTTGACTTAGGTTTAGCACTTAAATTGTTTGAGGATATAAATTTAAACTCTTTTGTTATAAGCCCACAAGCTTCGTATGGGTATTGAGCTTGAGAATACTTTCCTAACTCATCTGTTAAGTTTTTATAAGTCGTCTTGGACACCAGGAAACCCTCCAAAGTGTTGTAAGTTATTTCTTAATGCACAAGCTGTAACACTTTTAGAACATTTATCCTGAGAACTATCAGCTGTAGTAGCATTATTTATAGTAAAGTAACCGTTTGCAGTAGCTGCTGGACTAGTATTAGCTATAATTCCAGAACCACTAGTAGGGTACTGACATTCTGCCCCTTTATACTTCCAAGGACACGTATTGCGATAAAACTTTCTTCTAGGTAGTCCTTCAAATAGTTTTTGTGTCCAGTTTGCTAGTGTAAATTCAGCAGTTGATTCATTTAAAGAGTTAAGCCTAGTAAGTACAAAAATCTGATTTACAAAAGATTTTGAGTCAGCATCTGCATTTTCTATATATAGTTTATCTCCTGCACTTCCACCACTTAAAGAAGCGCTATCTACTTGAATAGAATTGTTATTGAAATTAACAGCAACAACATTAGAGGTAGTAGAAGATTGATTACTTTTAACAGCATCACCAACTCTATATGGTCCTGTTGATTTTAAGAATATAACATTAGAAGAAATTGAATCTATAATAGAAAACTCTGGCCATACATCTAACATTGATGCAAAGGTAGTTTTTACTTCAACCACAGCCCCAATAAGGTCTCTACTATCATGCTTTAAAGAAGCCCAATCTCCATTAAGAGACTGCGAACTACTATAATCTAAAGCAAGGTTTGAACCACCTCTAGAAGATACAATATTTGTGTCGTATAAAGGATTTGAAGCTACAGTTCTGGGATCAATATTGCTTACTGATTCTCCGTTTACATAAGCACTAATACCATTAGATCCATAACCTACTATTTGAGAATTTTCAATTAGGGTAGTAAAAGTATCATCAAGTGTGCTAACAGATAAAGTTACTTCTCCAACACTACCGTCTCCTGATATGGATATACCTGGATAAGAGATAGGAAAAGCTCTATAGGTTTTAGAATCATATTCAATAGAGTAGTCTGGGGTAGAAAAATCTTCTCCAATAACTTCAGCGTATCTTAAGGGAAACTGATAAGGCCAAGGATAACCTACTCCTCCAGAAGAAGGATTATCATTGGCATTTACAGGATACCACTCTCCAGGATAATAGATAGAGTACAGTCTAACTAGGGGTTCTTGCTCAAAGGCATTCTTAAGAGAAACATAATTAGAAGGGCTAATAGAAGAGACTGTTGACGAGGCAAGCTGAAGTTGAACGTTTGGAGTATTAGCTGCGATAAAACTCTCATTAGTATAAACTCCACGGCTTACCGCTATAGTTAGATTAGAGATGTTTGTATCAGGAAATATTTTATCTACAGTATTAGTTGTGTCGTTTCCAACATTAAAAGTAACCGTTGGCTTGAGATTAAAGTCAATTCCCATATTTTCTAGTGTTCTACTAGGAAACTCATACTGACTTTTATTAACAAGTGCTCCATCTGCATATACTAATATTTCATTTTTAAAATCGGCACGTCTGTAAAGAGGAAAAGTATTCGCACTTCCGTCTATACCATAATTGTTTCCTCTAACTGATATCGGAGAAGATGTAA
>Ga0208898_1000399_pt1 | contig 34052 bp, 16 predicted proteins | sample VirMetDEL_Mar_4_FD_184513 | JGI IMG/M metagenome (GOLD analysis project Ga0208898, IMG submission 184513) | Aqueous microbial communities from the Delaware River and Bay under freshwater to marine salinity gradient to study organic matter... | ecosystem: Environmental > Aquatic > Marine >... | reverse complement strand
AGTTGCTGCTAGAAACATGGGTCATCCTATGAACAAGACCAATAACGGAGAAGCATTTTCATGGCATCCTGGCGGTATGAATGTAACAAGAACAGATGGTTCAACTGCCTATGTTAATGAGGATATTGATCTAAGAGTATTCGCTGCACTAATTACCCGTGCGGGAGGGGAAGTCACCCAACAGTAATGGGACTATCTCTGTTTTTTATATTCTATCTTCTCCCCTTATCAGTAATTGCAGTATATATGATTATTTTGGGGGAGAGGATGAATAAAGATTAAAAATGTATTACAAATAAAGCAAAGTTACTATTCTTTTGCGATGTAGTACTGACTTCAAAATAGAAATAAAGACCCTGGAAAAATCTGGGGTCTTTTATTTTTAGGGTTGACAAACGATGTTTTTTGTGCTATACTATGGTGCTATTGTAGTGAAACACCAAGTTTGTGTATTCTTGTGTAATGCAATAGGAGTTTCAAAATGCACATTACTTTTACAGGAGAAGGAATGAAAAATAAAGTAGAACTATTAGGATATTATGGTAGTGATGAAGTTATTGCTTGTTCTGCATGGACGAGCACTAGCCGTGATTTAACGCCAGAAAAAAAGGAAAGAATTCCAAACCTTATAAACATGCTATGGAGCAATGGTCATGAAACCCCGTTTGAAAAAGGAATGGTTCACTTTCTTGTTGATTGCGATATTGCTAGTCATATTCATTTACTTAAACATCGTATTAGCTCCCTTAATGCAGAATCTGCCCGCTATAAAGAATTAAAAGAAGACAAATATTATCTACCAGCAGATTGGCCTTCTAATTGGCAAGATAAGCTACAGGAATATACCAAGCTAGGTAATACTTTATATCATCAATGTGTAGAAGAATTAACAGATGCTCTTGGAAGAAAAAGAGCCAAAGAGTCAGCAAGATTCTTTAAAACTTACAACAGTCAGATTCAAGCGGACGTTAGTTTTAACATGAGGAGTTTTGCAAACTTCCAGAAACTACGAAACTCAGAACATGCTCAAAAAGAGATTAGGGAAATTGCACAAGAGATGCTTGCTTTAGTTCATAATATAGAAGGAAATCCATTTGAATATACTCTAAAAACATGGGAGCTTTGTGGTCTTTATGATAGTTAGGCTTGACACACAAACAGATTGCGCGTATCTTTGTAAGAAGATACAAGAAATGATAGATAAGCATAAGAAAAGGGAATCATTAGATAATAAGATTTTATCTATCAAAATAGTTGATTTACTTCCCGGAACAGATCACCATATACCCAAATTGGAATACAAAGAATGAAATATTTTACATACAGTTGTGGATGCAAATTCCCAATTCAAGAAAACGGTGTTACAAAAATATTTTTTGAACCAGAAATTGAGAATCTAAATCTAGAATGTCAAAGAACATGGGATCTCATTTCGGAAGGAAATACTAAGGGTGTTTTCCAGCTAGAGTCTAGATTAGGAAAACAAACAGCAAAAAAGCTGAAACCAGAAAATATTGAACAACTTTCTGCCCTTATTGCTATTCTTAGGCCGGGTTGTCTTGAAGCGATGCGTGATGGGAAAAGCGTTACTAATCACTATATCGACAAAAAAAATAAAGAAGAATCTGTTGATTACTTCCATCCCTCATTAGAACCGATTTTAAACTCTACATACGGAGAAATGATCTATCAAGAACAAGCAATGGAGATCGCCAAAGTTATCGCTGGTTTCAATCTACAAGAAGCAGACGGGCTTCGTAAGGCGATTGGTAAAAAGAAACCTGAAGAGATGGCCAAGGTTAAAAAGAAGTTCATAAAGGGCTCCAAAAAACTGGGCATTGTAACATCAGACGAAGCGGAGCAAATCTTTGGGTGGATTGAAAAGTCCCAGAGATACAGCTTTAATAAATCTCATAGTGTTAGCTATGCTATTAATGCTTATTTATCTGCATTTGCTAAGTCTCATTTCCCTAAGGTATTTTTTGCATCATATTTAAGATTTGCCAAGGACAAGATAGACCCCCAAGCAGAAATTAAAGAATTGGTACAAAATGCCATAGAGATGGACATTGATGTAAGAACCCCGGATTTGAGAAACCTAAACAAGTATTTCATTCTCAAAAACAATAAAGTCTATTTTGGACTAACAGACATTAAAGGTGTTGGTCAAAGTGTTTTTGATAAACTCACAAAGGTTGTATCAGATTTTGATCTTAATGAAACGGGATGGATTGATATACTATTAAGGATTTTGCCTAATATCAATTCTACAGCAGCAAAAGGACTTATACAATCTGGTGCTTTGTTTTATTTAAAGAAAACAAGAAATGCTATGTTGTTTGAATATAGTCTGATCCAAAACCTGACAAAGAAAGAACTTGCGTTTATTCTAGAGAGTCCACAAAAAGATCTTCTATCATGTTTAAATCATTTGTATATGAACTCTAAGATTAATAAGAATAGAAAATCTGTTGTAGAAAATCTGATAGAATCACTTAAGAAACCACCATTTTCTCTGGAAGATGGACCGGAATGGATTGCGGACACAGAAGATTCTTTGCTTGGTTGTGCTATTACATGCGGGAAAATTGATATGTATGATATAAGCATGTGTAATACTAATTGTAAAGATTTTAAACATAGCGAAAGAAAAGACGGAATTATTCTTGGTGGAGAAATTGACTATATTGGAATAGTTAAGACCAAACAGGGGAAAAACCCAGGATCTCATATGGCTTTTGTTACTATGAAAGATAATACGGGATCTATAGATAGTGTAATTTTCTTCCCAGATCAATATAGAGAATATAAGAATGCTTTATTTGAAGGTAATATTGTTATCGTAAAAGGTAACAGATCTAGAACAGATGGGCTTATAGTTGAAAAAATGTTTTTAGCGAAGTCGTAACTTGACAACAACGCTGAAAGAAACTATAATACTGTACAGTCCCTACGAGGCACAAAAAACTACGTTGGTTTTTTGGTTATTTTTGAGATGTGTATAAGGAGATGGATTATGAATCTAGTTGTTTTGCGTGGAAATCTTGCTCGTGACCCAGAACTACGAGTGGTGGGAGAAAAACGAACAGCGGTTGTTAATTTTACAGTTGCTACTTCTCGTGAATTTACTAGGGCTAATGGAAGCAAGGACGAAGTAACAACATTTGTTCGTTGTGAAGCATGGGATTCTGGAGCGGAGGCGGTAGCTAATACTTTAAAGAAGGGTGATCTTGTTATGATTGAGGGATCTCTTCGTAATGACTCATGGGAAAAGGACGGAGTAAAGCACTCAACCATGAAGGTTCGTGTAAATAATTTTGCTCCTATTATCAGAGGAACCAAGAAGACCTCCGAGTCTTCATCGTCTGAAGAGAGTATTGAAGATACTGTTGCATTTTAAGTAAATAAATTCAATAACTGAGCATCAGCGATTGTTGGTGCTCAGTTTTCTTTTATAGGATTCAAAAATGTCAAAAAAAATTAGAATTTTTATAGCAAATGACGCATCGCATCTTGGAACAGGGTATGGTGTTTATGGTAAAGAAATATTAACAAGATTGAGCAATAGTGACGAATTTGAGGTAGCGGAATTAGCTTGTTATGCCCATGAAAAAGACGAGAGAATAAAAAATACACAATGGAAAATTTATCCAAACGCACCTTTACCATCAAATGAACAAGAAACAAAAGCATACAACTCAGCTCCGATTCACCAGTTTGGTCAATGGAGATTTAATACTGCCATTGCTCACTTCAAGCCAGACATTGTTTTTGATATAAGAGATTACTGGATGTATTCCTATCAGGAAGTCAGTTTTTATCAACCGTATTTTAAGTGGATCGTTATGCCAACAGTTGATTCTGCACCACAAAAGTTGGAATGGCTGGACACATTCGCTAATATGGATCTAATTGTTCCATACACAGAATGGGCTTATAATGTTCTGAAATCTCAATGTGGATCAAGCATTAATTTATTTGATCAAATAGCCAACGCAGGGGTTAATCCAAAAGAATTTGCTCCTATAAATAACAAAAAAGAACACCAAAAGAATACCTTTGGTAAAGAGGTTAGTATTACTGGCGCTATTATGCGCAACCAAAAGAGAAAGTTATTTCCTGATTTATTACAATCATACCGTAAGTACCTAGACCGTCTAATAAAAGAAGGCAAAAAAGATCTCTATGAAAAAAGTTACCTTTACCTTCACACGTCTTATCCTGAAGCTAATGGGTGGGAATTAGCAGACCTATTGCTAGAAAATAACATTGTTGACAAAGTGTACTTTACATATCATTGTAATAATTGCAAACATGCAGAGCCACAAAAGTTTGCACATGGAGTAGGCAGATGTCCGAACTGCGGAAAAATCTCAATGATGATGCCAAACGCTAGTCATCCAGTAAGTACAGAAATACTCAATTCTATTTATAATCTTTTTGATTTTTATGTACAGTATGCAATTTGTGAAGGTTTTGGAATGCCTCAAGTTGAAGCCGCTTCATGTGGTATTCCTATCGCTAGTGTAGAATACAGTGCAATGACAGAAATTGTTAAGAATCTGGACGGATACGCAATTCCTGTTAAAAGGTTGTTCAGAGAGATGGAAACAACGGCAAACAGAGCATATCCAGATAATGATGCTTTGGTTGGTATTTTATGGGATTTCTTTGTGGTTGCCTCTGAAGAAGAAAGAAAAAACCGATCACAAAAAACCAGAGAATTATGTACGGAGAAATATACATGGGACAACGTATATAATGTTTGGGTAAATGCTTTTAGATCTGTTGATTTGTCAACTAATCTGTCCTGGGACAAGCCAAATCCAAATCCTATTAGCGATAATTTGCAAGTTCCAAATAATTTACAGCCAGCAGAACTTATTGATTACATCATAATTAATATACTCAGAGAGCCATATTTACTTAATACAGCACTTATAAGAAATATGAAAAAGAAATTCTCTATTGGAGTAACAGTAGGACCTAAAGGAGTTAGTGTAGTTAAAGCACCTGATATTATTAAAGAACTAGAGATGTTAATTAATAACAAAAAACTATCAGAAGACCTAAGATTGAAAGCTCCCACATTAGAATTGGGGTGGTTAAATGTCTAAAATCGATAAGATACATACTCCTTGTAAAGAATGTATTTTTGCAGTATATGAGGGGGATACCCAAGCCTCTTGTTATCTAGGTGTTTTGGAAAAAATCAAAGCTACAGAACATCTTGAAGTTCTAGAAGTATATGATGAGGATAAAGAGTTTTATGTTGTTAATAAAACAAAGTGTCCATACTTTAGAAAAGAACTGAAAGAAAAAACAGTAGAAGATAGAGCAAAAGAAGTTAAAGATCAAACACATTTGAATTATCTATTGCTTGTAAATGCAAAACCAGACATGGATCTTGAAGAGATACGGAATATCCTATTGGAAATCAAAAAGGCAAGCATAAAGCCTAGAGGAATCCTATTGATTATATATTCGGAATCTTTGTCTGGACATTCTAACGAGGATTATCTAAAAATTATCAGAGAATCAGAAGTTGGATGCGAATGGAGGATCACCAAGGTTCTAGATGCCGACACACCGTTCATATATACTCTTCACTATCAAGCAAATATGATGGCTGATAAAAATATGGTTATACTTTCTGTAGATGGCGATTATACTAAAATGGTCGATATGGTAGAAATGGCTAATGATTTAGTTTTCAATCAATTTAAAACATTCGATCTTATTTCAAATGAGAATAAAGAAACTCTATTGTTTAGTAGTGTTATGTATAGGAGCGCTATACAACATGGAGTTGATATTCTAGAAAGTGCGAATATTATAGTATGAATTTCATTATCCTAGCTGATAAATACATTAAAGGAATGAAAAGCAAAGGAGGAACCGGTTTAGTAAAGGTTAATTCTAGATTTAATCTATTTGAAACTCAACATAAAATTATTACGAAGAATTTTAAAAACCCTAAGATTATTTATGTATATGGTTTCGACGGCAAGAAAATATCTCATTTCTTTGATCAAAGAAAATATTCAAATGTTATTCCTATCTATAATGAAAATTACGAAAAGTATAACAATACTTATTCACTAAGCCTCGCCCAAAAATATATAGAGAAAGATTTTTTTATTTTGTTCGGATATAGTATTTTTAAGAAACAAATTTTTGAAAACTTCAACAAATCCAATAGTCAAATTTTTTTGAATAATAAAACAAAGAATCATATTGGTTGTATTGTTGATAATGAAAATGTAAACCATATATGTTTCGACATTAACAATTACATTATGGATATCTATTATATATCTAAGGCAGACGCTCCATTGATGAAAGAACTATGCACTACCCCTAGATACAAAAATTATTTTATCTTTGAGTTGCTAAACAAGATGGTTGATATGGGCGTATGCATAAAGCCGACCACCAAGAACTATAAGAATATTAATATCAAAATATCAAAAGATAAGGAAACCATAAAATGAAAGTAGCAGTTTTTGTAGATAATATCGTAGACGAAACAATTTTATCTTCGATTAAGTCCTTCTTTTTAAAGCAAGACCCATACTCTTCAGTATTTTTAAGTAATCTTCATGTAATACAATCAACAGTTAAGGACACTGCTATTATAAATAGGTATCACCTAAAATGGAATCACAAAGATGGAATTATGTTATTTCTAAACGTACAAGATGCAACTGAAAACTTTCGCAATTATCCTATGTGCGAGAAACAAATCCTTCTTACTAAAGAAGAACTAAAAAATTTAACCAAAGACTTAGTAGATAACTGTAAGATTTTAATAAGGCAAAAGAACAATCAAATCAGAAAGGCTAGAAATGCAGAACTACAGTCAATTATCAGACATTGAAAAATATTCTATTCTGGACATGATGTATAACATACAGAACAAAAGTTTCAAAGAAATTGCAGATGTGTATGGTACATACCCTAACAAGATCAGAAGAGACGCAAAGAAGTTTGGTATGAAAGTAAGATCAAAAAGCGAAGCCCAAAAACTTGCATTAGAAACTGGTAAACATAAGCACCCCACAAAAGGAACACAAAGAAAAGAAGAAACAAAGAATAAAATTGGAAACTCTGTAATGAAATCATGGGACAATATGGACGAAACAACTCTAAATAAGAGGAAACAAAAAGCTAGAGACAATTGGAATAAACTATCAGAAGAAGAAAAACAATCAAGATTACAAGAAGCAAATGCTGGAGTCAGAACAAGTAGTAAACTGGGGTCTAAACTAGAAAGATATTTACTAGAAAATTTATTGGCTAATGGACTTAAGGTAATCCCCCATAAAGAGCAAATCCTAACAAATACAAAACTCCATATTGACTTGTTCCTGCCAAAAGATAATATAGCTATAGAAGTTGACGGGCCTTCTCACTTTGAACCAGTGTGGGGAGAAGAGGCATTAAAAAGAAATCAAGACTACGATCAGAAAAAAACAGGACTGCTAATAGGCAAAGGAATCAACTTAATACGAGTCAAACAGAAAAAGGACTTTTCTAAATCTAGAGCAAAGGTCATTTTTGGGAGACTTATGGAAGCTATAGCGGATATTAAGAACCAAGGAAAGAACTATATAGAAATAGGAGATGAATAATGGCTAGAGGAAGACCCAAAAAAGAGCAAGAAACACTGGATGAACAACTGGAACAAAAACTAACTCCAACTATTCATGATATCGAATGGACAGATTATGTATTAAGTTTTCTAACAGAAGATGAAAAAATTATGGGTAATCCTACAACAGATGGATTGCGTCGAATCTTTGAGAAAGTTATGGACTGTGAGATCATGGAGGCAACAACTAAGGTTGATCAAACTCCTAGCAGAGATAACGAGATGAGGGCTACAGTTACCTTTAGCCTCACATTTAAACCAAACTCAGCAACTGAAACAAGACTTGGTCTTTATAATACTAAGCTTGTAACGGGCGCTGCGGACGTTTATTGGGGCAACTGTGACAAGGTTTTCCGGAATCACCCTGTTGCTGTAGCAGAAACTAGAGCGGAAGGTCGCGCCCTCCGTAGAGCATTACGACTTCGTAAAGTTGTTGCAGCAGAAGAGATTGCTGAGGAGATTGAAGATCATATTGATGGTTCGTCTATAGACAAAATAACTGTTAATCAAGTGAACTTTATGGATATTTTAGCCAAAAGACTCGACATTAATGTTAAAAACTTAATATCAAGTATGGACATTACGGAAGAAAATGTCTATAATATTAAGTATAATGATGCTGTACAAATAGCATCGAATTTGGCGAAACTTCAACAACAAGGTGCGATACCTGATGATCTTGTTGGTTATGATTCTAACTGGAGGTAAAAATGAAAGTTCACTATAAAGCAAACGACAATCTAACTTTTGAACTAGAAGGTTCTGGACAAAAAGAAGTTTTCAAAGAACTTGCTATGGTTCAAGAAATTTTTGGAGAGAAAAGTTGTGGTATGTGCAAGGGTAAAGATCTGAAGTTTATATGTAGAACAGTAGAAGGAAATGATTACTATGAACTCAGATGTGGAAGTTGTGGTGCCACACTATCGTTTGGTCAACACAAAAAGGGCGGAACCCTCTTTCCAAAGAGAAGAGATGAAAATAATGAGTGGCTGCCAAATTATGGATGGTACAAATGGCAGGGGAATAAGACCTAAACTTCTTGTTGTCTAGCTTTTAAGATAGATAATCTTACTATAGCTTTTAGTGTTGAGGGCAGAATTGTTAATCCTCTGCGATTACTTTCTGCCTTCAGCCATTCTACAACACCATCCCTGTTTCTACTGCACCAATCTATTCCACGCTTATTTAGATATGTAGCGAATGTTCTTTCTGGTGATATGGGGTTTATTGTGTATCCTAAGTTTTTAAATAAATCCAGTAGTATGTCTCCAACCCCTTTTAATTTAAAAGCTCCAATATAGCCACAATTCTGTGTCATAAAATAATCATCAGGGATTCTACACTTGGCTATGGGCATACTATCTTCTTTTATAGCTCCACCAAACTCTGTTCTTCTTCCGCATCTTTTGCATATCCATTCTTTGTGCATCTTTTTATATTCACAAAACATTTTATCTCCTTATTCGCATTCTGGACAAATACTAGATGGAACAGGTTCCTCACAATTGCTTTCGTATTCATTTGGAGGTCCAGCTATAACAACATTTCCATGCTCATTTCTTTTAGATCTATATGAAATAGTCATTGTAATAGGATCTTGCATCTTATATGTGATAACTTTACTTCTAAAAGCAGTTTGATTTGTTTGGTTGTCAGAACGCCATTTTCCAAATTCTCCATATAAACTATAAACAGCATTACTGCATCTGTCTTTAGGATTATTTATATTAGGATATATCATAAACCCAGCAGTTTGTAAACTTCCCCCATAAGCGTCGTCACCATAACTAATTCCATAACACCATAGATATTTATCAAAAGTTGTATCTATGGCTATTCTTTCATGACATCCCCAAAGATAAGGTGCTGGTTGCGCAAAAACGCTATGAGTATGAACTGAAGTGTGCCCAACAGGAAATCTATGGGCATCATATGCTGTGTGTATAGGACATGGTTTGCCACAATTTTGTATATACTCATTATTCGGTGACACATTTGTTCCGCTGCCAGCACAAGCTATATCGTCATAATCAATAATATTATTACATAAAGAGGTGGGACAATTACCTATAACTGGCCTATCATTCCATGTATTAACTTCTTCAACCAGTGCCATGTCGTAAGTTTTATTTAGAAGACCACCGGGATTACCATATGGATTTGATCTATCGTGATGAATCGGGCAGTCTCCGGATATCATTACTGTTTCCCAGGGTCTAGCCATCTTTTCCCACATAGTAGGTTCTTGATAGTGGTTAGTTCTGAAATAATATTTGATAGATCTTTGAAATTTATCACCAACTTTTTGCATTCCTGATGGTGTTTCGGTTTCTTGATAATACGCTTGTCTTTCTGGAAATCTTAAATCGTAGTCAAGATTAGGATTCCCCAACCATCCTAGATAATCTTCTATTTGATCGGCATTCATACCGTCGCCATAAATTACATATTTACATGGATCTACTAGGTGTTGTATGTCTAAACCGTTTAAGTTATTGCCATAATTATCATATTCTCCAGCTTTAGTATCGATATACCAATATTTACCTGGCTGAACATATTCAATGCCTTTGAATTCAATATCAACTCTTTTAACTTTGCCGTATGTATCGGGGTCTCTTGGGTCTACTCCAACTACAGGTCTAAACTTGGCATGCCTTCCAAAATTTTGCGGAGCATTCGGATGATCCCAATAATTATTTAATATCATAGCAATAGGATATGCTCTGTGTTCTCCCGTCTTTACATACTTATAGAATTCCCCCTTTTCAATTAGTTCTAACTCAATAATAAAACCTCCACCACCACTTATGTTTGTAACCATAACCTTTGGAACTTTTTCATATACCACATTTGCTCCAGCAAAATCAGTATCATCAAAACGAAGTTCATAAACTTCACCCACATTATGTCCGCCTACTGTGTCTACAATATCACCATTAATTATTTCATCTATTTTATATGTTTCTCTTCTTCGTATATTGCTTGATACTCCAAGAATGTATGGTATATTGCATCCAGGTATACCGCCCAAAACGCCAGACATAGGAACTCTTTCTTCTATCTCAAAAGCATATCCATCGCCTGGATTTAGAACTTTTATAGATTCTACTCTACCTCCTTTATCCCTATATTCACATCGGTCTTCAACAAATAATCTTTGAGATGAGCCATCTTCTGTAAGTCCTACCTCAGTACCCTGATCAACTTCTACATTAACATATAAACATTCCATTCTTGTGCAGTATTTAAGTTTTTCATTAGACGCTCCTTCAAATATCATATTGGAAAAGATTTGTCTATGAGTATCAGATAATAAAGCCTCCAACAAAGTCATTGCTCTCTCTTCTCTTTGTACCCATGTAGCATAAAAATCAAAAACCACATTAGTAAAATCTATTGGTGTAAAAATCTCAGCATCTACAAAAGGATCGGCAAAAGCTCGAAATACAATATATTGCCTTGTTCCTGTTCCATTCTCATCTAAAAATTCACTGTTGAGCCATGTACTTGTGCTATTTACAACGCTTCCATAATCTGACAATCCTACATAATTAATATTTGGAATTGGGCTATTGTTTGGGTCATAAATAAGTAGTTGATCAAGACATCCACTTCTAGCTTGAGAAATTTTATCAACAACAAATTCAGCTGAATTATTCTTAAAAGCACTATAATAAAAATAGTTCTTATCTACTTCTGTGGTTAAACCTGATGCAGTGGGGATGCTGCTAATATTGGTTGTTTTTGCTATATTCTCCCAAGGATATGGGCATTGAATTCTGAGGTCTGTTCCAATAACTGAACTAGGTAAAGGAATAAAACCTTGGCTGTATTGGGGTGGTGCGTAACTATCTCCAAATTCTACATTTAATCTTGTTGCATTTCTGGGGTCTGGTAAATCAAAAACCTTTTGATTATATATGTCTCCATAAGCAGCATAATCATTTCCTTCTAAATCTTGTATATAAAGAAGCGGACTATTTTTCAGTACATTCGTATATATTTTTGCTGCATCTACATCGCTCTCGTCCTGATTTTCAGGCAATGCTGCTTCTATCTGCATAGCATATCTATTGGGTTCACCAAAAACATAATCAAAATATCTGTTACTATTATATTCTTCATCTACAGATGGACGATTCCAAGAATTGGCTCTTACCTCTAAAAAGCCATCTGGACCAACTTGCGGAGGAGGAAGAAGTTCTGGGAAAAGTTCCCTTTGTGATATAGGAGCACCTGCGGTAATATCAAATTGGACTTCTCCATGCTTTAGGTCTATGGTTAGATTAGAAATAATAGGATTACAACCTGTAAACTTGTGAGCATTGCTACCAGTAAATCCAGCAGGAACGAATGCTGGATCACAATCTCCATCAGTGAAATTTCCAGTTTCTAAATCAATTGCTTCTTTATAGGCTGTTCTCATGATATACTCACCACGATAACTAATATCACATGCTGGCTGTATTTGTTGGTAAAAACCGTATGCTCTACAGTAGTTATCTAAAGGTCTTTCTTGTAGTCTTTGAGCAGCTGATGGGACTGGATCGGTTGAGTTGTCTATTTTTCTACATGGTGCTTTGCCGAAAGCTCTTGGAGGATATTTTCTTGATCTTCCAAAACGATCTAATTGTAATGGGTTGCATCCCTCTAAACTCAAAAAAGCATCTTGTACAGCTTTCTTATCGTCATCGGTATAAGCTTCTGGAGCGTATGTCCCTATGCCGGCTAAAAAGCCAGAAGTATTTGGCTGCCATACTGCTTCATACTGCGGTCTCAGTGGAGGATAAACAATATTTCCAGCAATACCAGCTCTATATCCTTCTACAACAGGATTGCCATAACAACAAGAATATGCATAGTTACCACTTTTGCCAGGAAATTCCCATGTCGGAGTTATAGGCCAGCAGTGAAAAGAATCATTCCTTCCAGCAACAGGCCCAGTAATCCAAGGCCCACCATTAATTTGAATAGAACAATTACAATCTGCTGATTCATTATCTCCGTAATAAGCAGGTGTGCTACTAACGCCAGCACACGCACAATTATGTTCACAGTGATCTTTTAAAACCCAACCCAAAGATGGGCCACTCTGAAACCATCTTGCTACATATCTGCAATTTGATTCACAGGATGTTGTTGAATAAGAAGGAGGACACCACAGAGGAATAGGTTCTGGTGGAATTTCATCATCAAGTATTTCTGGGTTAGTAACACATCCAGCATGTGGAAACGCAGGAAAACCAAATGGGTATTCTATCGTGTCGCTAGGATCATTCGGGTTAAATCCTTGAGCTAATGCTTCCAATTTCCTTGTTTCATCCACTTGAATATTCTTATATCCATCTGGTGAACAATCTGGTTCTTCAGGATCGCATTGAACACGCACATTCTTAGTGTAGTTATATGCTGTTTTTGATGCGCAACCGCTACATTCATCATCGCAAATATCAAAAGTACAAGGACAATTACCAACAAATATAGTTTCTTCGTCAAAGTTATACCATCGAATTCCGTTGTTGCCAACAATCTTATAATACTCGCCAGGCTCTCTTATTTCCCAACTAGTGATCGCTCCTGTATCATAATCATATCCTGTAACTTCAATCTGCATTCTTGTGATTTCTACAGGCGGTTCGTTGTTGATAGTATTTGTGTCGACAAACCTAACATAGAATCTATCTCCTACTTTCCAGGGATTACTTTTCTGTGTAGTTGCTAAAACCACATTGGTAACACCATAAGTCTCATTATACCTAGTTTTATCCACAATTCCCATATCAACAGCCATATAAATATCTGTAGCTTGTCTTTGATAGTCATCTCCTTCTATATTAACAGTAGCCCAAATTTCACCAATTTTTGTTGGGGCAATTCTTTCGTTATTGAGTTCTGTCACCGTAGCTGTTGCTATAACGGTTTCAACGCATTCTTCTCCATTTGGAAATTCATTATATTTATCTTTTGGAATACCAAGAAATCCTTTTTCTTTCTCTTTAAGATCGTTCAATGATTTCCAGCATCTGAATTCAATCTTATCACCTAACTGATATCCACTACCGGGAATTAAAACAGGATATTCGTAATATGGTTGATCAGAAAGATCAGGTCTTTCATCAGCTGTAGTATCAATATTCGTATCGGTATTTTCCGAGTTTTCAATATATGTGTACGCACCGTAATTATTCGAACTTTCTGTCCATATAGGATCGTCTCTCAAAGGATACATCACACTATATCCATGAACAACTTTTCTGGTTTTAAATTCGCACTGTCCGGTTGTTGTGCCTATTCTGTATGGTGCTTGTAGTTCTTGTGGGGGGTCGATATAAACATTCTTGTTGTTAATGTCTGAGCCATAAGCGTCATAAGACATAGGAATGGTTTGAAAAGCAATTTGTGCTCCAGTTCCACTTTCGCTATGTATAATAGCAACAATCTCAGGTTCTGTTAAAGAGCCACTATTAGCAGTAAAAGGATGTGGAAAATATGCCAAATCTGTAGAGCCAACATCGCCTGAAGGCCTGATTAGTGATTGATTGTCGCTGTTTCCTATTTTGTATGGCCTTTCGTCCCATAAATAGTCAGTATTATAATATCTGTCTAATATAATTGTTTGTTCGGAAACGTCAGAAGTATTCACCATATAAAAAGGAATAGCTGGAGCAAGTTGTGGATTTCTCACTCTTCTAGTACAATGTGGTTGTTCAATATTTTGTTTTTTTGTTGGAAAAAGTTGTTCTAGTCTAGCTTCTCTAACCCCAATTGCACCAGCGTTTGGCAAAAATTCTGAAGATGCACTATTTTCCCAAGCTCCTTGTGGATCTCCATAATATTTAACATAACCAGGTCTAGCTAATCCATAACATATAGGATTAGGACTCTCAATAAAATTCCATTTATCATAACTGGATCCTTCAGACGCATCAAAAGAAAAAACAGGATTAAAAGTAATCTCAACTCCGCCTTCTGGGTTATCGAGATCGGCCGGAGGAGTCGTAATATACAAACTATATCTGTAATCAAGTAGGCTAACATTGAGTCCGTTATTTAAAAGAGTAACTGTAAAGAAATCTTGCGGATCTTTGCAATCAACTCTCCACCTTGCGTCTTCATCTTTACATTTTCTTGGACCGGCTTCTAAACAGGATGGATAGTTTATTTCTTTATTACAATAACTAGGCCAAACAGGGAAATCTCCACAAGAAATCGAACCATCTGTACATTCACATTCCCCATATTCTGGAAAAGAACCTGGGACACCCTTAATTTTTTGTTTTAAAATTGTATTTGGATATGAATCGCCACTTAATGTTTCCGGATAATAAGGAACTCTATTTGGCCAAAAATGCCTTTGATCTCTTCCGCCCTTAACTCTATACGCTATTGGTCCAACACTATTATTGCAATTAGAACAAGCTCCTGTGCTATTTCCATTAGTGCAAAAACTAGCAGGAGGCGGTCCGTCTGGACTAACATCGCAACTAGGGCTACCGCAGGTTTTCGTATAGGGATGTAATGCCGGATTTATTCCTTCCGAACTAGAAACCCAAACAAAACCAGAATTAGAAGTAGCTGTAGCTGTTGGATGAACCCTTTTAACAACATATATCCATCTTTTTGCTATTGCATCAACACCAGCACTAGGACCAATACAAGGGTTTGTGTATCTAATGCATGCTTTTTCTTCACTAAAAAATACAATTGACCAGCCAAGATTACCCCATGAACTCCCACTAGAACTAGAAACAGGCGTTATAAAAGCAGGCCCAGTTTCTCTGTATTTTTCTGGATAGTCCGCATCAAACGGATTTATGTTCAAGGTGTTGAGATCTGCTTGAATATCTATATCACAACCAGGAGCATATGGATTATTGCCAACATTATAACCAGGAGGAGTCGATGTGCAACTTCCAGCAGTATTAGGTGAGGAATGATGCCATCTGGACGTTATGTCATATCCAGCAAGAGTTTGTACCCCCAAACAAGTAGTATAAATAGGAGTGACAGTTGAACCACAAGTAAAACTACTTAAGTCTGAAACGTCGTCGCTTAATGCGCATACTCCTGCATATATAGAATCCCCACAAGAAATACTCCAAGGATCATTGTTAGGGGAATAGATGCCTTGAGGATGATTACGAGGATCTGAGGTTTGAGTAATATCACAACAAGGTCCACATATTGCATATTGAGACCTAACTCTAGATTTCATATCCTCATGAACTAGTCCTCCGCAGCTCTCTCTTGCTTGCACACCAATAATACCATCAAAATTTACATAGATACTTTCTGGAAGATCACAGTTTAAAGAGCCGCAATGAGAGTCTACGGCGGGGGTTTGAAGAACATCCGTTTGTCCCCAAATTTCCCAATCATCAACACCGCCGAAAGTTTTATGTCCATTCCCGCAAATATATGTTGCAGCAGATTTAAAATCTGGTTCTTCTGCTGTGCTTTGTACTATTCTATCAGCACCAACATATCTAAGATTGGTATCTCCACATTCGTGACATTTAAGTATTCTGTTATTACCAGGATTATTTTGAAATTTATCCCCACCTAAAAACATATTATGACTCCGCTGCTACTAGATAATAAAATCCATTTGCTGTAGATAATGCACACCATTTAGTCTGATATTCATGAGCAGCGACATTAGCAAACAGATTTACTGCTTCTACAACCACGGGTCGCTCTACACCGTTTGAATCCGGAGTTGTTAGAGGTTGAAGTTTCCATCCGCAATCTTCTACATTTCCTGAACATCCTACTGCTGGAGAATAGAGCACAACCTTTTTAACACAATTTTTCTGATCTTTAACATTCATAAGAGACGGCCATTGATTGCAGAATTTGCCTATTACTATAGATCCACCACCCCCCATAACAAGATATGTAGAGCTATAAGAATCAAAATAGGCATAAGCTTTTTCTGCTACCCCAATACCTCTTCCGACTCTATCCTCAATGATAATTTCAGTAAAGTTAGAAGCTTCTGATTCGGTAGCCATAACAGGCAAACCTTCAGAATCATGCATTGGGGAACCATAATATTCACCAGTGCTACTGTTCTGATTAATGATCATTCCTTTGCCAGTTCCATATGCAGGAATCATTTCTCTGGCTTGAACAACAACAATCTTGTGAGCCGGAGGGCTGACCCAAACTCCCCTATTTCTATCAAACCTCAAATCAATAGGAGCGGCTGGCCATGTTCCTGGTTTTTGTAGCCAATCCTGTAAGAAAAAGTCTTGTGGACCAGCACCACCAGCAACTCCAGCATTAAATATACCATTTTTGGCTAATTGCTCATTGTCTGCTCGGTTCGGTACGGGTTTTCCTTCTAGATCGTATCCCCACTGATGTAATACTATCGGTCCTCTAAGTCCAATAAATCTATAATCATCAGCATATTTTCCGGCTTCATTCTCCCTCATGCTTAACATAGCACCAGATTCTGAAACTGAACTCCCCATTCCAACTATATCAATAGAATGACCTTCCCCAGGGCCATAATGGTGCATATCGCCCTGAACTGGATCGTCTAAATGCCTAGTGCTGTTTGTTAGTGGATTTTGATATGTAGAATTAATATCCAGATCGTAACAAGGGCTTCCATTTGGTTCTACGGTCCAGGCAGCATAAGTACCAGAACCATATGCTTTGCTTACATTAACTGTTAATAAACCAGTCTGTTGGTTGTATTTCATGATAGTTGCTATCATGTAACTCTGATCGTCTGTTGCGCTGGTGATTAATATTCCTTTGCCGGGCAAATAATTAAGTCCGGTTCCTATTTGTAGATTTTTAATTCCAACACCAATACCAAGAGAACTACCGCTAGTTGTAGTCTGCCCCTCTGTGCCGCCAGTATATTTATGTATTGATGGTGGATTAGGATTTATTGGATGAGATCGTGAGGCATTTGGTATATCGGTTGTTGTTGGGTATCTAGGAAGACCACCATCGCCTTTCACGCTAACAGAGCTAAAAATACCATCAAGACTCATAAAGCCCTTTTTATTGTAATTTGCTCCTGTTTCTGTCATAAACTGATCATAAGTACCAAAAGAAGTTACTGATCTTTGTCCATAAGCAGCTTGTCGTGGATATAAAGCGTGCCACCATTCATCACCAGAATTTTGCGGAAGAGGGGTCCAGTCATAGCTCTCCCCCATAATAACTCTAGTTTCTCCTTTGCCATTATAATGTCTAGGAATTTGATTAGGACCAATGGTGCTCATAGCCGCCGTTGGACCAGGACCCGGACCAACATATCCGACTAAAGACTTTCTTCCTATAATAGATTGCCTAATAATATTTTCTCTAATATACTGTAATTGCTTCTCCCTGTTTTGGCCAATGAGTTTAATTTGTTCTGTTAGTACTTCTGGAAGATTACCAAATTTTCTACTAAAAGTTTTAAAGCCATAGCTACTAATAATACCCTGACCACCAAAACTAACATTAATATTGTTGATCAAAGGACCACGAACAACACCATTTACATCCATTTGGTCGCCTAAACTATATAGAGGCATACCGGGAACTTTAGCGTCACCAAGCTCCGATACAATCAAAGGTTCCTGGTCTTCTGCAAAAGCAGTGTTGGCTCTTGTTGATCCCGCTTGTGACATGGTATAGATAGAGCCAAAATTCCAAGGAGCAAGATCCTTGTCTTGTTCTACGTTAACTCCGCCGGCTTGTGTAAAGAAGTTATTACTATAATACGGACCGTAAACAGCTATATTACTTCTAATCGGAATTGCAGCAGCAGAAGGAAATATTGCTTTTCTAGCTGCACCCAACCATGACAAGTCTTGAGAAGCTAAGTTGTTGTTATTGTATACGTTTTGATATCCTAAATTAGGGTCTGGATTAACCTGTGTTGGGAGACCCCAATATTTATCTTGATTATACAAACTCGCAATAGCTCTACCGGAAAAATCTTCCCCGTTTTGAGAGCTAATTTGAATAGAAGCTTGTGAACCTCTTCGTGCTTGATCTCCACCATAAGTAATATTGATACTGCTTACATATCCTTCCGGATCAGTAGCGTTTATAACTCCAATACCATTCCCAAACCTAGCAATATCCCCAGTAACATATCCGCTACCAGGATTATCAATAATGATTTGGGTATAAGTCCCACCTTCTGGATAGTAAGTCTCCTGATTTGGATGCTGATACATTAGCATCAAAGCCGTTATAATTTGCTCTGCTAATCCTTGTAGATTTGTTTGTGGTTTTGCAAATGCGGGGGAATCTAACTCAACTACTCCTGCGGGAACAGTAACCCCCAAAGCAGCATTATATACGGTATAAGTTTTTTCTGCAACGCTTGCCCTAATCCATATAGTAGAACCATCAGAAACATAAGAATCTGGAGAGATTTGACTTACATCTAAAATGCTATTATATCCTGGAACCCCTGGATTTGTTGCCTCAATATTCGTACCCCAAGCACCCATATTTCCTCCGACATCAAATCTTGCAAATGATCCTGTTCTTCCGTCTTCGGTTTTAAATGGTGCCAAAAATCCGTCTCTTAAACCTAATACAGAAACTCCTGGGTCTACCCACGCTCCTTCATTTGTTGGAGTAGCACTAAATTCTAATGCTCCTGACTCTGTATCTGGATCAACATAATTATAACATATAGTTTCATTAAGCTGGTAAAGGAATTGCTTTCCATAATATTTATTTGCGAGTTCAGAAACAAAATTATATATGGCTTCTAAATCTTTAACTAAAAGCTGATCATTATTTTGATAGTTATATCCATTGAAGGTATTAAGTAGAAGATCGTTGATTGGGAATCTATCATTATCAACAACTCCAAAAAATTTCCTCCTATTAACACTATCAATAAGTCTAGTAATAATATCCATAGCCAGTGTAGTGAGACCAGGATGCATACCTCTTAGGTATTTATTCAACGAACCTTCTGGAGCATTCAAAGGATCGTCTATTTCATCTCCATTACCATCAACCCTAATTGCTGTTGCTCTCATTTCCCAAATATGTTTTCCGGCTGTAGCCGCCAACAAGTCTTTTTCTGATATATAAACCGTATTAGTTGGAAATGGAGTATAAAGACCAACATTCAATTGAGTAACATCAATAGCCACCCAAAAATTATCTCCTGGACTTACATTCCCTAAAGGATCTAAATATTGAAAATTACTATTGACTAGTGGAACCTGTGGCGCTCCAATAGTACTATCTCCAAAATAATGATTAAATAATGTAGACTGTGACATGAAATGGATATTTTCACCCATTATCATATTGCGATTCTTATCGTTGTTAAATTCTCTACCGTATGATAAATCTGTAGCAGCTCCGTTGAACTGTTCCACAATTGCTGTGTAATTTCCAGCATATTCATCAATAAGATGTACACAACGAATTTCTATGACATGAGCGTCATAAGTTTTGTCGTAATACATAGTAACAAAAAAGTTTCTAGCTGTTAACTCACAAATATTATTAATCAAATCCAAAAGAGTTACGCTACCAGCAACTCGATAAAAGTTTGGTCCTATAGGTAAAGAATCCGCTCTCCATTTTTCAAGATATTCGAAATTGGGATTGCTGTAGTTTCTGTAGTTAACAAGGCCAAAATCTATAGCAAAAGCAGTGTGTTGTACCTGAGTTCCGTTAATCACCCAACCATGAAGAGGTGAATATACTATTGGTCTTTGATTAAATTTAGTATTCTCATAAGAATCTTCTCCATCAATATTGTTCCATGATTGATTGTCTTGGCCAATATTTAAAAGCCCTTGAATGATATTATTGTAATTCATTCCTCTCTGATTAGAGTTTGCCGTTCCATACCATCGACAATCTCCGTAAAAAACATCCGATTCGTATTTAGCCAGTACATTGAAGTAATTCTTATCCCAAATAGGATACCAGCTATAAGTATCTGTTTCTATAAATATATTGCTCAATAATTGTTTAGCATCGCTCATTTGAATGCTAAAAATATGTCCAGACGTACCTTGAGTTTGTGTCCAGTTTGTTACGATGCCACCAAACACAAAATTACTTTTCCATCTGGGTTCTTGAATATCTCCATTAACCCAATCCTGATCTCTTGTGTCAAAATATCTGGCTGTTCCTATGATTTCTTCATCCCTACCAATAAAACGATCACCAGCTTCACAATCTTCAACAAGTTCAACCGTTAGGGTAGAACTATCTAGACCCCATCCAATTTGACTATTAAAGGATATGGTAGAGCATCCTAAAAATTTAATTGGTTCTTTTAGGGTGTCTGATCGTAAAACTAGCGACATCAATAATCTCCTGTATTATCTATATATCCCGTAGCCCCTGTTGGTGGAGGTATAGGACATCCCGGTGTGCATAAAATATAAGCAAGTTTAATGCTATAAGATCCTGTTAATATATTAGTCGTTTTAGTTCTTTCTGTCAATACGCTTCCTGATGGGTAAGAAATATCTGTGGGAAGATAAAAATTTCCATTACCAGAACCCAAAAAATTATAAACTTTCAGATAAGAATCTGGATCTTCTATACTTATATACCCCAATTTCGAATCTGGATCATTACCTTCTATCGTAATATTCATTACATCTCTAGTTTTTGTGCCCATATCTTGAATAATAACACCCACTCCACTAGGATTAGATTCCGTAATATATCCACCATTAGGCAACTGGAATGTGGCTATCACAGGAACTCCCCTTTGTATCTCAATAGAAGTATTAGAATACTTATGCCTTCCCCCTGTTTTGCCAGTACTGTATTTAGCAGAGTAGGATATGATTCCATTGGCATAGTCTTTGCTGATATTGAATGTTTCTGGTTTAGCATGTTCAATATCTGTCAACCCCCCAGTTTCCTGCATAAAATCTTCTGGCCTTAAACCAAATTCATATTGACCTTTATAATTCTCATGTATATCTTTAGCTTTTTCTATATTTGCATTATCAAAGAATTTCTGAGCGAAAAGAAGTGCATTGTTATATTTCTCATTTTGTGATGTTCTTTGCACTATCAAATAACCTGTTTGTGGCAATTCATAATCAGAGTTCTGAGCAAAAAGAAGTCCTCCTTCTACAAACCCTTGAATTTCTCCCTCTATAGTGATAACTTTATTTTCTAGGATTTCATTGGTTGCAGATTTTTGTATACCGTTCTTTTCTGTTTGAACACTTTTTGTAAATGTATGCCTAACAGCTTCATTAGAAAAACCATTTTCTGTTGGCCTTTCTATTTTTAGTATGGCAGAATATTCTGCCGAAAAAGATCCTGCTCCTTCCGATGTTTCGCATCTAACAGACTCGTTATAAATTTTAAACTTATTTGCTTCAAAAAGTAGACCCTTCTGGCTCTCGCCGTATAAATTCGCCAAAGTAGAAGTAGCTTCGCAAGCTGTGTTGGCATTGATATAGCAAATATTTTCCGCTAACTTTTTCACTTCAGTAAATAAACGATCTTGACAAAAAGACTTGGCCTGTTCCCATGCTGGGACAACAAGATTTTCTGTTCCGTTCCATTTAGAATAATTCATACCCTCCGCATCAATAGTATATCTAACATTATATGTAAGATTATCTGTTTTAAGAAAGGCTGGCCTAAACCCCTCTTGGCTTGTATCTAGATACTTAATATCCGAATATAAGGTTTCAGCATCGGCTGATATTGACCATTGGTCGTTAAAAGATTTAATTTTATACTTATCTCTATCTATCAAGTTTCTAGACAAAGAGTCCGCACCTATATCTCCTCCGCTTGAGCATTTATCCACATCTTCTGCATTAAAAATTAATTCTTGAAATTCGATTGTTGCTCTGTATGGAACAGACTTTAGCCAGTTATTATTTGATTCATTATATGCTAAAGATTGTAAAAGACCATTTTGTCCCTCTAGAAGCACAGTCCTATTGGTATTATCATAAACAAATAGATATGAACCATATCTAGTAAGTTTCTTTCTGTGTTCACTGATATTTCCTGCTGTCTTAGCAAGACTAATCGGAACATTTCCAGACGGAACAACTGTTCCTTCTATATCGATTGAATACTTATATCCAACTATATTATCATTAGCATAATTAATACTGGTGCTAATATTAATAAATGGAGATGGGGACAGTTTGTATTGTCGATATATACCAGAAGCATCAACTCCGTTTCTTAGATCATCCCCGATTTCTTTAACGGGACCATAGAATACCATAATTTCAGCTAGTTCTGCCATAAAATCTCCTATCTTTTCTGATCATAGTATGTATATGTCCTTGTTGCAGTAAAACTGCCGTCTAACGGATTCAAACTTTCAGAATCAGCAGTTAAGAAGGCTACTTGTGTATCGTCATTAATATTATTCGGGTCATCTGCTAGAATTCTAGCTGGAAACATTTCATCCATATGAGGAATAAAATTACCGCTACTGCAAACTTTATTTGAATAATAGTCAAAATTACCACTATAATCTGGTGGCATGAAACCGTTCATAGCGATACTTATCGTTCTTGGTGTTGTTGTGTTCATCTTTTGAACTACAGTTCCGTCTGCTTTACCTGGCACAACAATTTCAGCAACTACTTCTACTGGATCTTGTTGAGTAATGGTAAATTCTGTAAAATATATTTGTTCATAGGTAACATCTTTACTATCAAAACTAGCCTGGTAGGAAATTGATCCTCCAGAAAAATCATGACTGATATTCATAGTTTGAATTTTTGGCCCAGAAGGCAAGCCTGTAAACCCACTTTCCTCATCAACGCCCAATGCTTCATATGTAGCTTCTAGAATTCTTTCTTTAAAATTGCGTTCAAAATCTATGTTCTTTGAATCGGTTGGATCTACTATATAAATTTCATCCAAAGCTTCTTTAGCAGCTTGGTATTTTCCTGTCCCATCATTATCGGGAACAATTAAAAGTTGACCTTGCGATTGAAGTTGCACAACTTGCGGATTTAAGATTAATCCCCCCTCTACTAAACCCTGAATGTTTCCATCAATAGAAATACTCGCTGTTTCTTCCTTATTATCATTAGAAATATTCTTTGATCTTGTAATTGTGTGTAAAACTTTAGAATTTTTCTCCCAAACAGCATTTGGCGTAATTCTTTTTATTAATACTGTATATGATAAGCTAAAAGTTCCATTAGATTCTGATACAGTAGTGTCGATGGTTTCATTAAAAGGTTTATATTCTCTGTCTCTTTCCAAATCTCCAAGAAGAGAAAATTTAGTTGAGTCTACTTCAAATAATTTGTCTATCTTTGCTTCGTCGTCGGGGTTGCAAGTTCCATCTTGATCCTCTGTTCTAAGAACCAGAATTCCTGGCTCAACACTAGCTCCTATTAAACCTTCATTGAGTTGTTGGTAAAGTCTATATTGACAGAAATTCTTAGCTTGTTCCCACGCTGGAATTAATCGTCCATTCGCATTGTAATAATGATAACCCTCTGCATCTAATGTATATGTTAAAGTAAAGTATTGATTAGATAAAGAATATGGAGTGTTTGTATCTCCAATATTTTGATATATTTCTTCCCCAAGTTCAAAAGACCAAGAATCGGAAAAGTTTCGTATTCTATAATCGCTAACATCTACTAATCCATCGTTATATGGAGCAAGAGCATCTAAACCAAAAACAAAATCCTCACAACCCAATTCTTCTCCACCACAACCCAGATAAGAAATGGACCCAAACTCTAATTCCACAGTATAGGTTGCATAATTAACCCAATTATTCTCTGTTCTCTCTATGTTAAAACTTACAACTTTAGACCCAACAGCCTTAATTAGATCCTGTCCACCTTGTTTTACAAGAAGCGTATATCCATTATGACCAAAAAGAGATTTAAGTTCTCTTATTCTTTGCATTATATATGGCAAGCCATCTGTTCCCGCTTCTTCTTTTGCTTGATTGATAGAAGTTAAATATCCAGTAAGAGTAATTCTTTCAACAGAACCAATAATATTTTCACCAACATAAATTGGATCAGTATTTATAGTAAAAAGTGGAGCAGGTGAAAGAACAAACTCATCAACAGATGTGGCATTTGTGATTGGACCATAATATACTCTCATTTTTGAATCTGCACTATTTTCCATCTTTTCTCCTCTATCTACTTGCTCTTCCTACGGCGCCATTTGATTGATTCCACAAGCCATCCATTGTCTTACCAATTTCACTATTAATCATATTCATGATACCGCCTTGTAGTGATTCAAATGCACCAGCACCATTAACATTAACATCAACAGTATGACTTCCAACCATTTCGATTCTTTCTGGAATAGTGGGGAATTGGAAGTTTTGAAGTTGCTCAACATAACCAGCAAAGTTATTACCCATTTGATTGGTTTGGTTATTTCCGCCAAGAGTGCCGTAATAATTTTCTGCTTGTGCTGGACTACTACCACTTACGATACCACCTTGATTCATATAGAGTGGACCTCTAGAAGCATTGATTTGCTTTAGGAGATCCAAATTATTTATTGCTGACTGACCGTTTACTACAAATTCATTTGGAGCAAGCATCGCTGGGATAGTATCTGGTCCTTTTGGAACAAACATTCCTTTGCTTGCATAAATTGGTCCTCCTTGACTTAACCCCGGAATACCTTGTTCTTGTCCTAATTGACGCAATGCTTTAAGTTGTTCATTTACTTGTTTTCTTGCTTGGTCTCTCGTTGTACTAGCATTAAGTCTATTGTATGCTTCGGTTTGTTTCTTAAATAATTGTCTAGCTTCAGCCTCCAAAGGAGTGCCTTTGTATGGCCCAACCATATAGTCTTGATATCCTATAGGATCGTTTTGAATATTTGGTTTCGGTGGACGGATAGGCATTGCTGGAGTTTGTGACACAGCAGCTGTTTGAGGCTTTGGAGTCGGAGTTGGTGTTGCTGTCCCTTGGATTAACCCACTCTTGTTTTGATTTCTTCCTATACGTTCGTTATATTCTTTAATAAAGTTATACTTGCTGCGTAAATTTCCATAATCTTTCAAATCAGGATCTTGAATTATTCTTGACAAACTCTTAGGATCGTTTCCTCTAGACCAATCCCAGAAACCACTCGGTGCATTTCTCGCTTCTCTAATAGTAGGATTCCATGATCTAAATGCCACATCTGCAGTTTCTATAACTGATGAATCAGCATTTGCTAGTTCTTTTAATTGTTCTATTTTGCTTGAGCTTAATCCTTTCGCACCACCCATATTCTCGATAAGTTCATCGTATGTTTGAGCTAAAGGTTTGTATTTCCAACTATCAAATTTTTCATTTAAAAATGGTGTGCCGATTTTACGTTCTTTATTCCATTCATCCATAAATGTTGAAAATTCTTTTTTAGGATCTATAGGTTCAGGCGTAGCAACAGTTGGCTTAGGTTTAGGCGTAGCAACAGTTGGCTTAGGTTTAGGCGCAGCAACAGTTGGCTTAGGCGTAGGCGTAGCGACAGTTGGCTTAGGCGTAGGCGTAGCGACAGTTGGCTTAGGCGGAGGAGCAGCAACTCCAGGAAACGCTTCTGCTCTTCTCTGTCTATTTGAAATCGGAGCTGTATACTCTTCTGATAATATCTGCGTAGCAGTTTTCTGATCAGCTGACGCAACAGCTGGTTTAGGCTTAGTCGCAGTAGCTGGCTTAGGCTTAGTCGCAGCAGCAGATTTAGGATTGCTATCGACCTTAAATGTTCGTCTTAAATCTTCAGCCTGAGTCCTGTTCGCTTCAAGTTGCTTGATTTTTGTTTGGGTGGCTTTGCTAGGTTTTAAAGCAGCAGCCGATGCTGTTTCATCTGGAGTCGCAAAAGCTTTTCCTCCTTGAGCATCAAATTGAGAAGCGGATTTTCTGGATTGTCTTGTCGAAGCAATATCGGATGCTTCTTTGAATTTTTTTATTTTAATATCTGGAATTTCTCCAGTAGCACCATCGTAAAGTTCAAACGCAGCCCTTGGATTATTTCGCAAATCAATAATCTCATTTATATCTCCAGATTTTTCTGCGGCCCTTTTGGTAGCTTTCTGACTGATATTATTGGCTTGTCTTGGGCTAAATACATTAAAATCTTTGTTAACAAATTTTGTATTTTCAAAAGTAGTTCCTGATCTTGTAATTCTATCTATAACACCTTGAGTAGTTTTGCGTTCATCAAGTAACTTGTCTAGTCTTGCTTTTCTAGCTGCCCCCCTAGCTGCGACACCTCCAATACCACCTCCAACACCACCTGTTAATCCCGCAAAAGCTGCTTTAGTTCCAACATTACCTATTGCATCTCCTACTGTCTGTCTTCCAGCATTAACTTTTTCGCCTTCTAAAACACTAGAAATTGCAGCTGTTTCTCCAGCAGCAAATAATCCGGTTCTTGCTGCTCCTCTAACACCAGCACTTAATGCACTTCTTCCTACTGTGGTAACAGCAGCACTTCCTCCAAGTGTAGCTACGGCTGCAAGAGTTTCAACACCAGTTTCAACAACACCAGCCCCAGCTTCTACGCCAGACATAAATCCTTCGTTTTGTCTTTGAATTTCTGCTATCTGTCCTTCTTGTAAGAATCCAGTATTAGGATCTATGCCCAAAAGATCTTTGTATGTGTTATTCGCAGTAACTTGTTGATCAATAGATCTGTTGGTATAGAACTTTTTACCTTCCTCTGTTAAGTATCCTCTTTTACTAACATATCCTAAACCTTCTAAAGCCTCTTTTTTACTTGAATATATCTGACCATCAGCTGATCTGTATACCTGAACTGGCTTATCTCCCGTACCAATATCGGTATAAGGTTCAACACCAGTTCCTGTTAAATCAAATTCAGTATCAGAAGCACCAGTAAAAATCAAACCTTTTTGTTTTAATCTTTCTCTAGTTTTTCTTGATTGATTTAAACTAGCTAGTGCTGCTTCAGCTTTAGCTACTTTTTCTTCGGATGCTTGCGATGCTTGTCTTAAAGTATCCTCAGAACCACCAAGAGTCCCAGTACCCAATCTATAAAGAAGCTGATCGTCTCTTTGTTTTTCATTTCTTTGGGCATTAGCTCTTTCTGTATTAGCCAAATCTGTTAATTGTCTTTCTGTGCGATCATATTCTGTATCTATTGATGCTTGTGCTGTTGCAGCCTCTTCCTTTTCTTTTTGTTTTTGGGTGCGTCTCGCTTCTGCTCTGCGGTTAAAATCCTCACGCTGCCGAGCTCTCTCTATTGCTCTATCCTTTTCCTCTTGCGCTGGAAGAGTAACATTTTTTTCATATTCGTCATTAGCCTTTTGTTGTGCTCTGTTTATTCTATCAAGAGTCAAAGAGTCTAATTTGTCTGGATTAACGGGTTTAATATCTCCGGTATATACTGGAGTATTCTTACCATCAATATCTCTATATTCAGAAGGTTTCTCTAATAAAATATTTCCATCTTCATCAAAACCATTAAATTTTGCATCTTTAAGTTCAAATTGTCCAGTATTATCCTTTGCGTCTAAAATATATCCCCTAGCTTGTCCAGCAGTATATTTTCTCTTATTAATTTCATTATCATCTAAATTGTCGGATATTGGAGCTCTATTTTGTAGATCTTGAATAGCAGTATTAGCTTGAGCGATATTCTCTGCTCGTGTTAATTGAGGATCTGTTTGTATAGCATCTCCGAACAGTGATTTTTCAGAAGCTTCTCTTCTGGCTTCTTGTATCTTTAACGCTTCGCGTGCTCCGGCTGCGTCTGTAGCTTTTATTTTTTCCGGAACAGTCATATCTGACGAAAATAATTTTCCGGGTTTTTTATCTGCCGCTATCTCATTTTCTCTTTGTTGTCTATAATAATCAAATGTTGCCATGTCCTCTTCGTATCGAGGATGAGCAGAAGCCCCACCAAGAGTACCTTGAGTACCATAGCGAGAAGCTAAGTATGCCTCATAGCCCTGTCTATCAAATAATGGTGCAGTTTGGGAACCTTCTTCATTTGGTTGAACAAAATTGGTTTCACCGGCAGAAGTCACATAACGAGTATAAGCATCCCAAACGCCTTGACCTCTACCAGAAGGTGGTGTGTCTGGATTTACTCTATCTTTAGGCTGGCCCTCATAAGTTGCACGATCTGCTGCTCTTCTTCTTGCGTATGCTCCTCTTTGTGCTCTTTCTGGATCAGCTTCGTTTCTTTGGGCTTCTCTTTGCTCATAATAAGCGGCTTCTTCTCCTGTTAGAGGTCTTCCTGCTGCTTTTGCTGCTCTTATAGCCGCGTCTCTTGCTGTGTCGCTACCCAAACCAGAAAATCCATTTTGACCCGGAGCTGTTGGTGCTGGTACGGGTTGTTCTTCCGCTAATGGAGCTTGATTAGCTCGTGGTCTATCTGCGCTTACTTCTGGTACTGGTTGTGGTGGAGGAGGCGCTGGTATTGGTTGAGTTTCTGGTGTTGGCCTACTTCCATCTATCACTCTTGGTCTTCTTGTTGGTTCTGGAGGAATAGACATAGCACCACCACCAGGACCAGAAGGCACAGCACCCAAGTCTATCGGAGCTGCTTGAACATCCGGAGTAGGTTGTGGTAACGGAGTTGCTTGGCCTGGTTGTGGTGTTGGTGTCGCAGGTTGTTCGGCTGTTTGACCAGCAAACACAGACCCAACTCTTTGTCCAATACTTGATAAAGCCCCACCAGCAAGATTGTCGAAAGCTCCCATTATGCCGCCAATCATAGCTCCACCAATTTGACCGCCTATTTGTGCGGCAGGATTTTTTCCTCCAAGCATTCTACCAAAGATATCGCCAAACATTCCGCCTGTTTGAGCTCCAGACTGAGCCCCATCGCTAGTAGCAGCTTCAGCGATGGTATTTGCGCCTTCTGCTGTTCTTTGCATATTATCCGCCATAGCCATGCTATTTCTTTGAGCATAATCTACATTTGTTCCTTGTCCTAAATTAGCAATAGCATCCCTTCTGTATTGTCCACTCATCGCATAGTTTTGGTTATATGCAGCAACAGCTTGTGCTTGTTGTCTCATTGCAGCATTAGCATCCAAGTACCATTGTGGAACTTGAATACCGCCCATTTGTACTATTCCACCAGCAGCAGCATACATAGTACCGCCAAACCCACCTACATTCATTCCTCCGTTGATAGCTTCAACAAGCCCCTTATTCTTCTGATATGCTTCTTTATTAACAATAAACTCTCCTGGCTGAAGCATATATGGTTGACCATTTGTGCTCATAGCCGGAACAGTATCTTTTCCTCTTGGTTTAAATGGCCCAACAGCCATACCATTCTTGGCATAGATCGGACCACCACGAGAACGAAAATCAAATACAGGCCACCAATCTGGTAACCAATCTGGCAACCAATCATCACCACGACCACCACGACCACCACCTGCTTGGTTTCCTGGATTTCCAAGTGGTGGACTATCCGCATTGGGTGGTTGATTCGCTCGTGGAGCAGCCTCGTTCATTCTATCAGCTATGGCATTTAATTTTTCTGTAATATTTGCATATGCATTTTCAACGATTCCAAGATAACCATTCCTGAGATCGTCACCAAGAAGAATTCCCTGAATTCCCATTTTTACTAAGCTTAATCCTTCTAAAACTCTATTTGTGATATCTTTTGGAAGATTAATACCCAAGTCTTCTAAAGCTTTAATAAATTTCTCTTGTGCTTCATTAGCGTCTCCTCCACCCAATTCATCGTTTAATCCTCTCAAAAGAATGTCAATATTTTCTTGCTGTTTAATAACATTATTTTCTTGAAGTTCTGCAATTCTTCTAAGCTCTATGAGGGCTCTTAATTGTTCTGCACTAGCTGCTTGTACTTGTTGAGTGGCATTATTAATCCCAGTTTCCATCATAGCAAAGAACTGACCAGCCATACCAGCAGCAGCGCCTCCAAACCTTCCCCCAATACCGCCTTGAATTGCAACTCCTTCCGCTCTCCTTCTTTCTTCCTGAGATAGCTGTAGCAGATCGAGGATTTGTGGATTTAATTGTGAAGCCAAAGGATTAGCAGCAAAGAAACCTGTATTTCCAGCTAGAGCTTGCTGCACACCAACTATGTCTGTCCTCAATTTGAGAATGTCTTCTAAACTACCGCTAGACAGGATAGACAATAAATCTTTCCCTGTTTCGGCCTTCTTTTGTTCGTCTGCAAGCTTCTTGAAAGCATTAGAAACTTTCTCGTTGCTATTTGCAATTAATTCAAGAGCTTGTATATATTTCTTTTGTTCAACTTGTAGGTTTATAATTTCTCTTGCTAGGTCTTCTTGCGCTCGTCTGTTATCTGGCTCTCCATTAGTAGGGTCTCTCATCAATTGATTGATTCTATCACTAGCTTCTCTTTGTTGTCTTTCCAAATCAATAATATTGTCAGATATTGCGGTTGGATCTGTTTCTCCTCCGGTTAATTGTTGTATCTGAGCATTAAATCCAGCATTCATTTCTTCTAGTGAAGAAAATTCTCCAATTGCATCTCTAAGCTGCTGATTGAAATCTGCTTGTGTCTTTACTAATTGCTGTGTAATATTAACTTGTTTAAGAATAGCATCTGCTCTTCTTTCTTCTAGATCTAAAAATAGTTGAAATTCTTTCTCTCTCTGTTCCGATAATTGTTTAAGCGTTTCTTCTGCAATTGCTGCTCCTCGAGAAAACTGATCAACACTATCGGTTATATTCGCAAAATCTTGACCTTCTCCTTGTCTCTGTGTTGCTTGTTCGGTAATGCCCCTAATAGATTGATCTAATACTTCGTCTATCGCTTGTTGTAAATCTGCTGGAACACCAGCCCCAGGACCTTGACCGGGGAAAAGTTCGTCAATCTGAGCTTGAACAGCTTCTCTGACTCCACTAACATCTCTATCTTCAGTATTAGATAATGCAGGTCTTAGGACTTGGTTAATTATTCTAGAAGCTGTTGCTAGATTGGATATTTCTTGTCCAGCTTCTCCTTGTCCTGCAACTCTCTCTGCCGCCTGTTGGAATTCTTCAACACTAAAGGCTAAAGGATTTTCAATAATATCTCTTGTTCTATTACGCAGAGTAATTCCTTGTGGACCTTCTCCCGCAAGACCAGCGTTTAGATTATCTAGCCTAGCTAATGAAAACTCCATTTCATTATTGAAGATATTAAGAGCTTGGCTGACAGCATCCATTTTGAATGTGAAAGACTCTAATTGTTTGTTATAATTTTCTTGGGCCAAAGCTGCTCTTTGTGTAGCAATTGCTGCTTGTTTTTCTATTAGTGTAGATCTTAGAGTAGCATTAAGGTTGTCTGCTATATTAGCGTTCCATGTTGCTAATGCATCTCTAGCACTAACTCCTAATGACTCCTGTTCTGCTAGATATCTCGATAGTGCTAAATTTTCTAAGAGTGCTGCTTTTTGCTCTTCTGTTGCGTTTGCCCCTAGAGTTGCCAATGCTGCTTGGGCTTCTGCTGTCTGTCCAAACACTTCAAATAAATGCTGAGTTTTAGTAGTGGCAGAATCTAATACTTCGTCTATTTTGTCTTGTCTTTCATTAAGAGAATCTGCTGATTCGGTTTGAAGTCTCATTTCTCCAAGCCTTTGCATATTCTCGCCAAACTTTTTGATTCTATCAGATAAACCAGTGGCTGCCTCTTCAGTTCTTGGTAGTCTTATTTGATCACCACCGTAAACTGTACCTCCTCCGAGTTTACCCATCTGTTCTGCTAGTTCTCTATTTCTAGCTGATAATTCACTCATAGCTCTTTCTAGAGCTTCCTGCCTATCCTCTGCTAAGGGTTCATTTTGTGCTCTAGCTAAATTATCTTCAAATCGTTTTTGTGATTTTACACTTTCTTTTCTTATTCTTTCTTGTTCTATTCTAGATTGAGCATCAAAATATCCTTTAATGCCGCCAGCTACTGCGCCTACAATAGCTCCTCCTAAAGCCCCAGCAGGACCCAATAATCCTCCTAAAGCCTGGCCTATAGCTGCTCCTTGACCAGCTCCACCAAGCACACCACCTAATGTAGATAATGAATTTTTAACATCTTCTGGTAAAAGGCCTAAATCTACACCAAGCTTTTGAATATCACTACCAAAATAATCTAAGCTTCCTTTAAGAGAAACCAAACTGCCAGTAATAGCTGTTGCAGGAAAAGCTTTGGTTATGTTGGCTGTTAATTTACCAAAACTATTATCTAGAAGACCCTTAAATGTCTTGGGGAATGTTCTGGTGATAACACCATCAAATTGTTTACCAATATCGCCCTCGAAGAATTGTTTAGCTTCGAGTCTTTGTGTATCTTTAATTTTATTTAATTCGTCAGCAGCTATACCTGTCTCTAATGATAGTCTTTGCATTGCTCTGTCGAGAGCATCAGTTGTTGTAATTTGTCGAGCAGTAATTTGTGTAAGCTCTGCACTTTTTGCTTGAATTTGATCTAATGGTAATCCAGCTTGTATTCCAGCGAAAAGATCACTAGCAGCTTTTTGAATTACTCCAGTGTCAGAAATTCCGCCAGCTTCCGCTAATCCTGCTACAGCTTCTTGCAGTGAGGCTTCTACTTCTGCTGGGTCTAATCCGGCAGCAAAAGCGTTTGTTGCTTTACCAATACTTACTACAAAAGATTTCTTTGTTTGTTGGAGTGATTTTATAATGTCTAATGCTACTGAGTCTAGCTCTTTGCCCAGTTCTTTCATAAACTTAGAAGTAGACATTCCCGATTGTTGAGCCAGCACATCCTGAACACCGCCGCCAGCAGCAAATCTCTGAACCATGCCAACTGGACCGCCCTTGTTAAATCCAGAAATTTTATCGGCTTTGTTCATCTTATTGAGATTTGCAGAACCTATTCTGGAAGCAGCTTTCTTATTGATAACAAATTCGCCTGGAGTTAATAGTGCAGGAACAGTGTCTTCTGCTGATCCTCCTTCAGCAAATTTTTGTATTAACCCGCCATCTGCAAATAGGCTGCGAGCAGCAAAATAATCTAAAGCAGTTTTAGCAGATGATTGGCTTGACTTAATTCTCTTAACAGAGTTTGGGTCATTAATTAAAGATGGAGATTTTCTATATCCTGTTTGTAATGCCCAGGCAGGATCGTTTTTAGGAGGCCAAGTATCTTCTGGTCCTCTAAGTTTTTCGTCAATCATTTCGTAGTTGCCAGTCCAAGCATCTCTAGGTAGAGGAGTCTTAGATACATCTGATCTATTCCTAAAGTAGTAGTCCCAAACAGATCTAGCAGCACCGCTAACGGTAGCTCTGTCTGATGTTAGCATGCCTCCCTTTTCCGTAACAGCTTCCATTACAGTATCATATAGTCTAGGTCCATATCCTTTACTAGCCATTGACAAACCAACAGTCCATATGCCATCTTTCCATTTTTTAGCGTTAACAGATCCTGTTCTCGTATCATTTGGGTTATATCTAGCTTCTATTCTCTCAGGCGAACCGCTAAGAAGTATTTG
>Ga0208898_1000398_pt1 | contig 34080 bp, 44 predicted proteins | sample VirMetDEL_Mar_4_FD_184513 | JGI IMG/M metagenome (GOLD analysis project Ga0208898, IMG submission 184513) | Aqueous microbial communities from the Delaware River and Bay under freshwater to marine salinity gradient to study organic matter... | ecosystem: Environmental > Aquatic > Marine >... | reverse complement strand
ATTTTTTGTTTCTAATATGGCACTAGGACTCGTCGTCCCAATCCCCAACGACTCCGCACTCGCATCCCAGAACAGCTTAGGTGTCGTGCCAGTGTCTTCGTAGAAGGAGATGTCGCCGTTTCCTTCAATGGTTAGACGATCTAATAATCCTCCTTGTGCTGTTCTTAACTTAATAGTTCCCTGCTCTGAACCATTAGTAATGTTAGAACTGATGCCTTGTATCTCTGCATAATTTGTTGGAGTCCCTGTGGAATCATCGCCCTGAAATAAAACAATTCCTAAAGCATCGTTATTCGCAGGGGACGCACTGTCTTTTTGCAGTACAACATACGGAGCAGTATTGTCAGAGTTTGTGTTTTTAAGTCTTACTTCTGGCCTATAAGAAGATGCTGACTCAAGCGTCAATAAATCATCAGCCGTGATTGTGCCTGTTACGTCAATGCCAGAGGTATTAACTTGGACTCTTTGCAATCCATTATGATACAAATATAGTTCACCACCAGATTGTGCTGTAAGGTAATTTGCACCTAACGTGTCTTGAAGTCTAAGATTTGTTCCTTGAATGAAAAAGTTAGCTGTGCCGGACTCTGTAATATAAGATTCGCCCGTAGCTCCATCATGATAAATCTGTAAATCCGACCCCGCACCAAAGATGGCTTTGTCGTTGTCGCCAAATGTAATGTCGTTGCCGTTAGTGTCTAGGTTACCGCCAAGCTGAGGAGTCGCATCACCAACAATGTCAGTCAGGCCGGCTGTGATCGATGCCCAAGATGTACCGTCGTAATACTTCAGCGCGTTGTCTGTTGTATTAAAGAACAGGTCACCTTCATCCAAGCTAGTGGATGGGTCTGCGCTGCCGATGCGGTATGTATTCGCAAACGACTGAACGTCTGTCAGGTTCGTCGCAACAGTAGAGACGTCGCTGATTGCAGCGCCAACCGCGTTGACGTTACTGATCGACCCGGCAACTGTTCCAATGTTGTTAGAACCAGTCAGGTCTGTTGCGACAGTACCGATATCTGCTGCGTCGCCAGCAACTGCTGTTACGTCAGATGAGATACCAGCAACTGTTGTGACGTTGCCGCTAATCCCAGCGACCGTTGTGATGTTTGCTGAGTTACCAGCAGCCGTTGTGACGTCAGACGAAATGCCGGCCACTGTGTTGACGTCAGCGATATTTGCACCGACTGTCTCAATCTCAGAGACTGCTTCCTGCAAATCGTCAGCGACCACCTGTACCGCTGCCAGCTGGTCCTGTACGTCTTGAATGTCGCCAGAGATGTTTGCGACAGCAGTGACGTCAGAGCTAATCCCGGCAACCGTTGTGACGTTTGCGCTGTTGCTGGCAACCGTGTTGACGCTCGCCATGTTTGTGGCAACTGTTCCAATGTCCGTTGCATCGGCTGCAACCGATGTGACGTTTGCACTGATACCGGCCACTGTTGTGACATCAGATGAGATGCCAGCGACTGTGTTGACGTTTGAAATATTTGTGGCCACTGTGCCAATGTCGGTTGCGTCACCAGCAACGGCAGTGACGTTTGCAGAAATCCCTGCGACCGTCGTGACATTACCGCTGATCCCCGCAACTGTATTGACGTTTGCGATGTTCGTTGCAACCGCACCGATATCCGTACCGTCTGCTGCAACTGTGGTGACGTCTGAGTCAATCGCCGCAACAGATGAAACATCGCTGCTGATCCCGGCGACTGTGTTGACGTCTGAGATGTTCGTCGCAACTGTTGTGACGTTTGCGTTGTTCCCAGCAACAGTGCTGACATTACTGCTAATTCCAGCCACTGTGTTGACGTTGCTGATATTGCTGGACACAGTGCCAATATCTGAGGCATCCGCTGCCACAGATGTTACATCCGAGCTAATCCCTGCGACTGTGGTGACGTTGCCCGAAATGTTAGCGACTGTGGTGACGTTGGTGTTGTTGGCTGCAACTGTCTGGATTGCATCCGTTGCGTCTGTGCCGTCTTCGATGTCGGCCAAGGTTGCAATGTCTGCTGTGATCGCCGCAAGGGATGAGACGTCTGCGATTGTTGGACCGGCCTCTGGGTTACCTGTTGTGGCGTTGAATCCGAGAACAGCGCCAGCGCGATCTGCCTTGGCTGGCAATGTCATGTCGATCCCTGTTGGATCAAAGACCGGCGCGGTTAATGCGCGGTCCACCCGCTCAGAGATTTGCTGATCAAAGATGATCGCTGAATCAAGCTGCTCGTTGAGCGCCGCAGCGCGCAAGTCACCAGCTGTCACAAAGTCAGTGGTACGCTCAATGTCCCGAGCGCCAACGATGATGATGGTGTCGTCTGCGTCTGGAGTCGTTGGGACGTTAGTTCCGACAACAATGGTGACAGAGCCTGTGCCGTTTGCATTGATGGTGACCGTGTAATCAGTGGTCAGTGTCAGCAGCGTTGTGTTGAAGTAAACTGCGACGTCATTTTCGTCCAGGATTTCAAAGTTAAATGCGTAAGGACCAACGCCAGCCGAACCGGTGTATGATACTTTTCGCGTTACCGCGTTGATGTTGTAGTCAGCCATTTACTAAGTCCTCTGAATTACTTGCCTTTTTACCATATTTCCGTTTGGACATCATCATTGTGCCGCGTTAACTTTTTCAGCAAGCTCTGGGTATTCTGACAACATTCGATCGCGCGCTATTGTGCGCTGCGTCGAGATAATATTGTTCAGTGCATTGAGCTTATCTTCTTTTGTTGGATAGGATTGGTACTGATCTGAGAATATTTCATCCTGCAATCTTGGGAGCAGAACTAGAGACACGTCATACTCTGAATGCTCTGGAGGGAATCCCATCGCATCTAAAGTATTCGTCAGCTCGATCCACCGATTGTATTGCTCTGAGTTGAGCTGCACTCCGCTGATCTTTTGTGGAGTACGGCTTACGCCTCCGCCCAGGTAAACCATTTCCTCATCAACCGGAGAGTAGGTTGTGTTTTTAATGCGTACTGGTGACCAAAATTCCCAGCCAGCTCCAGTGCCTACAGTCATAACTTCGCCCCATTCGTTAAGACGTGGCGGTAAGTCCTGGTTAAAGAAAGGATTGTTTGCCTTGGCCTTGTTAAGCGCTGTATAGAATCCCTGCATCCAAGCCGGTGCATCGGTAATGTCCATCGGAACAGAGACTTCTACGCCATCAATCTCTTTGGTTGTTGTAAGTAATGGAACCGTTCCCGCTTCTGGCATTGTCTGGCGTGCTGTTGGGTCTTGCAGTCTGCCGACACCTTTGGAGAAAGAGCTAGTGCCAGGCATAACCATCGTTAATGCGGCGCCCCCAACTTTCTCTGTCAACAGTCTCTGTAATTGCTCACTGCGAACCCTTGGGTCTGGGTTCATCATCGCCATGCCAAGCTCTTGCACACCTTGCAAGAAAGGCATCTGCAATGCGTACTCAGAGACGCTCAGTGTCGCTGCTGTTGCAAGCGCATCCAGTACGTCAGGGTTTTCTTCGTACTGCGCGTAATACGCAAAGTCAGCCGCCATGGCTAACACGCCAGAGACTGGGTCAAACCGAGAGTAAGTAATTGATAAGTAAGTGCCGTCTTCCTGGCGTACATTCACAGAGTACGGTTGGAACCCAAGGTTACTTGTCCACGCTGCGCGTGCTCTTGGGTCGGTTGGGCCTGCGCCTGTGATGATCACGTCGTTGTCTTCGCCATACAGACCCATTGACAACCAGCCCATCATGCCCATGACCATCGACCCGGTAGCAATACGGCTCATTGCCATGTCAGCTTCGCGCCCACCTGCCTTGATCTGGCTTAATGTTTTAGGGTGAAGTAAAGCAAGCGGTGATCTCGCAAAGGTTTCGCCCATGACGTTTGTTGGCGTCTTGAAGAACGGTACGAATAACTTGATTAAAGGATGTGACATAGCGCGTTGCAGGTCGCCAAGGAATCCATCCATATCACCCTGGAAAGTCAGCTTGCGTGCCGCCTCGTCTGCTGACCGGACCATATCCAGTGGAGGGTCCATCAGGATTTTGGTCTTGCGCTCGACGTATGCTGCCTTGGCTTCATCAACTGTTTTGCCGGCTGCAAGTAATTCATCGTACAGATTCGCCGCATCAATTTCTGCTAGCTGATAAATTTGTGATCTGCGCGCAATGCCCTTGAAGAACTCGTCCTCCGCAAGCAAAGCTCGACCGCCCATCCTGGCAACGATGCCCATCGTGTTGACGAACGCAGCGCCAACATTTCCCTTTCTAATTTCTTGAACAACTACTCTTGGGTCGCCTGTCGTACCAATGGCTCTGCGCTCACGCACGTCAATTTTCGACGCGACGTCAGAGGCCTCTTCGGTAAACGCTGTTTTACCTGCGACCAGAAAAGAATCAAACGCACTGGCGCGGATGCCTTCTAACTGCGCTAGCGCTTCACGCGCACGCACGCGATCGGCGTTGCCTGTAATGCCAGAGCGCACTTTCCCGATGCCTGACGCGACAGCTGTCTCCAAAGAGCGCAGCATCATGAATGACGTATTGCCTGCAATGTTGACCATGTGCGTCACGGGAGAGGTAAGGATTGAGTTAATCCAAACCTCAATCATTGCGTCAACGCCCCTGGCTATTAAGCCTTTCTTAGCAAAATCAACTTGCTGACCAGGATCAAGAACCATAAACAATTCAAGCATATGCTCGACGCTTCTTGCATTCTGCAGGTCATACAGATTTGTCATGACGTCAGCTGGGTTAGGGAAGCCAGCTTTGTTCAAAGCTGACGCGACGTACAATGCGCGACCAGCTTCAGATGAAGCGCCAGATACGTTGGCGGCAATTTGAGATACTAGCGTAACCATTTGCCCTGCTTTCAATACAGCAGCATCACGCTCTGGACCGGCAGGCATTCCATCAAATACTGCAATGGCTTCTCTTGTCTGGTCAATTGAAGCCTTGAGCCCGATGATCCCCGCAAGCAGATCTTCAGCACTTGCAGCATCTCCAGGCGCACGCTGTGTCCAATCATAGATCACGCGCTGCATGTCTTGGCTGCTAGCCAGATCGGTTAACGCTTCGATGTTTAACGTGCCTCGCCGAGCTTGCTCAAACAGCGCTGCGTTGTTTTGTTTTAGCGAATCAAGGAATGTGGCAAGATCCATTTCACCGCCGGCTGCAGCGATGTCTGGGAGGTTGAGTCCTTTAACGTAGTTTCCACCAAGGCCTTCGTTTAACGCATCAACAGTGGCTTGGTCTGCCTCTCGAACCAGTAATGTTGAACCAACCTTTTGAATCGGCTCAGGTGATAGCGGGGATACAACGCGCTTCTCTGCTTCAGCTGTGCGCTTTGCCATTCCTTCTAATGCATTGGAAACAACGCTGCCCAGCCCTGCAACCTGATCCTCTGGCTTCGGAACTTCTGGTTGTTCTGCTGGGGCAAGAGGGTCAAAGGCTGGGTCTTCCTGTAAAGGAACGCCATTGTCTGTCAGCACAGGGTCAACAGGGTCAATCACTCCAGGCTGAGTAGAGTGGACAATGTCTTGCTCTAAAGCAGCAACGACTGTGTCTTCAACCTTGTCCTGTATTTTCTTTTCGATCACTGAGCGCCCTCCATACCTGAGTCAGGCGACCCGGTGTTTACTTGCCTGTTTGTGCCTGCTTTGGCTTGTTCAATTTTTGTGCGGAAGAGCTCTTCAAGTTCGCGGCTGTCACGATCGAGTACTGCCCCGAGTCCTGCGCCCTCATCTTGCCCGGCTTGTCCACCAAAGTAATTTTTGTAACCGCCACCTGTTTTATCCTCTGTCCAATCATTTCTTAGTTGCGTCAAATCGGCTTCCATGATGTCGATTTCTGCGTCGAACTGCAAGTCATCTGTAATCTTGCCTAACTTATTGTTTGCAAAATCGACAATATATTCTTTTGCTTTAGCAGCAGATAATGGGCTTTCTTTGATTGCATCTTGGGTAATCAGGATTCGGATTCCAGGTTTACCGTCAATAACGATTGGCTGGTAACCCCTGAATAGCCCGTTTGGATCTTCGTCAATTAATCGCTGGAACAAATCTCCCAGCGCAGATCCATCGCGCAGATTTTCACCTGACGTCTCGATAATGTCGACGGCAAAGTTTTTAGGATTCTTAGTCAATGTCTTAGGCGCGTTTACCCAAACTTCAGTTTGCTGTAACAGGTAACCTAGTCGAGCACCCGCTTCAATTGCCGCGTCTTTGGAGGCGATTGCTTGCTGTACTGTTGATGGGTTTGTATAAAGCTCCCACCCTCCAGTGCCATGCACCGTCTGACCAAGACTAATACCCATTTGATCATTAACTAATTCGATCGCTCTTGCTGTGACCTCATCATTGATCTGTACCTTTGTTTCCGCATCTAGCGTGCCGTAATCGTCGCCAAACTTTTCTGCCCATGGGGAACCAGCCCCAGGATCGACTTCCATTGAAATGCGGCGCGTGTTGCGTGCGAATGCGTCTGTAATGTCTCCGCCGACGTTTGATGTGCCGTACATATTAGACAGCTGCATCCAACCAATTGCTTGAATTTCTGCTGGCTCCCAATCAGATCGGCCCATCCATCCCTGAGCATTCAAATGATCTGTCAGTTGCTGGCCGAACATAGCTCTGCTTTCATACATTGGCCCGCTGATGCCGCTAGTAAAATCAATCTGCAGATCCTCTGGTACATCGTAACCAAGGCGCTTTAAGTGATTGATAAATATAGGATCAACAAGACCTGTGTCACGCCCAGTGTGAATGTCTACGACAAATGGCGCCCCGCCTTCTGGTGCGTTGCCCATGATTGAGCGCACGTTCTTTTGATAACCGCTATCCAAGAAGTCTGCAATCTTTTGTCCTGCGCCGCCGGTAATCTCAGATTCAGTCAAAATGTCAATTACAATTTTGTTGGCTGATGGCAGCCCTTTGCCCTTGAGCTCTTCTTTCGGCACGCCGCGTTTGATCTGTTCGTAAATAAACAATACGTCATTCAATGTTTGAGATGGGCTAGAGTTCTGCTGTCCGGCAAACCACGCATCGGTTAACCGCGCCATCTCTTCTGGATCGCCATTTGTTAACCGCTGGAATTCACCGAATACTTTTTTATACCACTCTGAATAATTGCTGATTTCTTGCGGCGATAAAGTTGATTCAATTCTATTCTGCCAATCCTGCGGCGTAATGTTTCCGACGGTGATGTCAGGTAAGCCAGAACCTTCTGGAGCTGGAATAACTGTCCTGGGGTTTTTTGGAGCCCCTGGATACGGCTTGCCTTTTTCAAGTGTGCTTTGCATACGTTGAGTGTGCAGTCTGAGGTTTTCAGCTCCTTTCTCTGGAGCAATAGGTAACCCTCCTTCAGCTCTAACTTCAGGTATAGTCTCGCTCCGCCCAAGCAACTTCTTGACGCCTACAATCGCCTCATCAAGAGCAGCTTGAGGATCAACGCCTGACATTAACTGAGTGCCACGTTCGGCAACCCTGCCTTCAGCACCAGCGATGTAGCCACCAGTCTTTCTGACGCCGGCCATAAACGCCTGCGCCGCTGGGACAACGCCAGGAATCTCTGCCCATTCGCCGAGCATTGATGATCCGGTTTTAATTTTTTCTTTAGCTTCGTCAGTAATGTCTAGGCCATCCACAAAGTCGTACAACATTTTGGTCGTTGCTGCTGACCCGTATTGTTCGGATACCCGGCCCATCCCTTGTAGGAAGGCATTTAATCCCTCGCCTTCTTCCGCGCCAGATGCTTTAACAATTCCTTCCACAATTGCCACAACATCCCCAGGCAAGCCGAGTGTTGCTGTTGCCGCTCCGCCAATCGCACCGGTAGCCATTAAACCAACTGTTTCCCCAAACTCACCGACAGTCATCTCCTCAACCGGCCCAGCGATCGCTTCGATGTTTGTTTGATCCTCAACTCCTCCAAAAGCCTGCGCTCCTGTGCCGATACCTGGGATTGGTGTTGGCTCTGCAGCCGGCCCTGAAGATACTGACTGTCCTTCAGCCATCATTGATGGGTTGACCTGTTGCGCCTCTAGCGCCTGTTGAGCTTCCATGTCAGCTAAATCAATATCCGACTGGGTTACAATTTTGTTGCCCTGAATGAACCGAGCTTCGCCCGTCTCTAGTGACTGTAAGCTGTTTGCAATTTCTTGCTCAATCAAGTTCATCACTGAGCCTCATCTTCTAATCGTATGTACAATTCAAGGCCTTCGATCGCAGCTTTCTTTGCGCTCTCAGTCGGATAGGATGCGTTGCGCGCAGCTTCAAGAAGCGCTGTCGCAGTCAATCCTTTTGACCCGTCCCGGTCGAATCTGCGCTGCGCCTGAGCTAAAGCAGATCGAGCTTTGTTCCGAGCTTTTGCGTCAGCCTGGTCGTCTTTCACTTTCTGAATTCTTGGCAACACAAACGAAATTGCATCAAGCGATGGGTCCGCCCTTCTTGCAAGAATGAGCTCACGCTCAATCTGTGCAACCTTTTGCTGAGCGCCACGGTCGATGATGTCTGCGTTTGCAAACGGCTTGTCAGGCAAGCCGATGTCGCCTTTAACTATGCGCATCGCTTCGTTGTATGTTTCGTCGTCGCGATTGGCGATCTTGCTCAATAATGAGACATACGTTGCGCTACTAATCTTGCGCTCTGATCTTGCATCGTTAACCGCTTCTCTAGTCAGAGTCCCTTGGATGACGCTAAACTCAAGAGCTTCAACAACTTGCCTGTCGTCGTACCCACCATCAATATTAATTGCTTTGAAGTATGAGTTGTATTTTGCGTTATCAATTTTCTTGAGCTCTTCAAGAATACGATCTTGCTCATCAATATCGTTGCTGCTAATTGCCGCAAGGAGCTCTGACTCTTTTGCCGCTGATTGCTTTGTCTTGCGTCTTTCACTAGCAGCTTCTGCTTGCGCCGCAAGTGAGTTCTCCTGAGACAAAGCTGCTTGCATTTTGACGTATGCCTGATTCTTTTCTTCAACGCTCATGGAATCAAACACTGCTTGAATTTCTTTGTCATCAAACTTTGCACGCCCGCGAATCGCGAGCAATCCTTTGCCTGGTGACTCCATGGCCTGGCTCATGACGACGTTAATCTTCGCGTTTGAGACAGCCTGATCTAGCTCTTTGATTTTGGTGTTAAAGAAGTCTGGATCATCAATTCGCTTTGCAAGAGTAGCTATTTGCTGCCGCGCTATTTCAACTTTTTCGTCAGGGGTTAGTGTTTCTTTTGTCAACGGGTCTTCGGTCGGCCCAGCCTTAACAATGGTTTCGACGTCTCTAATAAATGTCTGGACGCTTTCTAAGATGCTGATTTTTTCATCTTTCTTGTTTTGCGCAGCCATGTCTTTAGCTGCTGCCAGATACGCAGAGTTAGAGATAACGCCAATAGATGCAGCAAACTTTTGGGCTGCAAGAGGGCTGACCTGGTTTAAGATTTCTTGATGGGTTTTGCTTAGTGACTCTAAGCTAGATTGCATTTCATTAAGACCAATTGTGCCGGCCTCAAATTGCGCTTGTAGCGTTGCAATCTCCTTTCTTGCTGACATCTCCATATCAAGCGACAAGCTATCAATTGCTGTTGCCCTAGCCGCTCGCCCAAATACAGTAGTCTTGTCGCCAGGCAAAACGGTAGAAATATCTTCGCCAGACTTTTTCGCATCTTCAATCTGCTCTTTTGTTGGAGCGTTGATTGCGCCGTACTCTTTGCCTTCAACTTGAGCTTTGATCTCGGCCTGCTTGAAAGCAAAACTTGATAGCCTATCTAGTGCGCTAGACAAAGATTGAGCAGTGCGCGCAGATTCTTGGATGCCTACAGTGGTCATCTGTGGAATAGCTGCTAGCTGTACACCGGCTTTTTGATAGAGTGGCATTACCATTACGTCTTATCCTAACTGGTCGCAAACGGGTTAAGTGACGCGTCAGGACCGCCCAGCGCACTGTATGTGCCGACGGCCATGCCCATCGTGCCAATTGCATTATAGAACCCTTGGCGCCTTGCCTGGGAAGCTGCGTCACGGTACTGCGCCGCATTGATGTCACCAGTGACTAACGCAAGCGCTGCGTTTTCTTGCGCCAGGTAAAATTCTTCTGTGCCTGTCTTAGCGCCATAATCCTTGATGCTTTGCGGCGTTCCGCTATATGGGTCAAGGCCGCCTGATGCGGCGCGTGCGGTAACGGTTGATAGGTTCTGGCGTAACTTCTTGAGCACTGCTACGCCTTGCTCCTTGTATTGGATCTCGGTGCGCTTTGCTTTGAGCTTTTCAATTTCAGCTTGACGTTGATATGCCCGCGCTTGAGCGCGCCCTGCTTGGATCTGCCCTACAGCACTGACTGCTGATAATGCTAAACCTATTCCTGCCGACATATCATTGCCCTACCGATATTTTGTAATCGAGCGCCAGCACATTCATTTTGAGCGGCACTGTCTGTGTAATCGTAATCTTACCTTCTTTTTCAAAACCAAGCAGTGGACCGGAGCGCTTAGTGCCGGTAAATTCCTGAACCGCCTGGTCTAGATTGTTTTCGCCAAACTGGCGGAAGGCAACCTGCTCTGTGTTGATCGTTACAGCCTGTGATTCAAAGTGCTCTGAGTTGATCTCCAGGATTCGCTTCTTAAACCCACGAATGTTGCCTGATGGCAGCCTTGGCTCAACCGGCATCGTGACTACCGTTGGCGTGTAGTTTAGGCCAATTGAATATTCTTCTTCGGCTGCAATCGTAAACGTAACCGCCCCAGAAGCGACGACTTTGTCGGCCTCCACAATCCCGTCTCGGATAACCTTGACTGTCTCTGCCTCTAAGAAACCAAGCCCAGATACCGACGCGGTAGATGAGCCAACAGTTTCTGTTTTCGCGCAATCTAGCGTCAGGCCTTCCACAAACAATTCAACGTAGTACACGTCGCTGCCGTTAATGTTTCTTTTGGTAACAACATATGTGTCTGCAATGTCGACCCCGATTGAAAGGTATTCACCATCAGTGGTCCATTCTGTTGGGGCAATAATTTCTTGAGATCGCAGTAATGTGTAGCAGGCGATCGATCCATCGTCTGCGTTGACGATTAGCAATTGATCGCCTTCATCTGTGGAAGTTGCTCTGCGCACCGCCATGTCTGACGGGGATTTAAGCAAGTGGGACGACAGCAATGAGATCTTGGTTGTGACGTAACCCTGAACTGCGTCAGAGAAAATAAACTCAGCCAGCGTTTTGCCCTGGCGCTGCACGAATACAGTGGCGCCATCGACGTTGACCACCCGGATACCAACCCTTGCTCCGTTTGATGTTTGCTCCTGCACCGACAGGTTGGATGGCGTGATCGGATCGCCTAATGTTTGCGGTACATAAAACTCACCGCCTGTTGTAAAGATTTGTAGATTACGTCCTGCATACAAATCAACAATAGCGTTAAAACGTCCTGTATCCAGAGTCGCCTCAATCGCAGCGTCATCAAAGTTTTCGCCTGGGTCAAAGTTGAAGAAATTTCCTACGCGGCTTCCCCAGAATGTTGATGGCCGAGATGATGCGCCACCCATGTATAGGCGCCCTTCATAAAATACTGCGCTGCGGGGCCAGCCTCGTGATGCTGACCAGGTATCCTCATAGCCTTCTTCCAAGTCCCAGTCGCCAGAGCTGATCGTTGAATCATCAAATAACGGCACCTCAGATATTGCCTTGACTGACGTGCTGCTGACGTAGTCAATAATCCGCAGCCTGCCCTGTGGAGAGACGTTGATATATTGATCAATGTGCGCTGCAAGAAACACCCCTGCACTTGCAGTGATTGTGATGTTTCCACTTGAGGCATCAGGCGTAATATCAGCAGCTGGGTTTGACGTGCTGATTGTGTACGCGTACTGAGGGATGAAGTTGAACGACACGTCCGAAATGGTCCATGAAGAGTCTGACGCTCCGCGTACAATTTTTTGTGGAACCAAGCTTTCTTGGACAATGATTAACGTATCAGCTGATTGAGCCCAACACATTGTTGGAATCACCGCATCGGTGATCTTGGTCACGACCAGGTAATCATTCCCTGACCCGTTAATATTTGTGATAAGAACGCCATCCTTGAATACATACATGCGTTCATCAACAAATATCAGCATATAGCTGTCATTGACCGAGAACTCAAAGTTTACCATCCGCACAGCGGTTCCAGCAGACGATGGGAGCTCTGCTAGGTACTTAGTACCATTGCGGCGAACAAACCCGCCCTGCGGCTGTACAACGATGTTTTGAGCAGTTTCCAGCCCGTTGTAGTACTGTTGAAGATCAATCCGCGCTCTCAGCTTCGGATCAAGTTCTCCAGATGTAAAATTTGTTTGCACCTGGATAATTCGGCTCATGCACGCACCGCCGTTAACGTGAAGTCTTGGAACGCCTCGATCGAGTTATTCGCGCCATCAATATTTGCTGCAACCCTAAAGAAACCACCTCGCCGGTTTTCAGCCGGGGTGCCAAATGCTTTTTGCTCAAAGTACTGAGCCTTGGTGATTTGGTCTGTGACGGTTTCCGCTATCTCAGCAGCCATTGCATATTTTAGAAGCTGGACAAAATACGTTGGGATAATCGACTCGCCTGGGGAGAACTGATAGTCGACAAAGATTGTCTCTTCGTTTGTATCAACATGTTCGCCATGAACTTCCCACCCATACTGGATTGGAGGTACGCCGACTGCGTTGGTATTGTAAACAGCTCTGACTCCTGCCAGCGTATCGCCAGGCAATGCGTACTGATACTTCCACTCGTTTGGCGGAGTTGTTGTCAGTCGAGCAAGCTGCGTTTTCTTAAATGACCACGACCAAGGATATGCCGCAACCAAGGAATCTTTAAGATCGTCATATAGCCGGTCGCAGATCTGCGCTGCGTCAGTACCTTCCGAAAACGACGAAAGAGGCGATGCCCCCAGGAGAATTAATGCGTCCGAACAGATGGACAGTTTGGTATCACCCGATGCCATGTATCACCTCATATAGAAAAGGCTCCCCCGGAGGGGAGCCGATTCGATTAGTCAGCGTCTGCTACTGACAGTGCTGTACCGTCAGAAACGTCAACGACTGTTCCAGTGTTTGACAACACAACAACAAGCGATGCTGTTGGAGTGTTTGAGTCGTACACATAGACCAGGTCACCAACTTTCAACACGTCGGCTGCATCATTGAAGTAACCAGAAGTGTTGACTGTCGCAATCGCGTCAGCTGATGTGTAAGACCACATTTGTGGTGCATTACCAGCCTTGCTTTGACCGCCGATGGGCTGAAGCCCTGTTACTGAATATGCCATTGTTCAAGCCTCCTTACGATTCACGGCAAGTGATTGTGACGATACCTTCGTCATCAATCGCAACCGCACCAGCTGAGAACATTGAAGCAACCAGGTAGCTGGTCTTTTCTGCAATGTAGTCAACGCGTGAGGTTTGACCCATGCCAATGCCAAGTCCCAACGCGTCGCGGTGGAAGGCATAACAAGTACGATCACTTGATCCGTCGATTGGCAAACCACCTTCATCACGGTCGCCAAGTGTTACCACGTTGAAACCGAGGAATGTGTTGATGTCGCCTTGGACCAAAGCCTTAACTGTATTGAAATCAGAAGATGTTACTTCTGTTTCACCAAGCAGCGAGTCCAAAGAGTTAGCGTGGATCACAAGGATACGTCCCTCGGAAGGTACGTTGTTTGCGTCCAGTGCTTTCTTAGCGGCGCGCATTTTAGCGACGTTAAGGTTGGAGTCTGTTCCACCGATGTCGTTGGACACAGTTGATGGAGAAGACGCTGCTGCTAATGCGTCGAGAACCACTTGGTCCATACGACGTGCGATTGCCCCAGCAACAACTTGGACAAGCTCTTGACGCTCGTTGAAGTTAACTTTTTGCTGGTTGAAGATATCTGAGTACTCAGCAGCAATGTAGTCTTCCATGGTCGCTGTGACCTGGCTGTAAGAAACATTGAGTGGAGTTACGTCAGTCTGTGGTACACGAACTGTTGCGGATCCCTTTCCAATTTTAGGGAACTTGACAGTAGAACCTTCTACGCCAGTACGCTCGCGAGTGAGGCCGGCCAACATACGTTGACCCTGATAGGCTTGTTTGACCTCACTATCAAAGAGCGTAACAAAGGCATTTGATACTTGGATTGCCATGTTAGCTTCCTTCTAAAAAACAAAAACATAAGGTTTTCAAACTCGCCACGGTTGTCCAGGGTGGGCCGCTTACGCAAGTCACCGGCTCAAGAAAAGAGTTGTCGGCTGTTTGAAATATAAACAGTTTTTTCGCATCGGTCAAATGGATGGAGGAGATGGCGCCCGTAGGCGCCAAACTTGATCAGACCTCGCCGTGAAATTCGTAGAATTTACGCTCAACCATATTGGTGTAGGACATGTCTTTGCCGTAACGCGGATCATTGAGCATAGCCTGCAAGTCACCCAGTGTTTGCGTGCTGCCTTCTTGGATCGTCACGTCAGGTATCGTGCGCTCGCCGTATGACTCGCGGATCTTGTTCAACGCCATGATGTAATCACGATTGTCGGCTTTTGACGCGATCGCATCCACTTCCTCAGCAGACAATGCACCTGAATTACCAAGTTTCGTCAGCCATTGATTTAGGCCGCCAATAATCTTGTCAGCGCGTGGACCAAGTCTAGCCATCTCGGCTTCCTTGTTTGTTTCGACCCGATCGAACATCTGCCCCATGTGTTGCATGTAGATTGATGTGATCTGGTCAAACTGATCCTGGCTCAAACCGCTTTCAGCTGCAAACTTCGTGAAGTCATTGAGCATTGCATCATCTTCAGTAACGCCATGATCTTTCAATGAAGCGATATCGTACCGACCGTCTTTCGGAGCTTTATGCTTTCCTTGTGACATCTTGGTCCGCATTTCTTGATAAGACTTGGCCATTGATTCAAGATCAGGCCCGTTGTCTGGGTCCCAAAACTGTTCCGGCATCCAATCAGGTTTGTCGCCCCACTCTATCGTTTCGTCGATCGGAGGAGATTCCTCAGTGTCGACAAGGTGCGGCATTTCCTGTGGTTGCTCTTCCGAGCCCTGCGTTTCAAGCGTTGGATTTAATAATCCAGTGCCTTCTGCTTCTTGGGTCTGTTGTTCTTCTGCATTCTCAGCAACTTCAGCTGCGTCACTCATGCTTGTCTACCTCGCTCAATGCGTCTCATGATTTCCCGGACAATTGAATTTTGTCCTTCTCTAGCGTACCCGTGTGACGGGTCTTCTCCTGGATACCAAGAGGGTTGATCAAGTGTCGTCCCCCTCAAGTACTCAAGAACTTCTTGGCCGGCCTCAGTTGAAAAGCATCGAACGAACGCCAGGTCGAGATCGTCCTGGCTGATCTTCTTATCAAGTAGGTGCCGGTTATCTGATTCTCTCAGGCCGTCCCATCCTTCCATTGTCACTCCTTACATTGGAGGCCCAGCTGGTAGCGCCGCAGCTTGTTGCTGCTGTGCCATCATCTGTTGCATCTCCATCATCATCTGTTCTTTTTGTTCAGGCGAATTCAATAAGTTTTGCGGAACGCCCATCTTTTCAGCGATGTACGTCAGCATCTCTTCTTGATTGATTGCCATTTGACCAGCTTGACCAAATGCCTGAGCAATCTGGGCAAACTGCAACACCGAGTCCAGGTCTTCCATATTCTGGGCCTGGGCTAGCGGTGAAGTTGGTACGACCTTCACTTGAAGTCCATTAACTTCAAGTGGCAGATCAATAATGTTCATTTGATCCATGACATACAGCACGCGGCGCACGATCGGCGTCATCGCTTCAGTGATCAATCTGCCATATGCCGAGCCTAGGTTTTGAGACAGCTCTTTCATACGTTGTACGATTTCTGTCGCACTACGCGCCGACATGTTGTCAGGCGGCAGCGAATCATCGTACAGCATCTTCTTGATATTCATCACCAAATCATTGATGACCAGCTGAGACGTGTTGAAGTCTGTCGCCGAACGCAATGGACGTAATGATTCACCCTGAGCTCCGCCATTACGCGCAACCGGAATAATAGCGCCTGGTGTAATTTGAATTGTTTGTGGGTTCAGTACGCCGTCATCGGCTGCGGTATATACGCCAGACACAGCAAGCGATGCGTTTTTGAGCACCAGCTCTTTGACCTTGTTGAGTGTCTTGATGTCTGGCAGCGCTGTCACTAATGGACCACGGCCATAGACTTCACCAGGCACTTTCATGAATCGAGATACGATCCATGGTGATATTGGCATGGTGCGGTAAACCAGCTCGCTAGACATTGTCTTGTCTTTCGCCCAGATCAAGTGATAGCAGTACATGTCTTCTTCGACGTTAAATACTGTCGCCTCGATCAGGTCGATTTCTTCGTCTGGCTTTTTGTCAATGACGTCCTGCATCTGCTTTGGAATCTTGGCGTCGGGCCATTGGCGCTGTATCGCCTCTCCTCGGAGTCGCAGCTTGCGGTACACATTATCAACTGTACCGTGCGGACCTTCTTCCAGGGATACAAGATACTGAGGCACAGGAACAAACCGAACGGGTGCATCTCCATCTCCAGGCTGAATCAACATGATCGCGGTGCCGACGCATAGGTCGAGTAAGAATTCTGACATCGCCAGATCAAAGTTGGTCTGCCGGATGACGTCAAACATGCGTGTGTTGTAGATATCAAGCGCTTGCCGAATCTCGCCGCGTCTTTCCTGTGGGATCTCGTTGCCTGGCTCTAAGGTACACCACTCGCGATATGGCGGGAAAAGAGCAGACTGAATACGGTTTGCGAACCGTTGCGTCGAGTTAATTGCTGTCGCATCAAAGACTCTTGCCATTTTATTCTGGCCGGCTGTGCGGCCTTCATAGTGACCTGAGTACAAGTTGCGCTGTGGTAGAGCAAACTCATAACACTCTTCATAAATCGTGCGCCAAGTTTCTTTCCGAGCATCGGCCTTTTCCTGGCGCTTAATGATGTCTTGTGGGGTCATGCGTGCCATTATGCTTTCCCTTTCTTCTCGACACCTTCAATTGTGCCTTTCTGCTTCGACGCGTAAAAGACTTGCTCGCCTTTCTTCTTGCCGTACTTCTGCTTCATGGCAGCCTTGATCTTTGATCCTTTCTCGGTCATTGGCATATCACGCCTCCTGTTTGTTTCGTTTCGCAAAAGCTCTGGCCTCTGCGGGTGATGAGAAACCCCATTTCTTCAGCGCTAATGCATAGCGTGTTGGCTTGCCTTGATCATCCTTCATAGGATGATTCTGAGCAGCGAACCGAGCAGCAAAAGAAACACGCCGAGAGTTGTCGCCAGAAGAAACAGGAGGGCGCAAGTTTCCGCCTTCCTTGTTTTCATAGTACTTCCTGCCTGCTTCATTCAGGCCGCCTTCTGGGTTCTGGTGTTTCTTTAGCGTCATACCGTGCCGCCACCGCCAAGTGTCCCTGATAGATCATCTTGCCTGGTCGGAGATAACAGCGATCGATACCCGGCAACACGACGACGGCGCCGTCTAATCTCAGCGGCCAAACGCTGTTGCTCTTGCTCTTCAGGGCTCAGTACTGGCTCCGCTGGTTTTTCGGCAACTGCTTTAGCAACCCTAGGCGCATCATTGCCGCCGTTATCGTTGCCTCGATTTGCACGCTCGGCATCAGACAATGTGCGTGCATTCGTTGTGCCGTTGTTGCCGGCCATGACAGGGCTGCTTCCATCACCAGCTGATTTACTGGTGCCAGGTTGCGGATTACCGTACCCGTACCCGCCGACCACATTTCTCGACGATCTTGAAGCAGACGCCACGGTTGAGTCGTCATCACCCCCAGGAGTAACGCGATAAGATCCACTACTTTTCTTACCAGCTGCAGCCTTAGCTGCTGCGGCAGCTCTTGCTTGCTGATCCTTTTTTTGCTGTTCAGTCTTTTTGTCGTTCCCGCCATTTCCGCCAGGGCTGTCTGATGACATGATGGCCTCCTATTCGTAACCAGATAAGGTTGTAGATAAGCCTCGTTGCGCATCTTCACGCTCTGGAGACAACAATGATCGTGTGCCGCCGGTACGGCGTGCGCGCTGCTGCGCTGCAAGTTTGCGCTGCTCTTCAGCGCGTTCGCGCTCTGCGCGAGCTTCGGCTTTTGCGTTGAGCTCTTCCTGCTTGCGTTGCGCTTCCTTCTCTTCGGCAGATGGACCGCCACCGCCGCCAAAAATCCCACCCATTAATATGTCCTCGCATACATAATGTAATCGCTACCGTCAGGGCCATATGCCTTCATCAGGCCTTCTTCCTTAAATTTCAGGAACTTGGCCCACTGAATCGCATAATCGCGCTTGACACTTACCACGATTTGCACTCTGAGTAAATCGAGGTGTGGGCCAATCTTATCAAAAAAACGCATAGCTCCGCGACACAAAAGCGTGCCGTGGTTGAAAGCGACTGGGCCAGGCACCAGCCAAGCCTCAGCATTTGTCGCGAACTTATATTCCAAGCCAAAGCAAAGGGCTGGCTCCCGTTTATAAAACATGGTCCAGCCGGTTTTATTTTCTGCCACAGTTTCAAACCGCTCTTTCATATTCGCAATATGTGAGAACAGCTCGATGTCGTCAGCGCTTGGCCCGACCCGGTCGATGTGGGTAGGGTGAAACGGCAGCACAACCAGGTGGCGCATGTTCACAAGGTGGGTAATTTCTTCAGCTGTCACCATATCGTAAAATCCGTTTTTGCCGTGAATTGTTGACCACGCGCTCCAGCAGCACCATAACGTCCCCCGTACCCTCGCGTCATTACACGATGCTCACCGCCGCCGAGCAGTAGATAACCAAACGCATCACCAACGTGCGAGTGTTCGTTTTTATTCGGCGCATCTCGGAATCTTTCTGTACCTCCTCCGACTGCGACGCGCTTGAAGTGGTATCCGCCGGCTAGAGACTTGCGCAGCCGTTGACAATCTTTGTGAACCAATAGCCCAGGCTTTCGATCAATAAACCGATTCATAGGCATCGCTCCCGCTTCACGGCGCACCTGGAAGTCGTTACTGGCCGTAGGCCGAGCGTTGAGTCCGAGCGTGCGCAGATGATCAAAGGCAGTCACCTCAAAGATTTCATCGCGCTTGCTACCGGCAGGGTCACCCCAGACCAAGATATCTTGCTTTGGATAATTCACGTTGATCTCGTTGAGCAAGATCAAGCCGAACCGCTCCAGTCCCATGTCGTCTGTCACGATCTCCTTGAAGATATGCCAAGCGCCAGCTGCTGTGCGCTGGCCGAACACCGCCGCAGGCGTCAAACCAAAGTCGAGCCCAATGTGAACTGGCAGTGTCGGATCGACCTGGATCTCCTCAGTCGACATGACTGAGTCATCATACTCAGGCCAGACCGGACGACCCTCTTGGACATACACATACTCGCCGCCGGCATAGCAGCGAATCCAGTCCAGGTTCTTCCCGCCGAGCTGCTGATCATAATAGCCAGGAGGCAAGTTGTTAATGTTCTCGGCCTTGGGGTTCACTTTCCAGAATTTATTAGCGGCAGGGATTCCAATTGGATCGTCGCGGTTTGTCTCGATCACGCCACCAGGCTGCTTGAAGAACTCCCATTTGTATTTGCCGCGCACCGGCTCCTTCTCCGATAGGCGATACCACCAGTGGTCGTCATCCATCGGGTTGGTGTCCATCCAAATACCACGCCATGGACAACCGCCGTTTGACTTAGTCGGATAACGACCGACCCGGTGTGTTAATCCTTGCACAACAGCTAACGGCAATTCCCTGGCCTCATTCACCCAGGCACCAGTCAGTTCCAGAGAGAGCAGTTTCCTGACGTCCTTCGGTTGATCAAGCGCCATGAAGATCACTTCACAGTCGATGCCGGCTGCGTCCCCACGCGAGGGCAGCTTGATGTGGTGACTGATCGGTGGCGACCAGCGCATCGGCCCCCAGATGTTCTCTGGGAACAGCTCAAGCCATGTCTTGATGGTTGTGGTGCGCAGCTCAGGGTATGAGTTCCGCACGATCACGAATCGTGAGTACCTGATCCCGTCTTTCGGCGACGGTGGCTGCTTCACGGCGCGCAGCATGATCTCAGCAGCGCAACCGTATGACTTACCCGATCCTACCGGCCCCATCAGACCGCGCACAAACGAATCGTCATGCAGGAACTTCCAGGTCGTCGCCGCGCCTGAGAAATCGAGACTCAGCCCACCAAGCGCCTCGTCAGAAGAGATCTGCTTGGTCGTCGTCCTTCTTCGGCGTTGGGTCGATCGTTGGCTCTGATCCGTCGCATTCGTTGCTCTCGCCATCTTCTAATACCTCATAGGTGGTCACTTCTGGACCCTTCAAATTAATTCCCAAAATACTTGGCCGGCTGTCAGAATCACTGTTTGGCTCGGTTAGTCCATGATACCTAGCTAACACGCGCAGAGCTGATAGCTTGTCATGCATCTCAACCTCGATCGCGTTGCCGTATTGATTCGGCGTCACCTTCACTTTCTTGATCGCTTTCTGGACGTGCTTCGGTATGTCGGCGCTTGAAAGCAGCGCCATGCCGCCAGACTGCGTCCACTGCAGCACATCGGTCACGTTGGACGCAGCGATCGCTTGCAGCTCCTGTTTGACTGCTTCCTTCTCATCGTCCGACCCGATCGCCAGAACCTTACGCGCTTCCCGCACTGTCATCTTGGACATTGCAATGTACCTCTTTGATTTCATCCATGTCGGCAAAAGTTAGGAACAGTGGTGCGCCTGGTCCCATCACTAGCGGCAGGATGATGTTGTCAAAAAATTTAATCGATTCGTCAAACGTGAGCTCCATTTCAGATTGCAGCTTCCCGTAAATTTTTGCTGTGTCGTACACCAATCGATCGGGTTCGCCGCAACCAAACGCGATTCCGGCGACGCAACTGTCAAATCCTTCTAGGCTGATCATGCTCACAGTTTCCTTGCAATCTCCAATAAGGTGGCCTCGGCTTTCAGCTCCTCCTGGTATTCGTCCTCCTCAATATGATCGACGATTTTTTGGATGAACCAGATAGCCTTCTTGAGATCATCTTTACCGCCTTTCTCTTTCCAGCGCCAGAGGTACTTGATCGCCGAGCCGATAGCGTAGGCCTCAGCGCCTGAGAGCTTTTGGACCGCTGCCTCAATTGCGTCGATGCATTCCATGCCGTCGCGCTGGTAGTGATTTGGATTAATGATATCCGTCATTTTACTTCTCCCGTCGGATTTCTGAAAAATTTTGAGCGAGATCCCCCCTCTGGCGCATATGGGGTAGGGGGGCAAGGGTGTCCATTTTTTGTACAGCGGAAAGCCCGGCGACCAGGCAGCGCCTATCCACAGGGTTTACGGGCGATTTGGCGATTGTGCAGTGCAGCGATTTAACATAATAGATGTTACGCGCCATGGTGCAGTGCGGTAAGTCATTGATATATAACGCATTCGTTTTTTCTGTGGATAACTTCATGTCAATTGGTCATTTATTGTACAGGCCAGCCCACTTGGCGACCTGGTCTAGATTGGCCGGCGGAGTGCGCCCAGCCTTCAACGATTCGCGGCACATCGCAGCTGTGTAATCACGCACCTGATCAACCGTAACCTCTTGATCCCAAAGGACTTTTGCTGCCTTGAAGCTCTGATCTGGCAGCCGATTCATCCCGGACGCTCTCTCGACTGCCTGCTTGAATGCATGTGCTAGTACTTGATAGCCCTTGTCTGAGTCCCCTTTAACCCCTGACTGCATATGTGTATCGAACTCGGTGAAGTCGTCCTCTCCAGGCTCAGGAATGATCTTGGCTGGCGCCCAGAACTGCTCGTTGGTCGGGATCGCATCTTTGCCCTCCCACAGTATCTGATAGCGGTTCACCTTTTTGCCTGAGCGCCGCTTGATGTGTTTAGGGTATGGCCTTGTCTCTAGCTTCCTGACGTAGCCACACTTGATCAGCACTGCCATGGTCCGGCTCACATGAACGCGACCGTAGCCTGTGTGCCGTCCTATCGTTATCTGTGATGGCCAACACACGCCGTACCGGTTCGCATACATGCCCAAACAAGCAAGCACCTTGTAAGCAGCACCATTGAGCCGCTCATCTTGCATAGCCCTAGCTGGGATGATCGAGTAGCGCCTGATGTTCGGCTTATCCTTAAAAGGGGATTTCATCGTCTAGCTGGTCCTTGTTGTGGTTAAACTGAATGCTTCTCACCTCAGCTCCTGGGAAAGCAGCTTTGATCGTGTCTGCCACATCTGTGCCGTGCGCCTCAATGATCGTGACGATCTCTTCGAGCATGTACACGACTGGGTCTTTCCCTCTCATCAATGGGATCACTCGCTGCATGTCGAGCTTGTCGTTCACAAAGTAATAGTTCTTGCCATTGATCCTGGCTTGAAGATAAAAGACATCGCCCCGCTCTCCTGCTTCACAGAGCTGCTGGTCAATTACCTTCAGCCCCTTCGCCAGGTTATCGGCAGCTTTGATCTTCTCGTCAGGATTAGTGATCTTCATGTAACGCTCTCTAGCGCCTTGATACTTCGCCGCGAGCTCAGGGGTCGTCATCTTGAACCAGGCATACCAACCCCACTTCTTATTCATCTGGTTCTCAGCTGTCATAAACGACTCAACAGCAGCTTGAACTGGTTTGCTCCACTCTTTCATTTTTCACCCCACCGGACATCGGCGGACAGATGTGGACAGACAGGACAAACTATAGTGTTTGTCCGTGTCCGTCCGCACCCTGTCTTTGTCCCAGATTGTGTCCGTTCCGTGTCCGCGTTTGTCCGCGAATCCATACAACCCGCGTCATTGCTGGCTTTCATAGCTTTCATACTTTGTCCGATCCGTGTCCGAGCGTGTCCGTTTCCTTCACCCACTCCATTTTCCGATTTCCGGCGTGGACAACCACAATGTCCGCACCTTCCAGCGCATTAATTGCACGTCCCCAAGCCTTCCTTGCACGGTCTTTTGCCTTCTTATCCGTCACGTCCAAACCTTCCTTTTCGAGCAGCCAGAAGACGAAAGAGTCTCTGGCAACTTCCACACTGATCACATCATTTCTGTCCGTTGCGTCGCGTAAACAGTTCATCGCCTTCAGCTCTTTCTCATTAAAGCTGGCACTGTCAGCTGCAATGGCGTCAGCTGTCACCTTGTTGAGGTACACAGATGTCTCACCTCCGATCGTGCCGACCTCAGCGCTCTGCATCTCAAAGAACAAATCCTCAGCTGGCTCTGCGTCCTTCTGCTTCTCCGTCACTACCGTAAGGACGGCGCCTGACTTCTTGACCTGGATGCTGGTATCTACAGCTCCGAGCAATGCGCTTGATCCACGCATCCCTCTGCTGCCGTCCTTGCCACTGTGATGAATACCCAGTAGAGCAGCGTTGTAGCTTTGCTTGAGCACGTCGCAGGTCTTCACAAACTTACCGACATCTGTCGCTGAGTTTTCATCTGCGCCGAGTAGAGCTCTGGCAACCGTGTCCACAACAATCAGGCTGAAGCCGCCGGCCTTATCCTCCAGCTGCTGGATCGTTGCCTTCAACTTCTCCACGTCTGTCGGGCTGGTGAAGTCCACTGCGGTTGGCAGGACATAGAACGGCAGCTCTTTCTCTGTGACTCCGCTGCCTCTGTTCTCTAGCCATGCCTTGACTCTTTTGCCAATACCGCCGACACCTTCGCCTGCAATGTAGAGCACTGCGCCCTGCTTGACTGGCATGTCATGGAAGTCTCTCCCTGATGCGACGCAAAGAGCAATGTCCAAAGCAAGGAACGTCTTACCGCAACCCGGTGGTCCATACATGACGCTGAAGCCGTGTCTGGTAAATAATGAGTCAACCAGGAACTGCACTGGCGGCATCGCCATGAGCTCACCGATCGCCATGGTTGGATAGGTTTCGATCTCTTCCTGCTCGATCTCACCTGGATCTTGCATCGCCTCAGTGATTGACGGTGCTGTCTTGACCATGCTGATCAGCTGCTGTTGTGTCTTGCCGCTGTCCAGCCAGTCAACGATGTCGCCCTTCTCAGGTAGCTGGTCGGATAGATCTAAGAGCCTGACCTCTTTAGCGACTGGTAAAAGGCTGTTGACCACCTTTGCGCCATGCTTCCGTCCTGCTTCGTCGTTGTCTGGTACCACAATGACCTGTCGATCTGCGAGCCACTTGGAGTGCTCGTCGCCCCAGTTGCCGGAGCCGCCGTTGTTGGTAGTGGCAATGATTCCAAGATCTCTGAGCCGCTCGACACACTTCTCTCCTTCGACCACCCATACCCACCGCTTGTTGTGGTGAAGTATCTCAGGAAGGTTGTAGGGGATGCGCTCGATGTCCTTGATGTTTGAGATCCAGCCACCTTGTCCGTCTGGGCGCTGCTGTCTGAATGTTTTCTTTCCATCTGCAAAGTCTGTCCTGACGACCTGGTAGACCAACACTCCGTGATCACCGATGTAGTCATAGGTTGTGATCCTGTTTCGATCTTTCTTGGTGAAGCTCGGGTCTTTCTGCATCCCGAATCGCTTCTCTAAAAAGTCAGCCAGGTGTCCGTTTGCCTCCGGGTACGCAATCTTGCACAGATCAACGAATCCTCCAGACTCATTTGTTTCATGATCGGTCCAGACGCCTTTCTCTTTATCGACGCTCTTTGAACCGTAGCTACCGAACCGCACTTCATGCCCATGGGACATCTTATGATTGATGTCGCCCCACAGCTCCTGTGCAACTTCGACAATGTGTTCAGCATACTTGTGCATATATCACCCCAATAAAAAAAGCCCCCCGCAGGGGGCTGAAGGTTCAGAACTTCCAATCGTCGTCCGACGAATCAGGCTGGGGTGCTGCCTGGGGTTCTGGAGCCGGTGCAGGAGCTGGTTGTTCTGGCTTATCATTCCATCCCTTCAGCTCAAACTCTGGTACACGGGTAGTGCCTTTGCCGATCGCAACAGCCTTGGCGCCATTGAATGCGACCATGGCCATCTTGCCTTCGTTACTTGCGGCGCCGTTGTGGATTGCAGGCCAGATAGCCTCAAGCCCCATCTTGGGACCAGATCCAGTGGTCGTCCATTCACGCCATCCGTAGTCCTTGATGTACACCATGACGCTGAAACCGCGCTTAAAGTCTTGGCCAGGGTTTGATCCCTTGACTCCTGGGCGCTCGTCCCATTGCCACTCAGGCGCTTGTCCCTCTTGTATTTTCCCCCACCCAGTTTTCAGGCTGCTTGGGTCAATACCCATCCCCTTGAACTCGATCTCGTCACCGTCGACGATCCACGCATTGATGGATGGCTTGAAGCGGAAGTACTCCGCAGTTGAATCGCTAAGACCTAGCATCTTCTTCTCCTATTTCTCTGACTATGCCGCACCACAGCTCAAAGCTGATCTGCGCGACGCTGTTGATGTCATGCTGCTCATAGCAGTCATGACCAGGTCCGATCCAGTTGATGTACACCTGGATTGGCTTCCTGTCTTGTTTCACAAAGAGGACCGCACGCAACCCCTTGGCCGCTGCTTGTGCTTCACACTGCAGCCAAAAGGTCTTGATGTCTGAGGGTACGCAGGTCGCGTACCTTTTACACTCGATGCTCCAACCAGGCACGCCGGATAAATCATCACCGCCTTGCTGGTATTGCTCTAGGTTTCTCTTGCAGTCGTACCCGAGATGATCTCGGATCATGCCAGCAATCTCTCTCTCGAAAGTGGCACCCTTGCGACGGGACATGGCTCCCATATGTGTCCTCTTTGGTTATGTATCGGCAAGCCTATCGGCACAAATTTAACCGCACAAGATAAAATGTGTTGACACATGTGGAACCTTTGCCCTAACCTGTCTTTGTCGATGAGGGAAACAAGAGGAGATTCGACATGATCATTGGATACAACCCGAACTATCCTTCGCTTCATATGCGCGAGGCTTTGGAAGCGATTGTAAGTGGAGAGGCGGATATCTTGGGATGGAATGCTGAGGAGAAAGCTTCTGTTGTTGCTCAGGCCAAAACTTTAATTTTTGAGCGCGGGGAAAGTTTCATTAAAGCCGAGTTATCGCGCATGAATTCCTTGTTGAGTTTGATTGAGGAGGTTGCGTAATGAACCATCAAGAATTCGTCGGAAAGAAAGTCATCGGTCGCTGGGGCGCGATGCACCCTGAGTGGATCGGAGAGGTGGTTGCTGCTGGCAAGATCGGGGTAACCATTGTTTGGAGCGAACCACACCATCAACCGCAAAGCGCAAAGTACAGCGAGCTGCGCAACGATTACGCGGAGCCGGTCGGCAGCCCTGTTGGTATCTACGTTCACGTTGAGGAGTATGTGTAATGGAACTGCATATCGGAGCAAAAATCTCACTGGCCGGCGGCAAGATCGCCGGCACTGTTTTGTCGTACAGCTCAAAGGCTGTGCGCATCCGCACTGAGGACGGCAAAAAAATTGTCGTCCCAATGAGGTTAATCGAAACAATCCAGGAGGCGTTCGTATGAAGGGTGACATCTTTGAAAAGATCGAAACCGTCGTCAATGAAATACATGACACCGATGAGTCGATCGAGGAGTATCTCAAAAGAGGTCTTGAGACTCCGCTCGCTCTGTCCAAAAGAAGCGATCTCCTCCAGGCCGAGCTCAGAGAGCTGCAAAAAATTCGCTCGTCTGTCTGGGACGACAAAGCCGCAGCAGAGATTGAGCTCTGGAAGGCAGTGTTGGGCCTGGCATTTAAGGACATTTTTTCTAGGCCGAAGGTCAAGATCGTTGCCGATGCGACCAAGGCTATTGAGGAAATCGACAAAATTAATATGCGCCTGGCCCGCAATGACGTCAGTAAAAACCAGCGCGCAAGGCTGCGCACACTGATCCGCCAGCAGTACAGGGAAGTCAAAGGCTTCGCTAACTGTGACTTTATGACTGCGTTTGATTTCCTGATGCGTGAGAGCCAGGACCTCATCTTGTTTAAGATTGGGATCGATCCAGAGATGATGCGGGAAACAATCCGCAGAAAGATGACGTCTGCCAGCACCATCAATTGGCGAAACGCACGCATCAACTACAACAACTACATCAAGCTGAGAGATCTGGAGGCCTCACTATGAGTGAATGGTTTGCAATCGCGGTGTTGTTCATCGTGACTTATGGGGCAGCACTCTTGGTGTCTGTTGTAGTCGATAAACTACTGCGCCGCGTCTGCGGTCGCGGTATCTGGCCGAGGGATTACTTCAAATGATCCGCACTCTGTATCAAATGATCTACTTCAAAGATCAAGAGCACCAGATCAAGTTCACCGACACGTCGATCAATGACCCGGATGAGATGCCTGGTATGCAGTTGATCGACATCGATGGCCTTGATCAACACCAGCTGCCAGCTGACCTGTGGGCATACGCCACGCAGCAGATGGACGCTGACACAGCAATGACAGAAGAGGAGCTGTACCGATGGTAAAGCTAGCAATAAAAGATAATACCGACTACACAATCACACTGTGCGGTCATGAGATTCAAAAAATTCTCGACTTGATCAGCGATCACGTTAAGAAGACAGACGGGGAAGTCAGACGATCTTGGGTAAAAAGGGGCAGTGTTCAAGCCATTGTAGTGGATGGCGGAGACGCATCAGAAATTCCGCAACTAGAACAGATCATTGAAACGCTGCAATCAACAGAGATTGAGTCAGTCAGACCAGTGACTGTTGAAGATTTGGAGTACCTTTGTGATATGTATCAAAAGTGCAGGGAGATTAGCAATGGTAGGTAAAGTCACAACCATTCAGAAGATGAGCGCGAGCCGTCTTCCAAACATCATGGGATTCAGCCCATGGGCCACGCCTAATGATGAGCTCGATGCAACGATCCGAGCTCGCAAGGAAGGCGTCGATCACTACGACATCCAGGTCGGCGAGGCAGCTGACTGGGGCAATGAGTTTGAGGATCAGATCTTGCGCACCGCTGCACGGCGCCTCGGGCTGAAGAAACTGAAGCTCGACTACCCAGAGGCTTACACCTACAAGGATCTGCTCCAGGCATCGCTCGATGGCGGCGCAATGGCTGACAACCTGGTGATCAACACCGACCCGGCGAACAACATATATGTGATGAACCAGGAAGGCACGATCACCCTGGACGGCAAAGGTGTCTTGGAAGCCAAACTCACTCGCGTCGCACCTAGCGATGTGCCTGCGCCCTATCGAGGACCGATCCAGCTGCAGGGTCAGATGTTATGTACCGGCGCACAGTGGGGTGTGATTGCAATCCTGTACCAGGGGGTTGAGCTGTACATCTATGTTTACAAAGCCGATGCAGAAATGCAGCAAAAAATTATTCTTGCTTGCTCTGACTTTGAACGACGCGTGCGTGATGAGGATTGGTACCCGGCGATGTCTGCAGCGGAAGCAGCTGACATGAAGGGCGACGTACCTGAAGACGTCGAGATGGATGCAGAGAATGATCTGAAAGAAAAGATTGAGCGGTTAGCCCATTTGCGAGCTGAGCTCAAGGCCTATGAAGCATTGGTCAGCGACCTGCAGCTCGACATCATGAACGACATGAAAGAGAAGAACGCGAACATCTGTAACGCGGGACGCTACAAAATCACCTGGCCGCTGCGCAGGATCAAAGCCAAGCCGGCACAAACCAAAGAGATACCAGCTGTTGAAGAGCACTGGGAGAGAGCCAAGACGCTGAAGCTGGAGGAGCTATGAAAGTGACAATCGAAATTGAAGGTAAGCCGGACGACTTCCAGGAGCTGTTCGTTCCCTCAGACAAGCAGACAGAGTTCCTGTCGATGACATACGACGCGTACACAGAGGCGCTGAAAAAATTTATTTGGGACAACATCGACCCGCACAAATTTATTAGGGGGAAGGATGACAAATAAAGAACAGGCAACCGTGGACTTTATCCGAGCATACGCTGAGGACAATGGATACTCTCCAAACTTTGCAGAGATCATGGAAGCGATCGGAGAAAAGTCAAAGGCAGGCATGACCAGGATACTGAACCGGCTCACAGACAAGGGAATAATCAAGAGATCTGCTGGTGTTGCGCGCTCGATTCGCGTGGTAGAATTTAATTGCTAGCGACTCTCCCTCACTCCCGCTAGCTTCCCTCATTGCCCCTCTTCGGAGGGGTTTCTTTTATCAGCTGCATTTGTATATTCGACTGTTCATCCTGGTCAAACCTACCTGCTTTGCGCCGGTTCTCTGCCTTGGTGAGGATCTGTACGTTATTCGGTACGTCGAGTCCGCACACCAGGTCATTGATCAGAGGGATGATGTGGTCGACCTCGTGCTTCACACCAGTATCGATAGATAGCAGCTGTGCCTCAAGTCGAATCCTGCGTAGTTCTGTAACGCCTTGACGGGTTGCGACTCTTGCCTTTCGCTCATGATAGCGGCGATTCGCAACGCCTCGCTTGTGGGCTGCTGAGTCTGCATAGCGCTTCGCTCTGTCGCGTTTACGCTGCTTATACGCTTCGTCTCCGTAGTCGAGCCAGTAACCTTGTTTTGTTCTAGCGCGATTTCGTAGGCGTAGACATTCGCGGCAGTTCTTGTTCTTAGCGAATCGCTCCGACAGATGACCGTGCTTGCATGGCTTGCCGGTGAAATAGTAAGTAACACCTTGTCTCAGCGCCTCAGCTTGGGACGCTGGAAACTTCCTTTTTTCCAATGTCCCGTCTCATTCAGTAAGACCAGATAGTCGGTCGGTACGCCTCCGTCTCGTCCAGGTCATCCAAATGAATGAAGCGGGATGAGTGGTTGCCCTTTTGTGCAATGCCTATCCCTGTGAAACCATGCCCTAGTGCTACACACAGCAGCTTGTAAGCATCCTCTCCGCTGACGGCTATGTCAGCTGCCCGGCCACGTCCGTGTGCGCCAGGCTTATCCTTTGATCTTTCGACTGGGTGCAGGCTGCACCTGTACCCACTGGTGATGACCAGGGGCTGACCCCAGTCGCCGCGCAAACTAGTGAGCTTCTCCATGAACCCTGGGTCCATCATCTCGACTGCATTGCAGTCGCCGCACTTGCATGCCATCTCGCCATGGGTGAAGTAAGGGGACTCCCAACTCATTGGCTGTCCTCTTTCTTCTTAGCGAACGGTCCTTTGCCTGCCTTCATTTGTGCGTACACCTTGTCGTTGATCGTGCTTTTCTTTTTGCTGCGTGACTTGCCTGCAGCTCTACGCTTGTTGATGTTTTCGTACAGACTCATTTCTTTTTCTTCTCCATAAATCCTTCGACAGCTCCGCCGCCAAAATAAAAACCTAAGATAATCAGCATTGCATAATTGATACTGAACTGCTCCATGACCTTGGTCACTGCGTCTGGGTCGCCTTGTCCTGAGATCGTCATCGCCAGGACTAGGACATAGCTGAATAAGAATGTGAACCCAAACATCAATGCCAAGTAACGCTGCGCTAACTTAAACGGCGCGTAGGCAGACAGCAGATCTGTCTTGGCCTTGGCCTTGGCCTGGATCTCTTCCTCTGTGCTGGTGTGCATTGAGTCGATCAGGTCCATCCCTTTCGAGATGACGTCCCCTGATCCCAGCATCTTACTGATGACACTGAACATCATGTGCCTCCTATATTGTGATCTGTCTGGATGCAGATCGAGTCGTAGTTAATCTTGGGCTGCGGTGCAGTTGCCATAAAAAAATCTCTGGCCTCAAAGCAGTCCTCCATTGTTGGGTAAACTCCTTGCGGACCAACAATATATCTGTCCGCCTCCAATAAGATAACGAACAGAAACCACATCTTACAGATCCTCTTCCATTAGTACGGCATTGAGATAGATTGACAGCTCGTTCTCGCTGCTGCTTGATTTCGCCTCAATGGTAAAGTCAGTCTTTGGCGGCACTCTGAATGGGCGCACCAGACTGTAGTTCACATTGGTGGCAAAGGTTGCTTCCCAAAATCTGACCTGTCGGCCAGTGCTGCTGCGAGTCAACGCCCTGCTAAATAGATACTTATTTGGGTTGACTGTGCCTGACGTGAACTGTGCAGTGAATATGTACAGTGAGTGGTCGGCTGGCACTGTATAGATTAATCCTTGGTCACTGCCTAGTTCCGCCTCAATGTATGCGTGTACTGTGGCATTGTTTGTGATTGAAATGGCGCCAGCGTTAGTGCCAGACAGAATGACTGCTGAATTGATGCGGTAGAACTGGATATTGGATGCGACTGGTGTTGTGCCTGATAGTGTCACGATGTCGTTGATAACTTCGTAATCGGTATTGAGCCCCTGGATCAAGATCGACATGGTGTCGGCAGCAGAGGTCGACACGCAGCTCAGTGTCACCATCTCAGATGGGAACTGGTAGATACCGCCGCCGTTGTTGAACACAGTTTCATATGTTGTGCCTATGGTGCGGTTGAAACCAAACAAATCGACAGCTTGTGCGCCGGGGTCACGACGGTGTGCTATTTCTAGCATCGCGTCCGGAGACGTAATTGCTGAATTAAAATATCCCATTAGTTACTCGCCTCACTGATTGCCCATATAAACGCTGCGATGACAGCAGCAGAACATAGGACGCCGCCAACAATGATCGCAATGTCCTGGTACATCTTCTTCTTGCGCAGCGCTTCACGCACCTGTGCGATCTTGGCTTGCTTCTCAGTCTCGCGCCGGTCCTGTACAAACTTTTGATAGCCGTCCCAGTGGCCGGTCCACTTCAATATCTCGACGATCTCTGCCCACTTCTGATCCAGCTCCACCTTGGCAGCGTACAGCTCTAGGTCTGATTTCTCTGGGTCATTGGGTACAGCGCGTTCGACTGCTTGCTTGGCTGACAGCATCTTGCCGATGCCGGCGAATATCTGGCTGATCTCCCCTGCGTTCTGAGCAGCGGTTTTGACGACTGCGTAACTTGCGTTGAAGGCAGCTATCGCAGTTAAGGGGTCCACAACTATCCCTTCGGCAGCGACCCGTTACCAGCCAGCCATAACGCCAGACCAATAACTGCCACCCCTGTCAGCCATGCCATTCTCTTGAGGACGTTCTTACCGACGTCTGCATACACTTTGTTCAAGGCGACTTCAGCAGCTCTCTCCGCAATCGCTTCGATCTGCGCGTCGGTCAATGGGAGGTTCTGCTTATCGTCGCTCATTTACTTACTCCGCTGCGGCCCAAGGCAACCCTGATACGGTTGCTGGTGATCTTTGCTCGTCGATCCTACCCTGCAATGCCGTTTCAATCTCAGCAACTTTCTCAGCACCGCCCAATGCGTTCTGCACCCAACCAACAACAGTGGCTTCAGTGAGGTCTGCAAAGGCGACATAGTCGTCTGCTGAAGGGTCTGGTGTGAACGACTGAGTGCCGTATGCACCCATTGTGTGTTCACCGTCAACACCGTCTACACGGTAGTGTGCGACAACAACGCCTTTAGCGTCATCGTTGGTACGTTCTAGGTTTGCGATAGTCCAAGTGAATGTAGTCATTGTTTAGTTTCCTTCTAGTGTTTCAATACGGGCTAACAAGTCAGCCTGTGTAGTTTCAAGTGTTTCAATCTTTGCAATGGCTTCCTGCAATGCCGCAGTCAGTAGCGGTACTAACTTGCTCTGGTCAATACCTTGGTAAACTGGGTTACCATCATCGTCTACTTCATTGTGTGTACCAGTGACCGACTCAGGAACTACCGTTTGCGCTTCATGTGCTAAGAAGCCGTCAACCGTTGTAGCGTCATCATCAACAATAAAGTTAAAACGCTTTGGTGCAAGTGCTTTGACACGGGTGATTGCACCTGTCATGTCAACTACGTTTTCTTTCAAGCGATAGTCGGATGTGGTGTTGTAGGACGTTGATGAGGTTGTTACTCGTATATTACCTACGGGATTTCCACCTCTCTTAAACTCAATAGCATTTCCGTCATCCGTCTGCCTGTTGACAGTTAAACAAGGCCGTCCCTGCGACTGAAAACCAACAGAGCCATCGACACAAAATATAGCTCCTGTGTCTGCGACTGGGGTTGTAGTATTGATAAGCACATCACCATCAGAAGCAACACGCATACGTTCTGTTGGTCTAGTGTCAGTAGTTACATCCCTTGTACCAAAGACCAAAGCACCATTTGTATTGCCCGTACCAGTTGTTACCAAATATGCAATAGATGCAGGGGCATAACTCCCATAACCTCCAAAAGTAATCGGAACGTACTTACCAGTATTATTTCCACCTTGCACTCTTACACTATTTGCAAAGTCTCCGAATGTGGTTAGTCCTTCACCAATGTAAGTATCTAAAGTTGCATTTGGACTACTCGTCCCAATCCCTACGTTACCACTGGAGTCGATGCGCATACGCTCTGCGTTACCCGTACCAAATCGCAAACTACCACTTTCACAGTTTGAAATTGCGGCTTCTGTACCTTGCAGAGTAAGGCCAAGACCTCTGTTCCCGCCTGTTGCAGGATCAGTAAGTTTAAGAGTTGCACCGTTGACGTTATTAACTTGAGCCACAGTACCGCTAGCATTAACAGACAATCCCGCAAGACTACTGTCTATTGTAGGAGTTGTCGTACCAATCCCTACGTTACCACCAGTAAAATAAGAATCTCCATCTGAATGTAATTGAACTTTTACATTTGTACTAACACCTTGACCGTGAACAGTTAAATATCCATCACCATCAGCTTGCGCACCTATCCGAACAATCTCGTGGTCGTTATCATTTGTTGCTTGAAACGCTAATGTACTTCCATCAGTTGCATTTTTTGTTTCTAATCTGGCACTAGGACTACTCGTCCCAATCCCCAAAGACTCCGCACTCGCATCCCAGAACAGCTTAGGTGTCGTGCCAGTGTCTTCGTAGAAGGAGATGTCGCCGTTGCCTTCAATGGTTAGACGATCTAATAATCCTCCTAGTGCTGTTCTTAACTTAAGAGTTCCCTGCTCTGAAGCATTAGTAATGTTAGAACTGACGCCTTGTATCTCTGCATAATTTGTTTGAGTCCCCGTGGAATCATCGCCCTGAAATAAAACAACTCCTAAAACATCGTTATTCGCAGGGGACGCACTGTCTTTTTGCAGTACAACATACGGAGCATTACTGTCAGAGTTTGTGTTTTTTAGTCTTACTTCTGGTCTATAAGAAGTTGCTGACTCAAGCGTCAATAAATCATCAGCCGTGATTGTGCCTGTTACGTCAATGCCAGAGGTATTAACTTGGACTCTTTGCAATCCATTATGATACAAATATAGTTCACCACCAGATTGTGCTGTA
>Ga0208898_1000396_pt1 | contig 34173 bp, 51 predicted proteins | sample VirMetDEL_Mar_4_FD_184513 | JGI IMG/M metagenome (GOLD analysis project Ga0208898, IMG submission 184513) | Aqueous microbial communities from the Delaware River and Bay under freshwater to marine salinity gradient to study organic matter... | ecosystem: Environmental > Aquatic > Marine >... | reverse complement strand
GAGGGTCTATGGACACCAACTGTAGACAGTGGAACGTGTGCCGCACAATATGGTTCTTATATCAAGATCGGTAAAATGGTTCATGCTACATTCAGCATAACAAACCTGAGTGACACAACTACAGCATCGGCTATTAATGTTTCTCTGCCATTTACTGCTGGATCATTCAGTGCTTCTGAATGGCTAGGGTCTTGGATAATTCGACGTTATGATGTCTCAACATCTGTTTCTGGTGCAATGCGTGTGCTAGGAAATGGAACAACGATGGACTTTAGATATTCTGATACCACAGTCGGTTCGGAGCCAAAGTCTGTAAATTACGATGATAACACATCAGGGCTTAATGAATATCTGTCGGGAAGTATTACTTACTTTACCGAATCTTAACGGAGGCTTAAATGGCACTGACAAAAGCACATGCACGAATGATCGATGGCTCTGCCGCCAGTGTCGTTGACTTTGGGGCAGACATTACTGGTGTATCAGATAGCACATCGGCTGTTCAGGCTGCATTAGATACAGGCAATAACATCTTCTTTCCGAAAGGGGCTTACAAAGTCACTAATGCAACAGTGAACAGTGCCTGTATTATTGATCTTCAAGGGTCAACAATCATTGGGGAAAGTGGATCAGAAAACTTCTGCTTTAATGTTGAAACAGATCATGTCACCATTCAAAACGGTTTTTTTGGTAGTGGCTCTGAAAGCTGTGGAATTGTTCAGGTTGGTAATTCAACAACGTGGCCTCAATATAAAAACTTTAATTTGTTTAATGTCTATTCTGACTTGGCTATTACCAACGATAAAGGTGCATGTGCATTGCTCAATGCAATTCAACCATCAGTAACTCAATGCACGTTTATCCATAGTGGTGGAACTAATACAGACAACATGGCTGTTCGTATTGGCATTCCAGTTTCAAGTGACTTAAACAACTTTTTGAACGTCAATATCTCAGAGAATATGTTTGATGGGTATGACCACGCATCTCGGAACTATAGCAGTGGCTATTATTCAGGTTTTATCTTTTCCAACAATACTGTTCAAAATGCTGGTCGTGGCCTTAGCACATATCACGGTCACAGCAGTATAGTTTCTGACAATACATTCATATCAACATCTGACGTTACTTATCTATGGCAAAGAACAAATGCTACAGGCAACGAATGGCGCAGAGCTTCTGGTGCTGCGGCCGTAAAGATTGAAACAAACGAAGGTAACTTTTCAAACAATGTAATCAAAGAAGCAACAAATGCTGGCGTCATTATTGACGGGGGTGCAAGCCCGATGTTGTTTGCTAACAATTACTTCCATAACTGCGGCACACACGCAATATATGTAAACCCAGCATATTCCTACGGTGGTCAGTTAAACAGCCTTCGCATTGAAGGTAACTTTGTTTATGGATGTGGTGGTAGTGGTATCTTTGTAGATGCAGATGCCAACATTCGGTCTTTGTTTATAACGGGAAACCATATTGTTGGTGCTGGTTTAGACAATGCAACACAGCAACCAACCATACTCCTTGATTTCAAAACACACTTTGCAGACAGGACTGTTATTAAAGACAACGTGTTGTCTGAAAGTGATGTCGTTTTTGGAATTACAGGTAACAGTGATTATGGCATCTACATAGACAGTGACAATGTAGACATTAGCTACTGGATAACAGAAAACTATATTGCGGCTGATCTACCTAACCCAATCACAGACATTAGAACTGCTGGTGGCGGTTACAGGCTAATTCTAAGAAACCTAGTAAGTGATGTTACTGCCATAGATGCAGTTAGAGGAACTGGCGCAATTGCTGGTAACTATGATGTAGAAGGTGGCACATCGCCAGACGCACCATCTTAATACCCTTAGCGGGTGGACAGGCCCAACAGGGCGATAAACAAGGAGGCCACATGGCACTTACAGAAGAAACAAAAAACGACAAGATCGAAGTAGTACAATTGGCTGCTGGCTATCCAGTAATCCAAGTTCGCACTGCAACGATCATCAAGCGTGATGACGTAGAGATCTCACGATCATTTCACCGTCGAGTGGTAACACCGGGCGATGATTTTTTGAACGAAGAGCCAGATGTGTTGGCAATCGTACAAGCTGTATTTACGGCTGAGTCACAGGCTGCATACGCGGCGGCTCAGGCTGCTGAAGGAGAAGAATAATGGCTAGTAGTTCACAAATCCCATTCGCTCCGCTAGGTGACACAATCACCTTTGCGGCGGCTACGCCTACTCCTCCAGCTGGTCAGCAGGCTCCTGTCCGAGCAACGATTAATTCGGATGCTGGGCAGTACAGGATCATTAACGACAGCACTGTCACGGTTTTTTTAGGCGTTGGCGCGACTTCTGCTGAAGCGATTGCTAATGCAGGCGCTGTTGCGACCTCTGTGCCTTTGCTTCCCGGGACCGACGAGGTTCTGAGGTTTGGCGCTAGTGCATTCTTCACTGGCAAGTCATCGAGCGGTACGGCTACGATTTACATCACGCCCGGTCAAGGGTTGTAGTGAGCGAGCAGGACGCTGCCGATCGGGCTGTCAAGAAGGTTTTCGCTATTCTAGGTGTGGACATTGACAAGCCCGAGTCCATCGAGGAGTTTCGAGAGGATCTGCGGTTTGGTCGGAAGATGCGCCGGGCTGCTGATCACTCAATGATGGCCATCGTCGGTACGGTCGCGGTTGGGCTGTGCATCGCGGTCTGGACGGGGTTCGCTGCTAAACTAGCAGAATGAAATGGATGCACTTGAGGCAATTGGTACGATCTGGCCGATAGCAATTGCGTTCGTGACCCTCGTGATTGTGCTTGCAAAAATGCATGCTGACATTGAGCAGATCAAGGAAAAGGTCCGCACACTGTTTGAGCTTTGGAATAATCGAGGCAAGTAATGGCTGAGATTAATGACAATACGACCGTTGAGATTCCGCTCCGAAATTTAGTTGCGCTAGGCGCAGGGTTGGTGATGGCGACCACTGCATACGTCACCTTGAACACCCGGATAACTCAGGTTGAGCAGAGGCTTGAGATTCAAGACATCAAGGTTGGTGAAAACGCAAATTTTGTTAGGGAGTGGCCGCTGGGCTTGCGTGGCAGCTTACCCGCTGACCTTCGACAAGATTCAAACATTATAATGCTCAAAGAAAAAATCCTTGAGATAAACGACATTGAAAAACAGGTCCGAGTAATTGAAATTGATTTGGGTCGGATTAGAAGCCAAACTGAAACGCAAGAACAAAAGATTGAGACGATATTTGAAATTTACAACAACAAGCTGGTGCAAGTTAAATGATTGACAAGCTTATAGGGCCTGTTACGAACCTTCTAGACAAGTTTATTGAGGACAAGGACCAGAAGGCACTCCTAGCGCACGAAGTCGCTACAATGGCTAAAAACCACGCTAGAGAACTGTCACGCGAACAGTTGGAGGTGAACAAGGTTGAGGCGGCTCATAAATCTTTGTTTGTATCTGGTTGGCGTCCTGCTGTTGGCTGGGTTTGTGTACTTAGTATGTTTGGAAACTTCATTACCATCCCCTTTACAAACTTTGTACTTGCACTTGCCGGGTCCGAGATTGAAGTGCCCCTGATACCTCTGGAGACCATGATGCCGGTTTTGTTGGGCATGTTGGGCCTTGGAGGGATGCGGACCTTTGAAAAGCATTCAGGGGTTAATCGGAACAAATGAAGCTTCGATATTTTAAAAATGACCTGTCAGAGTTTGCCTGCAAAGAAACCGGCAACAACCTGATCCAAGAATCGTTTGTACACGCCCTAGATGACCTCAGGGACGCTTGCGGCTTTCCGTTTTTGATAACGTCAGGGTATCGAGATCCTAGCCACAGCGCCGAAATAAACAAGTCTCAGCCCGGTCAGCACTGCCTCGGGATTGCAGCGGATATTGCGGTTAGCGGTGGAGCGCAGAGGTTTATCATTGTTAAGCATGCGCTCGCAATGGGATTTTCAGGGGTGGGCACTGCCAAGACTTTTATTCACGTTGACATGCGTGAGACTACCCCGATGCACTGGCGTTATTCTTGACCTCTTCTAGAATTTTTTCGAGCGTGTGCAGTATGTCGTGCTGAGTTTCTGCCAACTCGACTAAACGCTCGAAATCGTGTTCATCGATCTCAATGGTAATTTTACTCATAGCAGCATCGCTCCGATGATGAATCCTAAAGAGAATGATGTGATTATAGCCCAGCCGGTAAAAATACCCTTATCAAGATCACGCAGCCTAGATTTTATTTGATTTAACGTCATCGCTTTTTCCTTTTTTATTAAACTCTCGGACCCGGCTTTCGTCTTCTGGGTGAATCCACAGGGTTATTTGTTTCAACCCAGCGGCTCGCATTTTTTCTTTAAACGCAGCCTGACGTTCGGCGTTTGTTGTTGTCATGACTTATTCTCGCATGGTTTTGTTTCTTTGAAGTCCGGCCAAGCTTTGGCAACACAGACGTTGTATTTGTACTCACGCTCCTGACGCAGCTGCTCTTCGTAGTCTGCGTTACCCGCCCAGCTCAGCAGCCAGATGAACAGCAGGGCCACTACAAGCCCCGCAAACCGTTTGACCTTGACCATCACTCGCGCCCCTTTAACTTGTCTTGACGGTGGTTCAGAAGGCTCAGAACATCAGGCAGAATCTGCTTGTGATATTCGTCAAGTTTCGGATCCGTTTGCAGAAGCTTTTGGATTGTGATCCAAGCCTCCAATAACTCAATTCTAGTTGGTTCCATTATTCCTCCTAGCGGCCTAAGCCGCTTTTGTCTCGTGCACTTTAACTTTTACAGAATCACGCTCCACACCGTTCTCCCAGTCCCATGTTGCGATCAAAGTCTCCTCTGAACCCCATACTGGAATGCTAAGATCAACATTAATAACCTTGCCAACTCTTCGTTCAACATAACCAGATGCTCGCATTCCGTCGTGATCATAAGCGCCGGTTTTTACCCAACCCCCTTTGGAGACCTTTTGCCACCGGAGAAAACCTTTTAGCTGGCCCTTGCGCTTACCTCTAACGTAACGCGGTAAAGCGTCAACAACATCGTCCCCAAAATAACGGCGAGCCATGCCTTCAATAAACTCCGAAGACATGTACCCGTTTCTGTAATCAATGTTCGCTCTTACTGTCATTGCTCTCTCCTTGCTGTTTGATTAAGAGTTGATCCACTCGTCATATGTTTTGAGTGGTGCACCAGTGGTGATGTCGATACCGTTACCATCGTCGGCGCAGCCAAGGTAGATCTGATACTCGGAGTCATTACTGCCCCGAGCTTGTGTTTGCCAAAAAATCTCTTGCTTGAGTTCCATTTGTATTTCCTTGCTGTTTAAAATTACATTAACCTCAACCACAAAAGAAGTATTGCATGTTACTGGTAACAATGGAAGGGGTTAAACGAAATTAATTGCAAAAAAAAGGCGCCAAAAAAGGCGCCTGCTTAGCACAAGCCTGTCACTTAAACAGGCGTTTGAACCAAGGCATCCATTCCTTTTCGTTCATGACATTTTCGAAACTTGGCTCTGGATCTCCATTCTTCCGAGGTCGGTACGATCGATAACTCAACTGCTGGCGCATTCGATATATCTTGTTAGAAATTGCCTTTTCGTTGCGGTCCAATTTCTCAGCGATCTCAGAGGTTGATGCGCCACGCTCACACATAGTTAGCAGGCGATTAATTTCTTTGATAGTCCAGTGTTTAGATTCTTTTTTCATAACTGCTCCTTGCTGTTTCATGTGGAACTTTAAATAATTTTAACTCTGTCAATTGGAAAGTGTGCCATTGGCTCTAGGTCAGCCGGATCGTTACGATCCACCCTGCCGGTAAAGCTTATGTGCGATGGGTTTTCTAACAACAGCCACCCGGTACAGTCATCCCATTCAACAGCGAAGATTGTTTTTTTTCCGATCATGTTTAACTGTCTTGCCGCGTTTAGCTTGTGAAGCGCAACAAAGATGTCTGGGTACTGGCTCATTTTGTTGCGGCGACGTTTGACCTCAACAAATCCAGCAATCTCCTTACCCCTGATCGCAGCAAAATCTAAAACGTAGCTTGCAGGCAGCTTCCTGAAATCTGAAAACTCGAGGGCCGTGGCGACCCTCTCCATGATCTTGACCTCTGCCTGACGGTCATCTTCCTGCTCATATCTTGGCCTTATCAAAACGGAATATCATCGTCGAAGTTGTCATCAACGGGCAACTGTTCTGGTAACTGCTCTGCTGGATTTTCTTGACGCTGGTAGGTGTCAACTTCAGCATAATAGTTGCCAGACCGGGCCTCCTTCATCTGCACCTTTATCTTGTCACCAGACTGAGTTGCAAGCCATGCAAGCATCTCTGCCTTGTTGATCACAATGTTGGCCTTGACGAAGTCAGGCGCTCGCTCGTCGGGCTTGTACACACGCAGACCATCTACCCAAATTTTATCTTCCATTTTATATTTCCCTTTTAGTTAATTTTTCTAACGCTTTATTTTTCTTGCTTAGAAACTTTTCCATCTCTTTTTCCATGCCAGAAATCCATTCATCATCACGATAGACGCGAGTGCAGAAGGTGCCAATCGATTGGGTATAGCTCAAGAAATCCCAATAGTCTTGTTCGCAAACCCACATGCACCCCTGCACTTGGCAGAAATGATCTGCCGGGACTTTTCCCGTTAACGCCCATTTGACATGGTTTTTGTCACGAGGGCATTTGACTTCTAGGTTCATTCGGTCAGGACTACAGCCATAAGTTTTGTCATTGTTCGTAACAAACCCAACAATTGTAGTCTCGACGTTAAATTCCCATTCATAGATGCCAATTGCTTCGTCTTCGAGATCAAGTCCGCGTTGCATATCGTCCGTGACTTTTACAAACGTAGATTGCCCTGAAAGCTGCTCAGCAATGAGCTCGTACATGTAATCGTCAGCAGATGTTGAAGGTTTTCCAGACGCTGTGAATATTTTTTTAAAGTTAGATGCCGTTGGCATTCCAAGCCTTAACGATAGCCACTCGTCTGTGCCTTGTTCGACCGTATGAACAATCATGTGTTTTGATTACTTAACAAAGATGCGTTTCTTATTTTTATTTTTTCGCACATATTGTCAAAGCTGCTTTTAGAAACTTCCATAAGTGAATTTATTTTGTATGCTTTTAAAAATTTTTCCTCACTGTCAGAACCACCTTCTTCTAACATTTTTCTTAAAGTAACAATCTGCTTGTGATTTATGACCTTTGGGGCATCAGGCTCTTTTGATTTCTCAGAAACATTTAGGCTGTTGCCGTCATCATCTTCCTGAGCGACGTTGGCGAATGCGCTTAGAGAATACCGGCGAAGGTAGGTGATCAAAGATCCGGCAGCTTGTGCGGGATTCTTGGAGTTGGGATCAATCGCCATAGATATGTGCTCAGACATCCACTGACCGGATGTATGCACTAAGGTAGTGGTAACGCTTATCTCGCCGTCTGCGTCTGTTGACGGCGCTTGTATGACGGCTATGCCTGCTTCAGTAAATGCTGGACGGACCACATCGATCACACCGGCTAGGTCCGCGTACTTCGACTTGAAAAAATCGTTTTTCACAGACTTGGTTGGGTTTTGAATCAGACCTTGGGCAACTACGAGTGCAGTTGCCAGTTCGTTGATTTGCTCGCTCATCTTCATGCGTATGCTCCTTCAATTTCATAGAAATCTTCAAAATCCTGCTGGGTGCTATCAAATTTAAATTTGAAATCTGCTGGTATACCAGAGTAGCCCCAGTGATAGTCGATGTAATCGTCACAGATTGGGAATCCGTTGCCAGTTAGATCGTCTAGCGACCATTCAATCCACTGAAAGAACTCGGGGAACTGCTTGATCAATACGCTTGAAGCAACTTTAATTGCTCTTGACCGAGCCTTTATTGCTTCGAACCAAACATTTTGATCGTCGTTAGGAATAACTGATTTAACTCTACAAAGATGCTCGTAATGGCACCAAAGCGAGTACCACGGCTCTTTGGTTTCGTCGAAATTTTGCATGTTGTTAACCTCTTAAATTGCTGGAAATCTAACTTTAAATGAAAATTTAACCGAAGAAAAGCTTTTTTTAAAATTAATTCGGTGCTAGGATCCGCTCAGGAGGTGACAAATATGCAATTACCAATCGAAGTTTACATGGAACGGTTTAACAGCAACATTCGGCGAATCAGCCTAGAGTTAGGTGTTGCGGAGCAGAAGATTCGGAATCGGTCAAGAAAAGATGGGTCTGAACTTTTGGTTTCAATCGACGAGGATTTTAAGCTGTTGAAGCTTGAGGTTATTCATCGAGAAGTTTTCGAACGTGCATAAAAAAGCCCCGACAAGGGGGCCTTCTTATGCCCACAAAGGGATGGGCGGAGCGTTATCCAGCAAGGTTAACGATGCCTATTCTAGTTCATCTGCGGACGTAGAGCAACGTACAGTTACTCCTGCATACGCAGACATACCTAGAGTGAGGTCGTAATGTCGAAAAGTAGTCCGTATTTTCCGTTTTATCCGACCGACTGGTTGGACAGTCATCAGATCTTCAATTACACACTTGAGCAGGAAGGTGCTTACATCCGATTGCTGTCAGCAGCGTGGAAGATGGGCGGCGGATTGCCAAACAATGATCGCTGGATTTGTAATGTTTTGCGTTGCAAGCCATCTCAATGGAAGCGGATAAAAGCAGTTTTATTTGCTGAAGATGGTGCCTTTTACCTTGAGAATGAACAGTGGTTTAACCCGCGCTTGAGCGAAGAATTGAAACTTTTTCGACAAAAATCTCAAAAAAATGTTGAGAACGCGAACAAACGGTGGAACTTACCGGATCATTCTGGAACTAAAAAACCTAATAAAATCAACGAAACGACTAATGCGGTCGCATTACGGTCGGAATGCCATACAGATACAGATACAGATACAGATACAGAAACAGATAAAGAAAAAGTAAACCAAAAAGAAATTACTGCGCGCATAAATGCGCTCGGCGTTGAAATGGATCTTTGGAATGAATTTTTAGGGATTAGAAAAAAGTTAAAGGCAAACAATTCAACCCGAGGTGTTAACACTTTGTTGAACCGGATTGAAAAGTTTGTATCAAAAGGCCAGTCAGCAACCGCTATGATTGAAGAGGCTAATGCTCAGGGCTGGAAAACCGTGTACGAAGAAAAGGAAGAAAAGCATGTACAACCAACAGCAAGGCAACTACTCGATGACTACTCGTGGGCAGATGGACTCATCGCTCAACCGGGTGAACAAAATATTCGCAATGTTACGGATTACCTACCCGACCTTTCTCAAGAACGAAAACGAGACTGAAACCAAGCGCCTCTGGTTTAGTCACCTTGAAAGCTTCAGCGAGGACAAGATTGACGCGGCTCTGAAGATTATGCCTGATGAGTTTCCGAAGTTTGCTCCGACGATCGGTGAGTTTAAGAAATTGTGCAGAGGACAGGCGTCTGCTGAGAAGCCGCCTCAAGGTCTGCCGATCTGCACAAAGTGCAGGTCATATACGATTACTCAGCGTCACTTTGAGATGTGCGTAGAGAAGTCCATTGAGCCAGAGCGTTACCACCGCAAAGATCCTGACGAGATTCGAGCGCAGCTAAAGGAGTTTTTCAATGGACGATAGGCACGAGGAAATTCGTCAACAGGTGATCAACTTCAATCGCCAGAACCCAGACGTTTGGAAGTTATTTTGTAAATTTACGTTCGAGAGGATAGATCGGGGTTTCAAAAACTACAGTGTTAATGCGATTTTTGAGCGCATTAGGTGGGAAAAAGATGCGGGTGGTGATGGTGTTACCAGTTTCAAACTGAACAACAATTATCGAGCATTTTACGCTAGAGCGTTTATGCGGAAGTACCCGCAGCACGATGGATTCTTTCGGACCCGAGAACAGGTCAGCAAAGAATTACCGCCGGTCAATCTTCCAGAACTGATGCCGTCACACTTTCATTGAGGTATAATCATGAACAATATCAAACATTTACCAATGCCAGACAGGTTAATTGCCGAAGAAGTACACCTAACCATTCACAATGTTGACGAGAAGGATAAGCTTTGGACTCTGTTGAAGCAGATTGATTTCAGCCAAGCGATGGATGTGTGGATAAAACCGCACGAAAGTGACCGATCACTTGATCAGAATAATCTGGTGGGCAAATGGTACAGAGACGCAGAGGCTCAGGGTGATCAAACTGCCGAGGAGTATCGAGCGTACTGTAAATTGCACTTTGGGGTTCCAATCATGCGGAAAGGTTCGGAGCGTTATCGAGAAAAGTATGACCGCTTGTTTAAGGATCGTTACACCTACGAAGAAAAATTGGAGTGGATGCAGGAGCCCGGGGATTATCCGGTAACTCGCGTGATGTCAGTGAAGCAGTTTGCTCAGTTTATGGACAAGGTCCGAGAGCATCTTGAGGGGCTTGGATTCCAACTGACTAACACTGACGAAATGTTTCGATGAAAAAATGCAAGATCTGCCGAGAATCATTTGAGCCGCCTCGTTCGCTGCAAAAGGTTTGCAGCATGGGTTGCGCGCTAGAGCTGGCAAAACAAGAACGCGTCAAGAAGGATCGAGCAGCAAGCAGGGAAATGAAAAAACGGGTCCGGGACAAGGATCGAAGTTACTGGGTCAAGAAGGCCCAAGAGGTGTTTAACCAATGGATTCGGCTTCGTGATGACAAGCAGCCCTGTATTAGCTGCGGAACCCGGGGGCCATGTCAGTTTCATGCTGGCCATTACAAAACGGTGGGGGGTCACCCAGAGCTGAGGTTCGAACCGTTAAACGTACACAAGCAGTGCGCTCAGTGTAATAATTACAAGTCTGGCGCAATCGATCAGTACCGACCAAGGTTGATTTACCGAATTGGGGAAGATAACGTAAAATGGCTGGAGGGGCCTCACCCTCCCGTGAAGTACACCATTGATGACCTGAAGGGGTTAGTCAAAACGTACAGAGCAAAAATCAAAGAGAGTAATCATGGCGAAGACAGACAAACAGCAGAAAATTTCTAAAGTCCTAGCGCAGATGCGTGAAGGGAAAAGCTTGAGGCAGTCAGCGGAATCAGCAGGCGTTGCAAGGCAAACTTTTTTGGATTGGGTGGATAAAGACGAAGAATTAGCCGGACAATACGCACACGCGAGAGCTGCGATGATTGACAAAATCGCGGATGACATCATGACAATTGCCGATGAGGATTTAATCCCGACCGGCGAGGGCAAAGTTGACTCGGCGATGGTTCAGAAGCAGCGCCTGCGTGTAGATACGCGCAAGTGGTTATTATCCAAGATGGCGCCAAAAAAGTACGGTGACAAGCTGGAACTGAGCGGTGATGAGCAGGCTCCAGTTTCAATCCAGAGGATCGAGCGTGTCATCATTAAAGAATAAAATTCTTGAGATTCAGACGCCTGAGTGGGCTTTGCCCCTGTTCGAGCCATGCCGGTACAAGGCCGCGTTTGGTGGTCGAGGCAGTGGCAAGTCGCACATGTTCGCTGAGATGCTAATCGAAGAACATATCATGAACCCCAACCAGTCATCGGTTTGCGTTCGTGAAATCCAGAAGTCACTGAACCAATCCGTCAAACGACTGCTAGAGCTCAAGATCGAAGAGCTGAACGCGGGTGAGTTTTTTGAGGTTCAAGACGCGGTCATTAAGTCACGGCGCGGAAACGGGCGGATTATCTTTCAGGGGATGCAGAATCACACCGCAGACTCAATTAAATCGCTTGAGGGCTACGATCGGGCTTGGGTCGAAGAAGCGCAAAGCCTCAGCCAGCAGTCCCTAGATCTGCTCAGACCGACGATACGGAAGCCCGGGTCGGAACTTTGGTTCACTTGGAACCCCAGAAACGAGAACGATCCGGTCAACTGGCTGCTGCGTGGTGACAATCCACCGCCTCAATCCGTCGTTATTGAGGTCAACTTTCAAGACAACCCTTGGTTCCCCGATGTCCTGAAGGACGAGATGGAATACGACAAGCGCCGGGATCCAGACAAATTTCAGCACGTTTGGAAGGGTGCGTATCTGCAAAACAGCCAGTCCCGGGTGTTTAGGAATTGGTGCGTTGAGGAGTTTGATGCACCAGATGAGGCGATCCACAGGCTTGGTGCAGACTGGGGATTCTCAGTTGACCCAACCGTATTGGTTCGATGCCATATCTCCGGCAGGAAGCTCTACGTTGATTATGAGGCGTATATGGTTGGGTGTGAGATCACTGACACGCCTGACCTGTTCATGCAGATCCCTGATAGCGAGAAGTGGCCCATCGTGGCTGACAGTGCAAGACCTGAAACGATTAGCCACATGCGGAAGAATGGGTTTCCAAAAATTATGAGCGCGATCAAGGGGCCGAAGTCTGTCGAAGAGGGCATTGAGTGGCTGAAGAGTTACGATATCATTGTTCACCCGCGCTGTACGCACACGATTGACGAGCTGATGCTGTACAGCTACAAAACCGATCCAGTAACGAATCAGGTGCTTCCAATACTTGAGGACAAGAAAAATCATGTGATTGATGCGTTAAGATATGCTTGCGAGGGTGTCAGGCGCGCTAATCCAACTACTGCGGTCACAGACTTCGTGCCATTGCCAACCGCGAATCGGTGGTAGATAATGGCTTGACAAACGAGGAATTGTTATGGCTCGAATGACAAATGATCAGCGTCTGGCGAATGTTCATCAAGACGCACTACATGAGTTCGACAGAATACAAAGTGCTCTGCGCGACGAGCGGTTGCAATGTTTAGAGGATCGTCGGTTCTACTCGATCAACGGCGCTCAATGGGAAGGCAATCTGCTAGACCAATTTGAGAACAAGCCCCGGCTAGAAGTAAACAAGATCGCCCTGTCGGTCATGCGAATTATCAACGAGTACCGAAACAATCGCGTCACCGTTGATTTTACATCGAAAGATGGAACTGCAAATGACAAGCTAGCAGATGTCTGCGATGGCCTGTATCGAGCGGACGAAAAAGATTCGATTGCGAATGAAGCCTATGACAACGCGTTCGAGGAGGCAGTCGGTGGCGGGTTTGGTGCGTGGCGGTTACGGGCTGACTACGAGGACCACGAAAACGACGAGGACGAACGGCAAAGAATTTTAATTGAGCCGATCTATGACGCCGACAGCAGCGTCTGGTTCGATCTGGACTCTAAGCGTCAGGACAAGGCAGACGCCAAAGTCTGTTTTGTTATTAGCTCGCTGACCTACGACAGCTACCTGTCCGAGTACGGCGATGACCCCGCAAGCTGGCCTAAAACCGTTCATCAATATGAATTTGACTGGCTAACGCCAGACGTAGTTTACGTTGCGGAATACTACAGGGTAGAAGAGGTTAGCGAGACTGTTAGAATTTTTGAAACTCTGGACGGTTCTGAGGAAAGATACACGACCTACGACTTCAAGGAAGACGAGCAGCTTGAAGAAATGCTTGCCGCAGTCGGCACGAGGGAGATTCGCCAGAAGCGCGTGAAGAAGAAAAAGGTTCACAAGTACATCATGAGCGGCGCCAAGATCCTTGAGGATTGCGGATACATCGCTGGCAAGTGCATTCCGATTATCCCAGTTTTTGGCAAGCGTTGGTTCGTTGACAACATTGAGCGATGCATGGGCCATGTTAGGCTCGCCAAGGACGCGCAACGGCTGAAGAATATGCAGTTGTCAAAGCTGGCTGAGATTTCGGCGCTGAGCACTGTTGAGAAGCCAATTCTATTACCCGAACAGGTTGCCGGTCATCAAGTGATGTGGTCTGAAGATAACTTGAAAGACTACCCGTATCTGCTGGTTAATCCGATTTCAGATGCGAACGGCAATCAAGCAATCTCGGGTCCGGTCGGATACACAAAGCCGCCACAGATTCCCCCGGCAATGGCAGCTCTGTTGCAAATTACAGAGACAGACATGATGCAGATCATGGGAAACCAGACTGGTGGCGAGGAGATTGCTTCAAACATATCTGGAAAGGCTGTAGAGCTGATCCAGACGCGTTTAGACATGCAGACGTTTATTTATATGTCCAACTTTTCCAAGGCTATGAGGCGCTGTGGTGAGGTCTGGCTGAGCATGGCAAAGGATGTCTACGTCGAAGAAGAACGTAAGATGAAGATCATCGATGTTACGGAGACGGTTGATAGTGTGACCTTGATGACCCCAGCGATTAGCGAGATGGGCGAGATTATCACTGAGAATGATCTGTCGAAGGCCACGTTTGATGTGGACGTTGAGGTTGGTCCCAGCTCAAGCACGAAGAAGCAGGCAACCGTTCGAGCGTTGACCGGGATGATGCAGATTACTGCTGACCCAGAAATGCAAAGTGTTCTCGGCTCTATGGCGATGATGAACATGGAGGGCGAAGGTATTAGCGAGGTTCGTGACTTCTTCCGTCAGAAGCTGATCAGGATGGGCGTTGTACAGCCCACAGAGGCCGAGGCAGAGGAAATGATGGCTGCGATGCAGAATCAGCCGCCTGATCCGAACGCGGTGTTCTTACAGGCTGCGGCAGAGGAGGCTACGGCGAAGGCTGCTAAGGCGCGAGCAGATGTCGTTAAGACGATTGCGGACGCAGAGCTGCAACAGGCTAGGGTTCTGGAAACGGGCGCCAGCACAGATCTAGAGCAGGCTAAGACCTTAGAAACTTTGGCAGGCATTGAGCAAAGCAACGAGCGGGTAGCTAACGAGACCGAAGAGAAGTCCGTCAGAAGCGCCCGGCTGCTTCAAGACATGATCCGAGACATGCGCTAATGGCCTCGATGCGCGAACTGGCGATGGAGTTACTGAGCCGGGCTGGTTCTGGCCCAGTTCTTCAGCCGACCAACGTGTTCGGGCAGGATCCTGATTTACCGATTGGATACGGTGAGGGTGAAATATCACCTTTAGACGCCGCTGCAATGTCAACGATGTTCGTGCCCGGGGTTGGTGATGTCACTGGCCTAGCGGCTGACGTTGATATGTACATGCGCGACCCTGAGTCCAGAAACATTCCTAATTACCTCCTTACCGCTGCCGGTGTGCTACCGTTCCTGCCTGCCGCGTCTCAGGTCCGTAAGGGTATCAAGGCATACCACGGCTCACCTTATGACTTTGATCGGTTCAGCACAGAGCAGATAGGCACCGGAGAGGGCGCACAGGCTTACGGTCAGGGCTTGTACTTTGCTGGAAATGAGGATGTTGCTAGGGGTTACCGAGACGCTTTAACCGGCCCTAGAGTGCAAAGAGCGCAAAGTCTATTAAGGCAGTCGGGTAATGACGTTGATTTGGCAATAGAAAACGCAAAAAACGAAATTGATCGACTAAAGTCGCTGGATCTAACCCCAGAAACCGGATCTGCAAAAAGGGAAAGCTTAATTTCTTTGCAAGAAGAAAAGATAGCCGAGCTGACCGAGCTTAAGAATAGCGGACAGATGAGTGAAGGCCGTATGTACGAAGTCAACATCGACGTAGAGCCTGATGAGTTGCTTCAGTGGGACATTCCAATAAGCCAGCAAAGCGAAAAGGTTCAAGACGCTGTGTACGCAAATAGGGATGCCGTTGATCAAAGGATCGTGGACGATTACTTTGGAGGTGACCGAAACAATATAATTAACGAAGACATGACTGGTCAGCAGTACATGGCAAACATGGATAAAGTAAACGCTGGCATGATTGATGGGACGGAGTACGAGTTGGCAGAACGTGGCGTTAAAGGCATCCGATACGCTGACGCATTCACCCGGCACAAGACCCCTGACAAGCGTTCTATGAACTACGTCATATTCGATGACCGACTGATCACCATTGCGAAGAAGTACGGCGTAGCGATTCCTGTGGCGGCTGCTATGCTTGCTAGGATGACCGGCGAAGATACCTCGCAAAGTTATCAAGAGGAAACCTAATCATGGCTTCAATGCGCGAACTGTCAGAAGCAATTCTAGGCCAGACGATTCTCAACAAAGAGACCGAGGACTACATGATGACTCCTGCCGGGCCGATCAGGCGTCAAGATCCGTTCACGCCAGCACAGTTCGTGAACTTTGCCGCGTCAATGCAGCCCGGTGCTGGCATTGCAGATATGGCTGGTGAGCTGCCAATGACGCCGGGACCAGAGGCTGGGATCACTGAGGCGTTCTCAGCAGAAGCTTACCCAAGCTTTGGCGAAAACATATCTGAAGGTGAGTACCTAGACGCATTCTTGCAAGGCTTAGGCGGTGTTGGTGATGCGCTGTACGCAACGGGACCGTTAGGCGTAGCCGCTGGTTCGGTCTTGAAAGCACCAAGGGCGTTGTCAAAAGCTTCTAAAGTTGCAGATTCTGGCATTGCTGAGACCGCTCAACCAATTGATTCTGCGGATTTGCAGTTTTTGCACAACACTTCACCGGGGAAAATAGCTAGACAGCAAGCAATGGGCGGTATGCCAATGCCATCTTTAGCTGTGACTCGGCAAGACATACCGTTTGAAGGATTTGGTGACATCACTTTGGTAGGAGATCCAGCCAAGTTCGACCCCAAAAGAAGCAGATCTAACGTGGTTTACGATGCGGACGCTTACACAGTCAGAGCACCGTCTCCGGTTAGGCAGGCTAAAAAGGGCGCATATAAAAAACTTAATGAAGAATTTGGCGATATAGCCAGAAAGTACGATGGTTATTTAGATGAAGCTAAATATTTACTTGCCGATCTTGAAACCAAAAAAAACATAAGTTCTGACAAGTACAGCACCATTGAACGATTTTTTGAAAACGATGTAGTGACTGACATTGCATTTTTACAAGAGAAAGGAATTACAGATATACCATTGCGAAAGTATGGGACCAACACTGCGGCTGATGGTAGTAAAATATCAGAAATGGTTAGAGAATTTGGTCAAGAACGAAAAGATTGGGCAAATAAAAAAATTAATCAATACTTTGATAGTGACGAATTATTCGTATCCAATCCAGACCGAGACTATTACACCACCGCCGCTAAACTTAAACCGTACACTGCTGAAGAAGTAACCAAATTCATGAAGCGAAAACGAGGCGCTGGTCAAGAGTCAGTTATTGGCACTGGCGTTGGCATGGTACGAGCCAACCTTGCAAAAGAATTAAAAAGCTTGCCTGAGATAAGATCAGAAAAAGGTCGATTGGTTACAGCAGAGGACGTTGCAGAATTTAAGTCTGAGATGGATTCAACATTGATTGACTTGCAAGACATCATGCAGCCATTTTATAAATACGATGCTGGAGGGTTCAGGTATCGAGACGAAGTTGGCGAAATGATATATGACTCAGATCGCATTGGCTTAGACAGAGCGTTCGAAAAGTATGGGTTTGAAAACATACCTAGTAACATTAAGCAGGAAATAAGTGATTACAAAGCTCGCTTAAGATCAGGCCCAACAGAGTATTTTGAAGCCAAGCCGGGTCGTGCGGTTGATTTTTCCGACTTCAAAGGCGCGATTGTTCCAGTTGATACGCCTAAATCCACCGTTGATGCGTTAAAAAAAGCAGGTCTAAAAATTGAGTATTACCAAGGTGAAACCGAAAGGCTCGACGCTAGAATGAAATTTCCCGGGACGGCGTTCTCAATTGCTGGTGGAATAATCTTAGCAGGCACCGCAATGAAGGACAAAGAAGAAACATAACTCCTTGCTGGTTGTGGGGCGTTAAGCCCCGTAATATTCGTATGATCCTTCACTGACTCGGTCTATGACCTCATCCCAAAACTCTGATGCGGGTCCAGAGTACCAGTTGATAACAATCGACGGCGCATCGCTCGAAGACCAGTAATCTGTGCCGGGAGCATCAATGCAAATGCTTTTGTCGGTCTTAGTGATTTCGCTGACGCCCCAGTCAATGACCCCGCCTTCTTCTTGGATGGCTTGAAGAGCTTGTTTTTTCGTTGCCATTGTTAACTCCTTGCTGGTTGTGCAGCGGCTTATGCCGCTGTCCAATATGAGTTCACTGGTCTATATCGGCAATCCCAAGAGTCGATGCACACCCCGTCTTTTACAACAGTCAGATGCCCTGAGTTTATTACAACGGCAACGCCCTTAAAATCCCAATCCGCAAGCTTGATGTACTTGCCTTTGGCGTTTCGAGGCGGTTTGTTTCTAACAAAGCCATGATCCTCAAGGTATTTCATCCATACCTTATCATGGTCTGGGAAAGCGCCGATCTCCAAACCTAACGCCATCAGACCCTCAAAGGTTTCTCGATAGGTCTTGCCAGTAGCTATACTGATCGACCGGATCACGCAGTCATCTTTAAAAGTTTTGCAGATCCGCCCGTTGTCTGTTTGTTGAAAATCCATTCTGTATCTCCTTGCTGGTTAAGTGCCGCCGAACCCCGACCACAAAAGAAGTATCTCATGTTACTGGTAACAATGGAAGGGGTTTAGTGCAAATAGTTGAAATAATTTGCACAAGGGTGATAATTGAGTTACGGCAACCGCCCAGCCGATAACTTGGGTGAGTTTATAGGGATCACAAAATGAACGAGGCAGTAGAGGGAGTTGACTATCAGGAAGAGGAAACGATTGAGGATGAGCAGCTTGAGCTTGAGGAAGATGTCACCGAAGACCTAGAGGTCGAAGATGATCCAAGCGAAGAGGTTGAAGAATCCGAAGACGAGGAATCTGATGAGATAGTGATATCCATCGGGGAGGAACCGCCCCCTCCAGAACCAGAACCAGCACCGGAGTGGGTCCGGGAGCTTAGAAAATCACACAGGGAGTTGCAGAGACGTAATCGTGAGCTAGAGGCAAAAATCCAACAGGCACCTGAGACCAATCCAGTTGTCACGCTAGGAGCGAAGCCAAGTCTAGAGTCATATGATTACGACACCGAGAAGTATGAGGCGTCACTTGCTGATTGGTACGAGCGGAAACGCTTAGTCGATGAGCAGGAGGCTAAGGCAAGGCAGGCTGAGCAACAGCAGGCCGAAGCTTGGCAACAAAAGTTGCAGGGCTACGCCGAGGCCAAGACCAAGCTGAAGGTGAAGGACTATGACGATGCTGAGGAAGTTGCCCAGCAGACGTTCAATGTCGTTCAACAAGGCGTCATGATTCAAGGTGCTGAAGACCCGGCGTTGGTGATCTACGCTCTTGGAAAGAATCCCAAGAAGGCGAAGGAACTGGCACAGATAGACGATCCCGTAAAGTTTGCCTTTGCGGTTGCAAAATTGGAGAGTCAATTGAAAATTTCAAATCGTAAGGCAGCAACACGGCCCGAGAAACAAGTCTCGGCAACGGCCCCGATAAAGGGTGCTGTGGACTCAACCCTAGAACGGCTGCGAGAAGAAGCGGCGCGGACAGGTAACATGGATAAGGTCATGGCCTATAAGCGCGCGCAGAAACGAGCGGCGAAATAAATTAAAAGGAGCCAATCATGGCTAATAGCTTTAGTAAAGAAGAACGCGTAGCGTTCGAAAACATCTTGGAAGGTTTCCAAGACGCGCTGGTATTGTCGCGCAACGTAGGCGTTTACACTACCGATCAGGTAATGATGGAACGCACCAATGACGTTATCTGGCGTCCGATGCCTTACATTAGTACCTCTGTTAGCGTTGCTCCCGGGACTGATATTTCAACTGTAGGTGGTTATGACGAGTACACTCAGTTAGCGGTTCCTTCTAGCATCAACAACTACAAAACTGTACCGTTCCAAATGAACGCTTTGGAATTGCGTGACGCTCTGCAAGAAGATCGACTCGGTGCGGCTGCTAAAAACAAGCTTGCTTCTGACATCAACGTTGCGATCATGAACGTTGCTGCCAATCAGGGCACTTTGGTTGTTAAGCGCACTGCCGCTGCGACTGGTTATGATGACGTTGCCCAGTGTGATGCAATCATGAACGAGCAGGGTGTGCCCGACTACGACCGTCACTTGGCACTGTCTAGTCGTGACTACAATGGCATGGCTAACGATCTCTCCAAGGCTTCACGATCTTTCGGAAACGAAAAGTCTGACTCTGCCTACGAGCGATCACGCGTTGGCATGGTAGCTGGCTTCGACACGTTGAAGCTTGACTATGCTAACCGACTGACTGCTGCCGCTGGCGGTGGTGCTATCACTATCGATACTCAGAACGCTGCGACGAACTACCTCGTTCCTGCTGCGACTCGGACTGTCACTGGTGGAACCACTAACGTGGATAACAGATACCAGACTGTAACCGTATCTAGCACTACAAACGTAGCCGCTGGTGACTGTTTCACAATCGCTGGTGTAGAAGCTGTTCACCACATCACGAAGCAGTCCACTGGACAGCTCAAGACTTTCCGCGTTATTTCGGTAACGAACGGTACGACTATGGTTATCTCTCCGGGGATTATTTCAAACCAAGTCGCGTCTGACGCAAGTGCTCAGTACCAAAACTGCATCGTAACTCCTGCTGCTGCCGCAGCAATTACCTTCCTGAACACGGTTACAGCATCTGTAAACCCATTCTGGCAGCGTGACGCTTTGGAACTGCTCCCCGGACGGTACGCTGTACCTTCTGATGCAGGCACTGCTGTACTGCGCGGAACCACTGATAACGGCATTGAGCTGGTTATGCAAAAGTTCTACGACATCAACACGATGACCACCAAGTATCGGTGCGACACGTTGTTTGGTGTAGTGAACAAGCAGCCAGAGATGTCTGGTATCATGTTGTTCAGCCAGACTTAAAATGTGTGAAAAATGGGCGGGGGTTTTCCCCCGCTCTATTTCAGGAGGGCATTATGCCGCTGAAAAAAGGTTACTCTAAAAGCAGTATTTCAAAAAACATCAAGACAGAGATGAAGGCCGGTAAGCCGAAAAAGCAGGCGGTAGCAATTGCGTTGAGCACTGCGCGAAGAGCAAAGAAAAAGGCCAAGAAATGAACCCAACACTACTGTACAAGTCCCCGGGCGATCACTTTGGACCCGAAGGCAAAACATATTCATATGTTGGCGTTAAAACTCAAGAGGAGTTGGACGCCAAACTAGCAGACGGATGGCACGAAACATTGGCTGATGCCATTGCGCCAAAGGTTGTGACCTCACCTCAGCCGGTCATCCCAGACGATAACGCACCACCACTTAGATTAGAGCTTGAAGAAAAGGCTAAGGAATTAGGCTTGAAGTTTGATGGTAGAACCTCTGATAATAAGCTGGCGCAAAAAATTCAAGAGGCGTTGGGAGCTTTAAATGGGCTGGACTAAGCGCGAGTACATCGAGCAAGCATTTGAGGAGGTAGGGCTTGCGTCCTACGTCTTCGACTTGACTCCAGAGCAATTGCAAGCCGCGTTGCGTCGATTGGACGCGATGATGGCTGAGTGGAACGCCAAAGGACTTAGGCTAGGATACCCGCTCCCGCTATCGCCCGGTGACAGTCGATTAGATGATCAAACCTACGTTCCAGATCTGGCGAACGAGGCAATCTACACAAATTTAGGCATTAGGATCGCTCCAAGCTTTGGTAAGGGCATTATGCCTGACACTAAGGGCATCGCTAAGATGGCTTACAACACGGTTCTGCAAGCATTTGCACAGCCCTACGAGCAGCAACTGCCCAGAACGATGCCAGCCGGTGCTGGTAACAAGCCTTGGCGTAACTACGATGACAATTATTTACGAAGACCTGTTGACCCGGTACTTGCTGGCGAAGACGGTCCACTAGAATACAACTGAGGAGGCTGACATGCCCACGATCAATCAACTGCCCACGATTACGACCCTATCGGGCGGTGATCAGTTACCAGTTTACGCGACAAGCAACGGCGATGCTCGCAAGGCATCAATCAGCACTCTGATCGATTACTTTCAGACTACGTTTGCTGATCCCAACTACACCGTTGTAATTAACGCTCCGACTAATTCGGGATTTAACATTGCTCTGGGCGCAACATCTCAAAGCATTTGGCTAATCATGAATCCAACTGGCACGTTCGCTGCTGGATCGGTTACGTTGCCTCCGGTAGCGGACTGCTATGACGGTCAAGAAATCATCATCATATCAACCCAAACCATTAGCGCGTTGACGATCAACGGCAATGGCGGGACGTTGGTGGGTGTTCCTGCCTCGTTAGGGGCGGGTAGCTCATTTACGATTCGGTTTAACGAACTACAGTCAACTTGGTACACCATCGTAAACAGCCTGCAAATTGCTGGTATCGACATTGTAACGACCACAGGCGTTCAAACCCTTACCAACAAGACGATGAGCTTTTCGAACAACACGTTTAGCGCGACCTCCGCAGAGTTAGCGGCAGCAATCAGCGACGAGACTGGCACAGGACTAGCAGTATTTAACAGCAGCCCAACACTGGTCACGCCCATCCTCGGAACGCCAACGTCAGGAACACTGACGAACTGTACTGGCCTGCCGGTTTCAACCGGAGTCTCTGGACTTGGCGCGAACGTCTCTACGTTCTTGGCTACTCCCAGCAGCGCGAACTTGGCGAGCGCGCTCACAGACGAAACTGGGACCGGGCTGAACGTATTTAACGCTGACCCAACCATTGACGGTGCTAACTTCACCGGACACGCTCAGACGGCTCCGGTCGCAGGCTCAAGCACTGGTGGGGTGTTGACCTTGGATATGGTTGACAGCAACGTGTTCACCAGCACATTAACCGAAAACGTGACTACGCTTACTTTGAGCAACCCGGCGCAGGGTCAAACCGTGAATATTCTGTTCACTCAGGACGCAACCGGCAGTCGAACGATGGCGTGGCCTGCGAGCTTTAAGTGGCCCGGCGGTACGGCATCGGTCCTGTCAACTAACTCAAATGCAGTTGATTTACTAGTCATCACCTACATAGGGACGGACTGGTACGCTTCGATGATCAAGGATCTTTCATGAGTTTTGCTGCTCGCACAGCATCTGGCACTGTATCCTCTGGTACGTTGTCCGCGTATCTAAAGGATAACTTTTATGCCGCGTTTGCAGCCTCTCCCAGCGCCGCGACAGTAACATTCACTGCTAACGCCTCTGGAACAATTGTCGTTGCTGCCACAATTAACGGTGAGACTTACACTTGGCTAATTGGTGGTGGGGTTAATTCAGACTACTCAATAAGATTGACTGTTACGAGCGGAACGGCCCCAAACCAAGCTGGATCAGCTTTGGTCTCTACTTGGCTACCGTTAGGTATTTCTTACTACTGGGGTTTAACGACAACCTCTGGAAATCTAAACAACCAGTGTACTGTTGAAATTGCAGAGACGGCAACGCTAACCAATATTTTGGCGACAGGGTCAATTAGCATGAGCGCAACCGTAGGGATATAAAATGGCTACACCGGCAAAGGGTAAGGCAAAGGTTAAGGTCACCTCTACTGGCAAGAAGGTAAGCTACGGTCAGGCCGGTCGAGCCAGAGGTGGCGGCGCTAGAGTTAAGCCCGGGACCAAGAAGGGTGACGCGTACTGCGCTAGATCTGCCGGTCAGATGAAAAAGCATCCCAAGGCGGCTGCAAATCCAAACTCGCCGCTGAGATTGTCTAGGAAGCGTTGGAAGTGTTCAGGAACTAAGTCGAGGAGATCGTAGTGGCTAGTAAAGGATTGTACGCAAACATTGCGGCGAAAAAGAAACGAATTAAAGCAGGCTCAGGCGAAAAAATGCGAAAGCCCGGATCCAAAGGTGCGCCTAGTGCTAAGGCATTTAGGCAAGCAGCTAAGACAGCGAAGAAAAAATAATGTACCCCAAAAAGAAAAAAAAGCCGATCAAAAGAAAGCCTAAACCTAAACCCGGATACTGAGCGTGAATCATGCAGATACCCATCCTAAACGGTATATTCACTGATGACCGTCAGGCAGAAATACGAACCAGCTACCCGGTAAACCTAATACCTGTGCCAAAGCAGTCAGGGATCAGCAACGGCTATCTAAGGCCCGCTGATGGATTGACTAAGCATGGTGAGGGGCCCGGCGTAAACAGGGGCGGTATCGAGCGAGACGGCGTCTGCTACCGAGTTATGGGTACATCCCTATGCTCAATTGCGTCTGACGGTACGGTCACTGTGCTTGGAGACGTTGGCGGCACTGACGATAATCTAGTCACAATGGACTACTCCTTTGACCTTCTGGCGGTTGCTAGTGGTGGCAAACTATTTTACTGGGACGGCACGTCAGTTGATCAGGTGACTGACCCAGATCTAGGGCCGGTCCTTGATGTCGTTTGGATAGATGGCTACTTCATGACCACTGACGGCGAATTTTTAGTGGTTACAGAGCTGTTAGACCCGTTTGCAGTCAACCCCTTGAAGTATGGATCATCTGAGATTGATCCTGACCCTGTAACAGCTCTCGTCAAGCTTAGAAATGAAATATACGCGGTTAACCGGCACACAATTGAGGTATTCGACAACGTAGGTGGTAATCTGTTTCCGTTTCAACGTGTAGAGGGCGCGCAGATTCAGAAGGGCTGCGTTGGCACTCACGCCTGTTGCGTGTTTATCGAGACGGTTGCGTTTTTAGGAGGCGGTCGTAACGAGTCACCCGGTATTTTTTTGGGCGTTAACGCTCAGGCCAATAAGATCTCAACCAAGGAAGTGGATGAAATCTTGACTGACTACACTGAGGTGCAGTTGTCCAAGGTTAAACTTGAATCTAGGAACGACAGAAACCATCAGCACCTGTACGTTCATCTGCCTGACCAAACCTTGGTGTTTGACTACACCGCGACTCAGGCAACAAACATTCCGGTTTGGTTTGTTTTGACAACCTCAGAAACTGGACTGTCTCAGTACAAGGCGCGAGACATTATTTGGTGTTACGACAAGTGGCTGATTGGTGATCCAACTTCTAACGTAATTGGGTACTTCCAAGATGATATTGGCTCGCACTATGGGTCAAAGGTGCGCTGGGAGTTCTCAACCAATATTATTTACAACGAAGGTCGCGGAGCAATTTTTCATGAGCTTGAGCTGGTCGCTCTAACTGGGCGCGTTTCGTTTGGCACTAATCCGGTCATTAGCACAAGTTACTCGGTTGACGGCGAGACATGGAGTCAGTCGCGGTCGATTAAGGTCGGAACGCAGGGCAACAGAAACAAGCGGCTGGTTTGGTTTCAGCAGGGGTCAATGGTCAACTGGAGGATACAAAGGTTTAGAGGCGAATCTGACGCGCATGTATCATTTGCTCGACTAGAGGCTCAGGTAGAGCCGTTGGCCTACTAAAATGGCTAAATCAAGGCTAGGACTAACCCGGGACCAGTTAGCGGTATTCCTGAAGGATCACGAACAGATAATACAGTTCGAGAAGCTGTTTGACACTGTGGACGCTGGCAGCAGCGATAACACAATTGTTGACGTTGAGATCATCGCTCAGTTGGCCTCCAACACCGCGAATCAGGCGGTAGACACTAATCACCTCAAGACCGACTACATCGACTTTAATCCTTCCGCGCCACACGCGGACAAAGATGCTCGCGTAGTTTGGAACGCGTTTGATGACACGCTAAACCTCCATCATTCTGGCGGTGTAGTCCAGCAAGTAGGCCAAGAGGCCTATATCTACGGACGCAACAACACCGGATCCACGATTACTAACGGATCAGCTATCGGGTTTGCCGGGGTCAACGGTAACAACCGACTAGAGCTTTTGGATTACATCGCTGACGGCACCCTGCCGATGAACTATTTTTTCGGCGTAGCCACTCAGGACATTTTAAATGGCGAGGTAGGGTTTGTAACGACCTTCGGAAATGTCCGAGGCATTGACACTACCGGCAGCGCGGTTAGCGAAACATGGGTTGAGGGTGACGAGCTTTACGCAAGCCCAACGATTGCTGGAGGGCTGACCAAGGTTAAACCTACGGCCCCTGATGTGGCGATCCCGGTCGCTATTGTGGTCGTTGTTAGCGCGACTGTCGGTGAGATATTCGTTCGGCCCATCATTGAGCAGCAGTTTTATTATGGGCAGTTTGCTAGGACCACAGACGTAACGGCTGCGGTGATTAACACAGCGTACCCGATTGAGATGAACGTAACCGAGGTTGCTAACGGGGTCACGATTGGTACGCCAACCTCTAGGCTGGTGGCAGAATTTTCTGGCCTGTACAGCTTTCAGGTAAACTTTCAACTGTTATCGAATTCGGCAAGCTCCAAGAACGCATGGCTGTGGTTCAGGAAGAACGGCGTTGACATTGCAGACTCTGCGAGCGTGGTAACCTTGTCAGGTAACAATGAAGCAAAGTCAGCGCATAAAAGTGACTTCATTTCACTCGACGCCGGTGAATACGTTGAGATGATGTTTGCGGTTGATAATACGGGTTTATTCCTAGACGCCACGGCTGCAACGGCTTTTGCTCCAGCAGCCCCTGCGGTCTTGGTCGCCGTCACTCAGGTACAACAGTAGGTTTATTATGGCTATTACAGTAACGAACATTATTTCAAGAAGGCTGGCAGAGACGGCGGCGACAATTCAGTACACTGCGACCGGCGTGACTACGATAATTGACAAGTTCACAGTTACGAACGTGGGCGCAAGCAATGCCTTTATCACTGTCTACCTGCCCAACGCTAACTCTGCCGGTAATCCTTTGGCGTCTAATACGGTGATTAACGCTAGGACAATTGCGCCTCGCGAGACCTACTCATGCCCAGAGTTGATTGGTCAGGTGCTACCTGATGGCGGCACGATTGTAACGCAGGCTGGCGCTGCTAACTCTTTGGTCCTGAGCGCGACCGGCAGCGAGATAGCATAAGAATTGAATTAACGCAAATATATGAGACAATGATGTGAAAAGGACTGTTTGATGGAAGATGTTGACTGGCTAAGGCGTAATTTCGTTGAAGTGTTCTGCCTACCAGAAGAGGCCACAGAGTGGCTAATTGATCTCTACAGATCCATACAGTTTTTCGACGATGTTGCCGATGGTGACAAAGTAGACAGAAAGGATTTAGACCACGTTCTATGGCACATGATGGTTGGACAATACTCCAACGCATTTTTTGCACAAAAGAGCGCGGCATTAGTCCCGCTACTGGCGAACGCTATTTTGAAGTGGCAGGCGTCAGACCACGTTGAGCGTGAGGGAGATGTAGATGCCAGATCGTTTATGTGGAGGGCTGGTTACTACGACATTATTTTAACTGTTGTACAGCTCTGTCACGGGGCTGAGGTTGCTAAAGACAGCGCCCACATGGTGATGAGAATGTACGGCGAAAAATACGAAGATTATTTAGAGGAGTTTTCATAATGCCACATCCAGCGGTTGCTATTGTAGGCGGGGGGCTTGCTAGTTCAGCTATTCAGTCAAGAGCGGCGAGAAAGGCGGGCAGAGCGCAAGAGCGTTCTGCTGAGATGGGCATTGAAGAGCAGAGGGCGGCACGATTAGCCACTGAAAGGTTAATGGCTCCGTATGTTCAAGCTGGCACTGGGTCATTAGAGGCGCAGCAGGCGATTCTTGGGCTGTTAGGGCCAGAGGCACAGCAGCAAGCCTACGCCGGGATTGAGCAAGGTCCACTGTTTCAGTCACTGGTTGAGCAGGGCGAGGCTGGAATATTAGCCGGTGCATCCGCAACTGGTGGTTTACGCGGTGGAAACATCCAAGCCGCTCTGGGTCAATTTAGACCCCAGATGCTTCAGAGCATGATTCAGAATCAATATCAAAACCTTGCCGGTTTAACTTCGTTAGGTCAGGCTTCAGCGGCTGGTCAGGCTGGATTTGGTCAGCAGACGGCAGGCAACATTGCTAACTTGTACGGTCAGCAGGGTCAAGCTCGGGCTGGTGCTGCGCTGGGTCAAGGCCAAGCTTTAGGTAGCCTATTCAATATGCCTTTGCAAATTGCTGGAATGGCGGCTGGTTCTGGTCAGACAATGGGCGGGTTTTTAGGATTTTAAAAAGGTAAGTAACAATGGCACAACCATACGACTATTCGCTAAACATACCGAGTCCGTTACAGGCTTTCGGTCAAGCTTTTAATGTTGGCGCTGCCGGTCAAAAAGCTAAAGAGGCTAGAGAGGCCAGAGAGTTAGCTTTGCAAAGGCAGGAAGAAGGCAACAGGCTGGTAAACGAGTATTTTGAGACGCCTGCCGACCAAAGGACTTACGATCAGGCTTTACGGATTGGTATGTATAACCCGCAATTCGCAGAGCTTGCACAAAAACAATTCGATGCACTTTCTGAACAACAACAGCAGAGTGCTTTTACAGACGCGACTCAGATTCATACTGCACTAAAAAATGTGCTTACAGGTGAAACTGACTTTGAAATACTTGATCAAATTTTAGATAGAAGGGTTCAGGCCACAAAAAACAATCCCGGATTAAACAAGATGTGGGTTGACGCTAGAGAGCTTGCTCGAACGGACCCGGACGCAGCCGAGATGATGGTAGCCGCAAGAATTGCTACGCTACCCGGCGGTAAAGACTACTTCGCCACGATGAAGACTAGAGGCGAAGAGGCTAGGGCCGAAGAAGAGCGCCCATTCAAGCTTAGGGCTGCTACTGCTGATGCTTTGTTAAAAGAAGCTAACTCATCCGTTGCTCTGTTAGAAATGGCTTATAAACCGGATCAACTGGCTTTTGATTTAGATTTAAGCGAACAACAAGTGAAACAAGCTAAGGCTGCAATCGCTGCATCTAGAGCGGCAGAAAAGAAATCAGGCGCAGAAGCTGTAAGGGCTCAAGCAAATGCTGATGCAATCGCACAGGGCATTATACCCCTCGAAAAGCGTCCTGAAATTGAATCAAAAATGCGTAAAGAGTATACCGATAACACTAAAGACTTTGTCAAAGTTCGAGATGCCTACGGCAGGATGCTTGCCGTTGGATCGCCTGAAACTTTAGCTGATGAAGGTCCAGCAGATTTGGCCTTGATCTTTAACTACATGAAGATGCTGGATCCCGGTTCAACCGTTAGAGAGGGTGAATTTGCTAACGCAGAAAATGCTGGTGGTGCTTGGTCTAAAGTTGGCGTTCAGTACAACAAGCTTTTGGGTGGCGCTCGATTAACTCCACAAGTAAGGGCTTCATTTTTAAAGTCGGCTAAAGGGCTATATGACGCTGCTGAGGGTGGAGAGAAAAAGGTTAGAGCTGGTATAGAAAGAATCGCTAAAGGTTACGGTCTAAATACTGAAAACATATTTTTTGAAATTGGCGCAGCCGAGCCGCCTCGGGGTCCGATGCCATCAGAAGATGTCGAGACTCAAGTTTTTAAAGTTAATGTTCCGGGCGGAACTTTGACCTTTCAAGACGAACAAACTTTTTTAGAATTCAAAAGAAATCAAGGCCGGTAAAAATGGCAACAGATTACGAAGCTTTAGCAAAACAATACGGTGCCGTATTTACGCCCGATGAGGTTGTTGAAACTGATAAAGATGAAATTGATCAACTTACTTCAGACAAAGAAGTTGATTACTTTGCTTTGGCTGAAGAATATGGCGCTGTATTTACGCCGACTCCTGAAATACCACAAATGGATGCGTCTGGCGAGGTTACATTGCCCGGCGTTGACCTCGGCCCTAAGATGCCTGAAGACCCAATACTTGCTAAAGAACGGTTGCTAGGTGCTGCTGAAGTTTTAACAACACTTGCCACCGCTCCGACTACAGGCGCTTTAGGAATGCTAGGCGGCACAATTGGTGGACTGACTGCTGCCATATTGCGCGGAGAGTTCGGCACACCAGAAGCCGCTCGTCTGATAGAACAGGCCGCTGCCGGTGGTATGGAGCAGTTAACTTACGCGCCTAGAACTGAAGCCGGTCAACAATATATGCAGGCGATTGCAGAGCCGTTAGAGGCTGCTCCTGCGTTTGTTCCTGCTATGGGCGCTGCTGGGGCGATTCCAGCCGCTCTAACTGCTGGTGGGCAAGCAGTCAGGACTGCGGCTCCAAGGGTTGCTGAGGCTGCCAGACGAGTAATGCCTCAGCGTCCGATGGCTGGCGAGTTAATGGAAAGGCCGCAAAAGGTCGGCCCCGCTAGGGTAATGCCTGAAGAGATTATTATTGAGGAGGGCCTACCGCCCAGAAGCGTTGGGGCGGCAGAGGTTCCCGTTGAAGTGGTAAGGCGTGAAGTTGCCGCGCAGATGCCGGTGCCATTTGAGGGCAGAACAGGCTTAACGGCTGGTCAAGCTACCCGGGACTTTGCTCAGTTACAGTTTGAGAAGGAAACTGCAAAGCTTGGTGAAATTGGTGCCCCGTTGCGTGAAAGGGTACAGGCTCAGACTGCAAACTTTATTGATAACTTTGACGCCTTGATTGACTTGCCAACACCGATTGAACGTGAGGTTCGAGCGATCGGCATGGCAGTTGACAGTGCTGTTAAAAATAAAGCTGAAGTACAACGTAAGAAAATACAAAAATTATATAAACAGGCAGACGAGGCCGGGGATACTTTAGGCTTGGTTGAAATGCAACCTTTGGTCTTGGCGCTTGAAGACTTGGCAAGGTTTGAGGGCGTTGCAGGAAATGTTGGCCCAATCAGAAAAGAGGCTACTCGCCTCGGCGCTATTGCCGTCAATGAAGAAGGCAATTTAATTGCTCAAGAATTAAGCATCAAGGATGCAGAATTATTAAGACAATTTGTAAACCAAGCCACTGACTGGGCTGACAAGCGACAGTCATTAATGGCTAGAAAAATAAATGCTGCTATCGATAGCTCAACAGAGGGCTTAGGTGGCGAAATATATAAAAGAGCCAGACGAGAACGTGCAAAGTACGCAGAAGAATTTGAGAACGTAGGATTAACTGCAAAGCTTTTAGCCAAAAAGGGTAACACCTCTGAGCGAGCAATTGCCTTTGAGGATGTGTTCAACAAAATCATTATCCTGTCGCCAGTTGAAGAAATGAACAAGCTGCGACGAACGCTCCTTAAAGCGGGTCCAGATGGGCGTCAGGCTTGGGCTGATTTGAAGGCTCAGGGTATAGAATTTATTAAAGATCGAAGCCTGTCAGTAAGTCAAAAGGACGCAGCAGGAAATCCGTTACTTTCACCTGACAAGCTACAAAAAGTTATTAAGGCGCTTGACAATGATGGAAAATTAGAATCGCTGTACGGTAAAAAGATAGCGCAGCAGTTAAGGGATTTGGCTGAATTGTCAACTGTGATTTACACTGCGCCCCCGGGATCGGTTAACTTTTCCAACACCGCATCGGCTATTGGCAATGCAGTAGATACGATACTGACCTACGGTATCTCTGGAATGCCAATTGCTGGAAGGGCCGTATTAAAAGAATCGCTTGACTATGTAAAAAATCGTAAACTCAAAGCTAGGATCAGAGAAGCTCTGAAGGAGCCAAAAGAATGACCGCAATCAGCATTACCCCCGGTTACCCCAACTTTTCAGACACTGATGGGTCGGCGCTTAACGATGGCTACGTTTACATTGGGCTAGAGTATCAAGATCCGATCACGGCCCCTACGGGCGCCTTTTGGGACGAAGAGTTCCAGATACCCGCTGATCAACCCCTAAGAACGTCCGGTGGCTATATCGTGCGTAACGGATCACCAGCGGCTGTTTACACTGGGGCTGCTTACTCCATTCTGGTACAGAACAAGAACCTTGTAACGGTCTACAACGCGCCTAGCGCGGTTATTACGAACGTCACCAACAATGTTGAGGAAATTACGCAGTATCAGGGCGCACACGCCACCGACCCGATTGCTAGAAACGATGGCACACCGCTACAGGTTGGTGATTTGTATTTTAACACTGTGGTTAACGAGCTGAAGGTTTGGAGCGGATCAACGTGGGTTCCGTCATCACCGGGTTCTGTGACCGTTGAAGACTTTACCGGGACCGGAGCGCAGACGGCGTTTAACCTCGCCACAGCCCCGATTGCTGAGAATAACACGCAAATATACATCGACGGCGTTTATCAGCAGAAGGACACCTACTCGCTCGCAGGCGCCACGGTTAATTTCAGCACTGCACCGCCTAACCTCAGCGGGATTGAGGTCGTTAGTTTTTCAATTGCATCTTTGGGTACGGTTGACGCGTCCAATGTTAGCTACAACGAGGGCAGTGTTGGCGCGGTTAATACTAGCGTTCAGGCCAAGCTGCAAGAGTCAGTATCGGTCAAAGACTTTGGTGCTGTTGGTGATGGGTCTACGGATGATACAACTGCGTTTCAAAATGCTATAACAACTGGTAAAAATATATTCGTTCCTTTCACCTCTACTGGCTATAAAGTATCTGCATCTTTAGGAACCTTGCAGGAAGGTCAGTCTATATTTGGACAGGGTTTGACAAAAATTGCAGTCGATACTAGCACAACGGATTTTGTAACAATCACAGCTACAACCGAAAACATTATTTCAAATATTCGATGGGAAGGCAGCGGAACTACCAATGGAACAGGCATCAAGTTAAGTGTAGGAGGAACTGCCTCAGACTTTGCATCTGGCCTTTTAATTGAAAACTGTTGGATTATGGGCTTTAACAAAGGATATGCCCCTGACAATTCATTTGACGTTAAATTTATGAATTGTGAAATTAGAAACAATCGATACGGTTTGTTTTTAGAGCCTATTGGCGGTGGCGCTGGAAGCTACATTGCAACGTATGAATTTTTTGGTTGTCGTTTTTATGGCAATTCTACGCGAGACATGAAACTTTTAGTTTCTGGTAATGCGGCTTGCAGAGGAATTAACTTTTTTGGCTGTACGTTTGACCCGACTGGGCATCCAACTAACCCAAGTATGCAAATTGAAAATGGTGCATTAATTAACTGGGATGGTTGTTATTTCGAGGCTGGTACTACTGGCGCTCCAAGACAAATTTTTGCAACTGGCAGCATTAACTTGAAGGTAAGTAACTCTATCTGGACAGGCACAGGCGGGGTTGACTTAGACAGTTCAGAGATGACACTCGATAATTGCTGGAGTTTTAGCGCCGCCGCATCTCCGGGTGACAATAAAGATCCTATCATTGCTGATGCAAACTCTAGGGTTTTTATTAAGGATAGCAGGATGCGCTCAAACGCATCTGATTTTGTAGGATGCCAGACGTATGTTATTGAGAATAGTGAAGTCAAAATACCTGTGGGCGGAACTAACGCTTATTACAAGTTTAGATCAGGCGGCAGTAATGCCACGTTTACAAATCAACAATACATGGATACCTCTGATGTAGAGATATTTTCAATCGATGATTCCGGTTTAAAGTTTGTCGGCACTGACGGGATTAGATTCAAGGATAATACGGCAGGGACGGACACAATTCTTTCTGATTATGAAGAAGGTGTTCATGTTCCTACTACAGCGCCAGAAACTAGCGGCACCCTAACATTTGGCAATCCGTCTTTGACTTACACGAAGATAGGGCGAATGGTTACAATAAACGGTATTTTAGGGAATGCTGTTCTTGGCACTCCAGTCGGAACATATTTTACGATGACACTGCCATATCCAATTAAAAGCGGCAGCATTGGGTACAGGGTTGGTGGAGCAGTAAGGTTTGTTCAAGGCACTACGGTTCCGTACCAAGGATCAGAGGCTGACACAACTATTACTATTTATATAGATGTAAGCACAATAAACACGGGAGATGATTTTTTTCTTTCGTTTTCGTATTTTGCATAATTAAGGGCAAATAAAATGTTAAAGACAGTTTCTTCAGTTGCAAATGCGTTAGGTGCGTTGAATTACAAGGGCACTTGGGACGCAGACACCAACACCCCAACCCTTGCGTCTGGAGTCGGCACACAGGGCGATTACTATGTTGTCAGCGTTGCCGGGACCACTGACCTAGATGGTATTACCAACTGGGGCGTAGGCGATTGGGCGGCGTTTAACGGGTCCGTATGGCAAAGAGTTGAGGGTGGTGCGGATGGTAACTTTGTAAATTTAACCGTCACTGGGACTTCTGAGCTAGATGGCAATGTTGCTATCGGTGCTGGCGTAACGCCAACCTATCCTTTGACAATAGAAAAAGATAGCGATAGTTGGATTTCCAGAATTTACAATAGCGGGTCTGATGCAGATGCTAATGCGCTATTAGTTCGGTCTGATGCAACCGCAGCGCACAATGCCGTTATTATTGCTGGTTATGCAGACGGCGGCTATAAGATGCTCTTGAAGTCTAGCGGTAACTTAGAGCTACTCGCTGGCAACCTAGTAATAGGCACATCAGGCAAAGGCATCGACTTCTCTGCTACCGCTGGCACTGGCACCTCTGAGCTGTTCGATGATTACGAGGAGGGTCTATGGACACCAACTGTAGACAGTGGAACGTGTGCCGCACAATATGGTTCTTATATCAAGATCGGTAAAATGGTTCATGCTACATTCAGCATAACAAACCTGAGTGACACAACTACAGCAT
>Ga0208898_1000395_pt1 | contig 34220 bp, 50 predicted proteins | sample VirMetDEL_Mar_4_FD_184513 | JGI IMG/M metagenome (GOLD analysis project Ga0208898, IMG submission 184513) | Aqueous microbial communities from the Delaware River and Bay under freshwater to marine salinity gradient to study organic matter... | ecosystem: Environmental > Aquatic > Marine >... | reverse complement strand
ACCAGCCGCACCACCATACAAAACATCAGTCTCAGAAGCGGCAAGAAAGTCAGTTTGTGGGCCATCGTTGGGCCTAAAGATGACATTCTCTTCTGCGACAGTCCTCAACGCCTTGGGCAAATCGTCAACTTTTGTTGTTGTTATTTTACCTTCAGCCTTTGCCTCAGTTCCTTCTAATTTGTTTAGAGTACTCTTAGAAGTGTTGAGTGACCGTTTATAGTTTTCAAGTTTGGTGCGAGCCTGCGCTAACCGTTTTTCTTTCTTTCGTACAGCCTTTCTTGCTTCAATTTGGGCCTTGGTTTTGGAGTGGTAGTTGTAGCCTCTACCTGACGAACCTTGGGGTCTGCCAGATTTCTTGCGAGGTGTTCCATCCTTTTTAAGTATAAAATCCCCGTTGTCGTCTCGCATATACGCATCAGGGTTAGTCTCCCAATCATTCATACTTAGAAACTATTTTATTTAATCCTGTGTGTGAGATTGGGCGTCCCGTTTCATACTCAAGCCAACCAGCCCCTTCACGCAACGAGATAACTTTGTTTTTTACTAATGGTACAATCTTATTAAGAGCTTTAAGTTCGTACTCTACTTCTTCTAGATGTACCCCATCCTCCATTAGCTTATAGCCAAATGGGATGGTACTACTGCTACGCCTCTTCATATTGAGCCTCTATAACTACTTCTTGTTTTGCTGGTAGTATAAAGAGGCCATTAGAGTTTTGCAAGTTTACGTCTAGTTTGTCTGTCTTTCCTAATCCAACACGGTCTAGGAGCGTCTGAGCGGCCTGTAGACGAACGTTAGCTTGGGGTATGGGGTCTGTACTGTCCATAACCTCAACGAGCTTTAGAGAGGCTTTGGGGGCATTCTGGGCTAATATATTTTCGGCTAGTTCAATTATCTCTGTTTTAAGTGCTTTAACTACGGATGTATATGAGCCTTCAGCGTACCCCGCTAATTCTGCCGCACGTTTTGTATCACCATTGCAAGATACAAGGTGATCCAAGAACGATTGTTGTTTTATAGTTAATTCTTTATTCATAACTATATATTATATATGTGATATTTAACTTTGTCAATTGTTATAAGCAATATATTATGGTAATAGTTGGCAAAAGTCTTGACAAAATTGAATATCAAGTATATAATAAATTATGTAGCCCACCGGGTACATATATATATCCTTAACGTACCTAGTACCCATAGGGCCTTCCTAACCCCCTTTAAAGTTCTTTGAAGTGGGGCCACAATCTAGTTGACATTCAGAATCTTTGAAAATGTGTGAGATCTTTATATATATGGGGGCTGGGGGGAGGGCCTCCTGCGTACCCCCATTCATATCTTGAATGATCTTCAAAGACTAATCAGTCTCATGAATGCAACCATAAAAGAATATAAAAATAACTAAAAGCTATAAAGATTTTGAAGTCTCCCGCGCCTATTCATAAACTAAATAGATTTTGAAGATCTATTGATTCTCTGAATACTGGTTGCCAAGCTTCAGAGATCTTCAAAGATCTATCAAAATATTTGAATATATCTAAAAACTCTATAGATTCAGAAGCTTATAAAATAAAAACATACCCTCTCACAGTCTCTTTTGACTGCTTAATTGATCATTTTTTAACCAGCTATCCCCCGTCAGACGCCATCAAACGCGCCACAATGGCCGATATATTTTTTGATACTCCCCTATTCATTTTGAAACCGTCACACTGTGGCGCTCTCTGAAGGCCTCACAAGGCCTCACTGGTTATTTTTTAACCACTAAAAACCCGCTTTTTGATGTTGGCACACTTCTTGCTTACTGATTTTTACTAGCAATAACCATGCCAAAAGACCTAAAAAATATTTTCTTTTTTTGTTAAAAATACCTTTACTTTTATATTGGGGGCGTTCAATATCGCTCATGTGGTATCCCATTAATTGATAAAGGAAGATTTGACATGACTACTTTACTTGCTAACTTTGATCGTGAAACCGGCTTTCAGCTTATAGACGCTATAAGGAAACTTAACCAAGACACGCGGAAAGTCTCTGCCGCCGAACAGGAATTTTTGCGTAAAGGCCTTGCGGCTTGGACTAATGAGAAAACTTCGCGCGATGCTGAAGCCATTTTGGTGGAATATTGGAATAACAGCATAGCGGAAGATGAAGACGGGCCTGCGCGTACTGAGGCGCAAATTCGCGTTGCGTTTCATCGCGCCTCCGAGTCTATTCATGAAGCGACAAACGGTCGCGCGGTGATAGTGCAAGATGACCGGCTTGCGCTCGCTAAAACGCGCAAACGTGCGACGCCGTTTGAGAAAGCCGTCAAGACCGTAAAAAAGGATAAGACGCTGACCGACGAGCAGACAAAAGCGATTGCGAAGGCCTTGCTGGAAGCGTACAAAATGGTGAAGGGGGCGTAATGCTCCCCTTTTTCTTATAGAGTCTATATGGGGATTTCTGTCATGCAAAAAGCTGACCGTGTTTATATCGAGCGCAAGATGCGAGCGCGTAGCGTAAAGCTTCACAAGCCGGTTCAGGCCTCGCAGTCAAAACGTGTTGGGGGTAGACTCAAGCGCGTTCGCATTGAGTTTGTAGACCCTGATATTTTTCTGTCGGGCTTGTGGGATTAAGGCTTATAGATTCTATAAGGAGTCAAAATGTTTTTTCATTCTGAGCATGGTTTAGTGTGGAGCCATACGCGCCAGCAATTCTCACGGCTAGAACGTGGGGAAGGTTTTGGTTGCATCAAATGGCGAGACGTTTCCAATATTTTTGATTGGATTGTGCGCGAGGGTAAAAGCTATACCATTTATCCGCGCATGAAATTGGATCGCGATATTGTCGGGTTTATTGTCGCCAATTATCCTGACTATGTTATTGAAAACAACGCAGAATTTTTTGAGCGTTTGGGCTTATAGATTCTATAAGAGCTTATAGATTCTATAAGAAATTTACAGGGGCTTCGGCCCTTTTTTTTGTGGAGAAAAACTATGCTCTGGTTTTTAAAGATAGCACACTTTTTGTTGGTTTGCGTAGGGTCTGCGACTGCTGTTTTTGCTGTCCTAATAGATTCAATGTTAGGCCTAAGCTTTTGTATTCTCTGCGTTTTTGGTTCTGGTTATTGTCTGCATTATCTGATTCAGATAGAAGTAGATAGCGCCAGAGAAAATTATTTTTTATAGAATCTATAAGGAGATTCAAATGGATAAATTTAGCCTTCAGGTTTTCAATACCGACTCAGGCATAAGAAAATTATATGTCTGCGACAATGGCTGGATGCTCTCAGCAATACTCAATCCATCCCGAAAATTTATTGATGTTGATTGGGATAATCACATTATAAATCATGAGCCGAATATAACTTGTCACAGTTATGGGGGCGATGAGGGTCTGTGGGAAGTAGCTTTGATTGGGCCTACTGGTGACATACGCTATGACACGCCCGTGACTGATGATGTTCTTGGTCATCTCACAGATGATGAGGTATTAGACCTTGCCGATATTGTATCTGGCTGGGAAACTGAGACTATCATAAGCACCAAATATGTGGGGCGTACTTGGAAGCGTCGCGCCCTTCCCGATAGCTTATAGAATCTATAAGGAGATTCAAAATGTATGAAGATGAAGTAGTTTTAGAAGCCGATGATGCTGTCGAGCAATATGATGATATCGACAGCGAATCACCGCTTGACTTTAATTAAAAGTAAATTTAGTATCTCAAGTGGCTTATAGATTCTATAAGCTTTTTTCGTGTAGTAAAACCAACTAAGGAGACAGCAATGTCTAATGTACTTTCGCTTTACCCAACTCCCGCTGTTTTTGACGGGACTCCTGAAATAATTGATTGGCCCGTCGAGACTCGACAGCTAGGCTTTTTGGATGATGATGGCGGTATTCATTTTTCCAATAAGGTTGCTGTCATTCGCGGCGATACAATCGACACGCCCAACCCTGTTATCTTAGGGGTACACGGCGAGAGCTACAAACCTGTTGCACCGCGAGAGCTTTTGCAGACTCAGCGCGAGATCATTTTGCGTAGTGGTCTGAACACCGATGGGATTGTTGAGAGAGTACAAACATCCCACCAAGGTGCGGCTACCTTTATTACCTACAGGTTGCCTGAGCATACTTACACTACGCCTGACGGTGACACGGCTTGCCTGACTCTGCTGGGTGTAACATCGCTTAATAGTACATTCTCTTTCATCATATCGGCTGGCGCTAATCAGTGGGCCTGCATGAATCGTCAAGTATTTGTGAGCGGTTCTGCGGCTTTGTTCAAGGCTAGGCACACCAAAAATCTAGACATGAAAGCGGCATCTAGAGCCATCACCAAATCTCTAGAGGTTTTCCAGAATGAGCAGGAATTGTGGGCTGAGATGTATCGCACTGAGGTTACAGCCAAGCAAGCCATGTTTGTTTTTGCAGAGGCGGCAGGGTGTCTGGATCTGGTGCGTACCATTGTGGCTGAGTGTGGGGTGTCGTGGTCGGCAGTCTTTGACCAGCTTCCACGGCTCAATAGCTCGCTGACCTACCTTGCGAACGCTTGGAATCAGTACTCAGATAAGATGGGCCGCAATCAATGGGCTGTCTACAATACTCTAACGGATTGGTCTACTCATGCTCCAGCGGCTACCAAAAAGACTCAGGCTAACATCGCCTCAGTTAATCACAAGCGCCAAGAAATTGTTCGCAACGTGTGCAACTCCGATGTATTCCGCATCGCGGCCTGATCGGGTTGATATTGAATCTCTGGTTCAGTTTCATATTTATCTCAAGCCTAATCCAGATTACAGTGGACTAGCGCAAGAGTTAAAAAAGTTACATTTTTCTGAGTCAGAGATCTTCAACGTCCTTCACAGAGTGCGTGAAGGTTATTACTAATCAAGGCCCTTCGGGGCCTTTTCTTTTGCTTATAGATTCTATAAGGAGGCAAGATGAAACAGCGGCAAGAGAAGATGATTAACACCCATAGATTAGTCAGATCTGCAATGAATGATGAGGATTACTGCTCATTTATTCTGGATTGTCTGCACAAAGAGCAGAGCGAATGGTCTGTAAAGGACTTATATAAATTCTGGGACGATGCCTCCAAGTCTGGTGACACCGTTGAAGAATGGATCAACAACCACAGAGGAAAGTAATATGTATTACGTAGCATCTCGCAGTCAACGTGCCAACGATATGATTATCTGGCGACACATCAAAAGATTAAAGTCTTTCAAGGCTACTGATGGCGTTGAATATATCGTGGCTAAAAGTAAAAAAGAAATGCACACATCACTGCCAATCTATATTGGTGTAGGTGACAAGCTTGTGAGAACTGGTTGCTATGAAATCAATTGGCTTGATGCCTTCTTTCGATAGGAGATAGTTATGCGTACTTCAAAAAAAGATAAAGCTATTTTAGCTAGTCTATTAACGGATGTTATATCTTGTCACCACCTTCGGTTGGACGGTATAGAAATAGAAAAGCTTGTGGAGCTTATTGCTATTTACTGTCACGTTAAGCCCGAAACAATTGAAGGTTGGGAGCATATAGCATTTGATCCTGTCGAGTGTTGTTGTACAAAATACAAAAGGAGTACAGCCGATGTTGTTCAACAATGAGTGCCATCACCCAGAAGAAAACTATTTGTTTTCTATGAAGATTGAGGGCGAGAACTGTGACGTTTGGGTAGTGCAGAAAGATGACCAAGAGTTTTACAAAGGTCACTATGAATTTTGTCTGCGCTATGGTAATCGTGGCGATGAATACAGAAGTAGTTGGGATTGTGCGTGGATTGAGCGTTCCATTTCACACCACTCTAAATTTGCTTATGACTTTCCGGGGTCTGGTATCGCTCGTAACCAACTCATCGAACTCAAGAGGCGCTTGCAAGATGCAGGCTTCTGGGATCTGGAATGGAATTTAGATAGTGAAATCAGAGACTTGCGGGTGGATGTTGAACAATATAATAACTCGCCACGTTTCAAAATTATATAGCTTATAGATTCTATAAGGAGTTTTTTATGTACAAAATTCATGCAAAAGCTGTGCAAGATTACTCTAGATTATCTAGCGACAATCTTTCTGATGTGATTCTGATGGTAGTGCTGAGTATCCAACAGCCTTGGTACAGTGTGGGCGAACAGCTAAAAGATGTGAAGAAACTTGGGCGCGACTCTAGATTTATCTGGGGTAATAAGATCAAGTGCTTTGACTCGCTACAGTCTAAGAAAGATTTTATTTATTCACAGTATCTGGCAGTCCTCAACTCATCTAAGTCTGATGATGACAAGGCGCTGTCCTTGATGAATGTATTCCTTCAGATCGACGGGCTTGGTCTAGCCAAGGCTGGCTTTGTCTGCCAGCTAACAGCGGGGCTGGTCGGTTGCATTGATGTGCATAACATTCGGATGTACAACATACCTAAAAAGGATTTGTCCTTCTCTAAGTCTATCAAGTCTAAGACATTGAAGGATAAGAAGATTTCTAATTATGTGTCAGTCTGTCACACCATTGGCACAGAGAATTTATGGGATACTTGGTGCAGTTTTCTGGCTACCAAGTCCAAGAAATTTGAGGATGGTTTTCATGTATCAAAAGTACATTATGACTTTCTTCAAAGTGCGGTAAACCTTTAATCAATTACGGAGAAATATGATGAGCAAGGCAAAAATAAAGTATCTTGAAGTTAATGCTGGCACACCTCCCAACCCTATGAATTTCAGGGGCAGGGCATCAAAGTGGAGAGATCTTTTTGAGTCTATGAAGCGCAACGATTGGTTTGTTATTCCAAAGAAAGATTTTGCTAAGACATCAGCGGCGGCTTCAACATATTTGAAAGGCCGTTATAGCCTCTATAAGATTAATGACCGCCACGACTATTGCTTAATTAAAATTCGATAAGGAAACAAAAGGTGTCATATACTAGGTTTGTTTGTTGCTTGACTGACGATCATCCAAAGGTTGTGGAGTTACCCGCATCCCTTGAGGAGCTTGATGATTGGCAGAAAGGTCGCAAGGATATTGGGGTAGCAATGCCCCAACTTTCCCCTGCGGAAATGGACTTCTTGATTTATGGTATTTTTTCTATTGGACTAAAGGAGATTAAAAATGAGCGTATTGAATAGTATTGAGTTGGCTAATCATTGGCGCGGTCATCTTAGAAATAACTGTGCGGATTCAATAAAAGCACGGCGCAGATACGCAAAGAGGTATGGCGAAAACTCTGCTCTTGCAAATTATTTTGAGGGTAAAGAGTCAGCGACTAGACAGGCCATCAGAATATTAGAATACATGGTTGAATATCAGGAGGTCTATCATGGGGACAGCTAGTATGTATGGCAATCAAGTCATGGAAGCAGAGCTTGACTGCCCTTGGATGACAACGGATGTTTTGATTGAGTTTGTACATCATGGTGACGAGGAGAACTTAGTTGAAATTGTTTCAGTTAAATCGCACGGAGTTGACATCACTAGCTGGGTCAACATTGATTATATGTTTGATCTTGTTCGTGATTACATAGACGAAGCCGACTACCATTGGTCAGATCATGGAGACTGATGCGATGGACAAAAGCCGTATAAAAGAATTCTTTATTCTTCTGCGTCACTCACCTGAGTATTTGTATGCGCTGGTGATAGTGACTTTCTTTTCTATTGGTACTATAATCGGGCAGTATCTTAAAGACGGAGGATACCTATGAGCATTGATGATGTAACACCACAAGAATGGGATAGTGTTTCAAAAAGTAAAACAGTTTATGGAAAACTTTATCACCCGGAAGATAAGCATGATGTGGTAAATAAACCAGATCATTATAACAAGGGAGCGATTGAAGCTATCGAAGCAATCAGTGCTTCAATGCACCCACAAGAATTCAAGGGTTATCTCAAAGGCAACTGCCTCAAATACCTTTGGAGGTACGAGTACAAGAACGGTGTAGAAGATCTGAAGAAAGCACAGGTCTATTTAGGCTGGTTAATCAAGGAGTTAGAGGGGGGTTGACATCTGCCTCGATCCATGCTAAAATCAACCTTTAAAGTCTTTTGACTTGGAGATACAAATTGAAAATCATACAAGGAAACTTTGATAAAAGTAATAAAAAAACTTTAAGTGATAAAGTCTTAGAAGGTCTTCAAAATCTTAGAGATCAATCAAACGATGAAGAAATTAGATACCCCTTTATTCTTATTGTTGACACTGGTGAGGAGTTGAAGGTAGTATCTGATGTAGAGATGGAAAAGTTTAATCTTTTATTAGACTTAGTAAAGCATACCATTCTCACAGGAGATTATTAATAATGTCTGATTATGATATTGAAGATACTTTATGCAAGGCTTTTGTCTTGACGTTGGGTAGTGGTATGCCCAACTACAGAACAGTGAGCGATATGATTGGTTGGATCAAGCGACAAGCCCAACTAGAGGGTGAGCGTCTGACCGAAGATTATATCTATGGCTGTATCCCGTTGTACATTAACTTTCTTTTTAATAAAGCTTAGGAGAAAATATACTATGGCTATTGTTGATGGCGTAGCAATGTGGGCATCCGTTACCACACCCAACACAACGTACACTCCGGTGTATACCGTGAACCTGATAGTATCTGATGACGTTGCTAATGACTTCCGCTCACGCGGGTTTAAGGTCAAGGACATGGAAGAGGGGCCAGCCCTTGTTATCAAGCGCAAAGTTACTGGTAAGAATGGTCAGCCTAACTCCGCACCCAAACTGATGGATCGCAATAAAGCGCCTCTGAATACCAGCGTAGGTAATGGCTCCAAGGTGCGAGTGCAGTACAAGGAGTGGGAGTCAACTTGGAATGGTACTGTCTATCGTGGCTTGGACTTTCAAGCTATGCAAGTGCTAGAGCTTGTTGAATATGCCAGCCCTGATGGTGCTGAGTTTGAGGCGCTGGATGATGGCGATGCTGGGAGTGAGTTCTGATGTGGAGATATACCCACGAAGATAAAACCTATGATGTAGAAAAGATCTCTCCAGAGGGTCAGGCGACATTTATGCTGATCGCTGATGTTCAAAAGAGAATTGAAGATCTTGAAACAAACATGACCATCAATCAGGCGGCGGCAGTTGCATTGCACCAGAAGATGCAACAGCTTCTTGTTGACGAGGCAATCGTAGAGGACAATGAAACGGAGGACTAAACAATGGGCGACTTTGTGGAGTACCACAAGCCCTGTCCTGAATGTGGAGGCAGTGATCCTGTCTCCATAAATTCAGATGGCACTGCTAAATGTTTTAGTTGTGGAACCTTTTTCAAGGACTATGAATCTGCAATAGGAGGCAACGTGGCAGACTTTAATAGCTTCAAAAGATCAAACGACAACGCACCCTTCTCTCAAAATCAAACCTTCTATCACGCATTAACAGACCGTTCAATCTCACTAGAGACTGCAAAGAAATACGGAGTTCGCTCAGTCAAAGACGAGTCGGGCAAGATCATTGAACACCACTACCCTGCGTACATAAACAATGAAGAAGTCGCTACTAAAATCCGTAGAGAAAATAAAGTATTTAATTGGGTCGGTTCTGCCAAGGGAACTGGCCTTTTTGGTCAGCAAATTGCACAGGCGGGCGGCAAATATATTACGGTCACTGAAGGTGAGTGTGATGCTATGGCGGCATACGAACTTTTGGGGAGTAAATGGCCGGTTGTATCTGTTAAGAATGGAGCGCAAGGTGCAGTCAAAGATATTCAAGAAAATCTTGAATTCCTTGAATCGTTTGATACGGTGGTTATTTCTTTCGACAACGACAAGCCCGGAAGAGAAGCCTCAAAGAAAGTGGCGCGTATTATCAAGCCCGGAAAGGCGAAGATACTTACGCTTCCTACCGACTTCAAAGACCCTAACGAAATGCTCAAGCTGGGTCATCACAAAGCTTACGTTACTGCATGGTGGGCTTCAAAACTTTACACGCCGTCTGGGATTCTAAATGTCAGTGAAGAGCGTGAGAACTATAAGAAGCGGGAGCGAAAAGAATCCGTTGCCTACCCGTGGCAGGGACTAAACGAAAAGCTTGAGGGCTTGCGGCAGGGTGAGCTAATCACACTGACAGGCGGCACAGGCTTAGGTAAATCTAGTGTTACTCGTGAGCTTGAACACTGGCTCATCACCAACACCAACGACAAGGTAGGCGTCATTGCTCTTGAAGAGGACTGGCGTAGGACTGTTGATGGTATCTTATCTATTGAGGCTAATGCTCGCCTGCACATTGATAGCGTCAGAGCTAAGTACAGTGAGGAAGAAATAGATAATTTCTTCAATGTTCTTTATGACGGGCAGAACAAGAACCGCGTCTTTGTCCATGCCCATCTTGGGATGAACGATGTTGATAGTGTGTTTTCTAAACTGCGCTTCATGGCAATGGGCCTTGAGTGTAAGTGGATAGTTTTTGACCACTTGCATATGCTCTTGTCCATGACAACGGACGGTGATGAACGCCGCAATATAGATTCTATAATGCACAACTTCAGAACGCTGGTGGAAGAGACGGGCGTGGGCCTCATACTTGTGTCGCACCTCAGAAGGATTGATGGCAATCGCGGTCACGAGAATGGTATTGAGACAGGACTCAACCATCTACGTGGCTCACAGAGTATCGCTCAGTTGTCAGACTGTGTGATATCTTTGGAGCGTAACCAGCAATCAGAAGATCCCATTGAAGCCAGCACCACACGAGTCCGTGTACTCAAGTCCAGATACACGGGCGATGTCGGTTTAGCGACACACTTGTTTTACGACAAGGACAGTGGTAGGCTCAGTGAGATATCAATGGAAGTAGAACAGCAAGAAGAAATAGAACTATGAAAAGTATTGTCTTTGACATAGAAGCAGACAGCCTAGAGCCTACAAAGATATGGTGTATTGCGGCTGTCGATCCTGACTCTGGAGAGACAAAGACCTTTGGGCCTACTGAGATTGTTCAGGGTTTGGCTCACCTCTCCAGTGCAGACAAACTGATAGGTCACAACATCATTGGTTATGACTTACCAGCCATCAAGAAGATACACAATATTGATCTGACTGAGAACCGCGCCATCGTAGACACGCTAGTATTGTCTCGCCTCTTTAACCCAACACGCGAGGGTGGGCACAGCCTTGAGTCTTGGGGCTATCGCATTGGTCTTCAGAAAATAGATCACAAAGAGTTTGGCGAGTACTCTCCAGAGATGCTGAACTACTGTCGCAACGATGCAGTACTCAACGCCAAGATGTTTAATAATCTTAAAGCAGAATCACGGGGCTTCAGCCGACAGTCTGTAGTGCTAGAACATGAAGCACTAAAGATTATTGCAGATCAAAGAGAGCATGGTTTTCTTCTGAATGTACAGGCCGCAACACTGCTTGTCGCTGAACTGACTGATCGCCTCAAGGAAGTAGAACGTGAGGTGCAGAAGACCTTCAGACCTAAGCAACTAAAAACTATTCTTCTACCACACTTTACCAAGACAGGCGCACTATCTAAGATGGGCCTCATCCAAGGCTCAGAAAAGAAAAGCCGCTTGACTCAAGAGGAATATGAAGAGATTGCAATAAAGCGTAAGGCTGTACGTATTGAAGAAACTCCTTTCAACCTTGGATCACGTAAACAGATTGGTGAGTATCTGATTGATTTTGGTTGGAAGCCCAAGCGGTTCACACCCACAGGTCAGCCAATCGTTGATGAGTCTACGCTCAGTAAGATTAAAGATATTCCAGAGGCCACACTGATTGCTGAGTACCTTCTGCTTCAGAAGCGAATAGCACAGGTGTCCTCTTGGCTTGAGGCTTGTCACGACGATGATCGTGTTCGCGGTTTTGTTAATCCAAACGGAACTATCACAGGTCGCATGACACACAACAGCCCCAACATGGCACAGGTTCCCAACCTCTCAGCGCCCTACGGCAAAGAGTGTCGGGCCTGTTGGACTGTGGCAGACGGCTACAAGCTGGTTGGTATTGACGCCAGCGGCCTTGAGTTGCGTATGCTTGCACACTACATGAAGGATGAGGGGTTCAAAGATGAAATATTGCACGGAGACATACACTCAGCTAACCAAAGACTTGCAGGGCTTGAATCAAGAAATCAGGCAAAGACATTTATCTATGCACTCTTATACGGAGCAGGAGATGAAAAACTTGGCAGTGTGGTTGGAGGAAACAAAAGAGATGGTGCGGAACTTAGAAAGCGTTTCTTCGATAATCTCCCTGCATTTAAACATCTTAAAGACTCAGTTGGACGAGCGGCTTCAAAAGGTTTCTTGAAAGGGCTAGATGGTCGCAAGCTATATGTCCGATCTGAACACGCCGCACTGAACACATTACTTCAAAGTGCTGGCGCTATCATCATGAAGCAGGCGATGATAAATCTTAATCAGCTAATCAAGCTCAACACACTGGACGCACACTTTGTTTGTAACGTGCATGATGAGTGGCAGTTAGAGGTAAAAGAAGCTGTGGCTGATGCAACAGGAATGCTGGGGGTTGATGCAATAAAGCAGTCGGGTGAGGAGCTAGAATTATTCTGCCCTCTTGATGGTGAGTACAAAATAGGAGATAACTGGAGTGAAACACACTGAAGAATATAAGTGGCATTATCACCGCACAAACTCTAAAGGTAAAAAAATATTCAGACATTACACACAAGAAGATATAGAAGATGTTGTAGATTATTTAGATGAGCGTGGCTTTTATTATGAGATCGCTGGGGGCGGTATGTTGTGGATTACCAATAAAAACAATGATACGTTTTCATATTATTGGACTACAGGAAAATGGTCTACCTATAAAAATAATAGAAAAAAACATTATCAGGCTATGGGTATAAAAGATTTTTTAGATAGGTATATTGATAATGATGAATATCTAAAGGAACAAGAAGCTACATATCAAAATGCAGTAGAGGCTAAAGCAAAAGAAGATGAAAAAATAGAGCAACATATTTTAAATATTTTGGAAGAACGGGGAGAACTGGGCCTAACCTCAAGACAACTAAAAGATGACCATGCTGGAGAGTGGGGCGAAGAAAGGGTAGGCTGGATTCCCAGACAGCTTGAGCTAAAAGGACTTATATTTTATAGAGGTGATAAGATAGGAAGAGCTAGAGTTATGCGGCTTACAAAATACAAGGAAGAAAAAAATGAAAATACAGCACGAGCCTAACAGAGTCGGTGACTTAGCAGAACACTATGCCGTTACATGGTTATGGGACAATGGCTATCATGTGTTCAAGAACTGTGGATGCACAGGGCCAGTGGACATTGTTGCCATGAACCCAGAAGGTGAGATTACTTTGATAGATGTAAAGTCTTATAAAGACGGTAGGCTTTCTGCAAAGACTCCACTTCAGAAAGAGCTTGGTGTACAATACTTACACTACAATTCAAAGACACGGAAGTGTCGATTCGTAAGGCATAGGAAATGAAACTTGACACATTAATTGACGATATTTATGGACAGCTTTCAGAGCTATCCGAAGGCCGTGAATTTAATTTAAGTGATGAAGATCTGGACTTCACGCTGGCCCGTATCAAGGACTCGCTTCTAGCTTGGGCTAGGCCATCAGAAAGAAACTCAGAGTTCTCTCTGCGTATGTCTAATGTTGGTCGCCCCGCTCGACAGCTTTGGTACGAACAGCACCGTGAGTCTGAGCCGTCAGTACCCCCACCATACCTACAAATAAAATTTCTTTATGGTCATCTCCTAGAAGAGATCCTGCTTATGCTTGTCAGGGCTTCAGGTCATGAAGTCACTGACGAACAGAAAGAGGTTACTGTTAAGGGCGTGAAGGGACACATTGATTGCAAGATTGATGGAGAAGTGGTTGATATTAAGACCGCATCTAAGTTCTCGTTCAATAAGTTTCGTGAGGGACGGCTACGAGAAGATGATCCTTTCGGATATATGTCACAGCTTGCAGGCTACGAGGAGGCTGAGAAGTCCTCTGAGGGCGGCTTTCTTGTAATCAATAAAGAGAGCGGCGAGTTGTGTTTATATCGCCCAGAGGAGCTTGACAAGCCTAGTATCAACACTCAGATACAGGATGTGAAGAAAGCCCTGAAGATGGCTACTCCACCTCCACGCTGTTATGAGTCTGTACCGGAGGGGAAGAAAGGCAACATGAAACTGCATCGTAATTGTACGTATTGTCCGTACAAGTTTGAGTGCTACAAAGATGCAAACAATGGGCAGGGTTTGAGAGTATTCAAATATTCTCATGGGCCAACTTACCTAACTCATGTCGAAGTTGCACCAAGAGTCGAGGAGGTTGTGTGAACCGGAAGACAATGAAGAAGATCAACAGACAGGTTAGGATTATTTCTGTTGAGTGGTTGCAAAGTATCATGCCTGAAGGAGAAGCAGATAAAATAAATCTGAAAAACTTTAGGCAGTATCTAAACCAAACATCTCATTACTTTAAAGATAAGCAGTTCTTTAACTCTGCTTTTACTGAAAGGTGGACAAGGAATAAACTGAAAGATTTTTATAACAAAAATCCATATAAACCCATTGACAGCTATACCGTTGCCGATTTAAAATGAAAGCTTTAAGCTTGGAGGCGTTGGTGTTTTATTGCGCCAAGCAATTAGCAGAAGAAGAAACAATAGATGAAGACTTATTGTTTGAGTTATATGTTATATTAAAGATTCATTTTGAAGGGATACCTACAATACATTGAAGCCTAAAATAAAAAAAGGATACAGGAAGGCTCGCGTTAAGCGGCCCATCGAAAAAGCACCTGTTCGTGGATACGATTCTAATTGGGAGTATGAGCTTCACTCAGGCATCTTAAACGAATGGAAGATTCATTCTGAACAAGCCGCCTATATTGTTGAACACACCTATCATCCAGACTTTATCCGTGAGATAGAGGGCAGAAAGATCTATCTAGAGGCGAAGGGCCGCTTCTGGGATCACAATGAATACAACAAATATGTTTGGATAGCTAAGGCCCTTCCAAAAGATATTGAGTTGGTGTTCTTGTTTGCTGATCCCAATGCACCTATGCCCCAAGCAAAGCGCAGGAAGGATGGCACAAAGCGTAACCATGCTGAGTGGGCTTCTTCCAAAGGGTTTCGTTGGTTTTCTGAAGATAGCATCCCAGCCTCTTGGATAGATGCTTCAAAAAGAGAGAGCCTAAGCGATGATGAATGACCGTAAGCGAGAGAGATTAGAAAAATTCAGTCGCCATAAAAGAAAAAAGCATGAGGAAAAAGATGAAGCCCGATTGAAACCGCTAAAGAAAAGAAACAAATACAAATTAAATATTAATGACCTAAATGTTATTGATGATATGGAATGAAAACACCCTGTATTTCTGTATGTAAAACAGAGAATGATGTTTGTGTTGGTTGTCATCGGACACTAGCAGAAATTATTTTCTGGTCTAATTACACTGATGATGAACGTGATATTATAATGAGGAGAATTATTATGAGTGAAGCAAGCCTTGCTAAAATTAATGAACGTCTTGAGGTCTATCGTTATTCAAATGGCTATATGGTAGAGATTTCTGGGCGCTCTGAAGATGGTGATTGGGCCAGCAAGAAAATGATTTTTGCTACGGCTGACGAAGCCTATGACTTTGCAAAAGAAATGCACACATCACTTCCACTTGATAACTGAGGCTAAAGATGAGTACCTTTGAAACAAATGAACTTGGTTCGTATGAGTCTTATATTCACAAGAGTCGTTACGCTAGATATCTTCCACACGAAGAACGCCGCGAGACATGGGAAGAAACAGTTAATCGTTATGTAAATTATTGGGGCGACAAGCTTAATGTAGACGAACAAAAAGAAATCTACAAAGCTATTCATGGCTTGGAAGTTATGCCATCCATGCGAGCCTTGATGACCGCTGGCGAAGCTTTAGATCGTGACAATGTAGCAGGCTTTAATTGTAGTTATCTTGCTATTGATAGCCCTCGTGCTTTTGACGAGATGATGTATGTACTTATGTGTGGTACAGGCGTTGGCTTCAGTGTTGAAGAGCAGTATGTTTCTAAGCTTCCAGAAATTGCAGAGGATTTCCATGCAACAGATACAGTCATACATATACCAGATTCAAAAATTGGATGGGCGAAATCGTTTAGGGAATTGGTTTCGTTGCTGTATTCAGGTCAAATACCAGAATGGGATACATCTAGAGTTCGACCTGCGGGTTCCAGCCTTAAAACTTTTGGAGGTCGAGCAAGTGGCCCAGAACCTCTTGTTGAACTCTTCAAATTTGCAGTTAGATTATTTAAAGGAGCGGCTGGACGAAAGCTTACGCCCCTTGAATGCCACGATCTTTGCTGTAAAATCGCTCAAATAGTTGTTGTAGGTGGGGTTAGGCGCTCTGCGCTTATCAGCCTCTCTGATTTATCGGATGATGATATCCGTCAAGCAAAGCACGGTGCTTGGTACAATACAGAACCACAGCGTGGCCTTGCAAATAACAGTGCCTGCTATACTAGCAAGCCTTCTTTTAATTTATTTTCTAACGAATGGAGTAGCTTACATGAATCACAAAGTGGAGAACGAGGAATATTCAGCCGTGCGGCTAGTAAAAAACAAGCTTCAAGAAACGGTAGACGAGATAGTGACAGAGATTTCGGAACGAACCCATGCAGTGAAATCATCCTTAGACCAAATCAATTCTGCAACCTTTCAGAAGTTGTCGTCAGACCGAAAGATACACTTAACACTCTTCGGAGAAAAGTACGAATTGCGACTATCTTGGGTACTCTCCAAGCCACGCTCACGGACTTCCGCTACCTAAGAAGTATTTGGAAAACTAATACAGAAGAAGAATCTTTGCTGGGCGTTAGCCTTACTGGTATACTTGACAATCCTCTTATGACTTTAGAGAATAAGAATCTTGATAAGCTTCTGACAACTCTGCGTGATGAGGCTATCGAGACTAATAAAATCTGGGCAGAAAGATTAGGTATTCCTCAGAGCGCGGCTATAACTTGTATTAAACCTAGCGGCACGGTTTCACAGATGGTAGATTCTGCATCAGGCATCCACGGACGCTATGCACCTTATTATATTCGTCGGGTCAGGGCTGATGTAAGAGATCCACTGTGCAAGGTCTTAGAAGACGCTGGTGTGCCTTGTGAGCTTGATAACTTGTCACCGAGTACTAAGGTATTCTCCTTCCCTAAGAAGGCTCCAGAGGGCGCTGTGTTCGCCTCAGAGCAGTCTGGTATGGAGCAGTTAGAACTATGGGCCGCATATCAAGAACATTGGTGTGAGCATAAGCCCAGCATTACTGTATACTATCGGGACTCTGATTTCCTTGAGATTGGTAATTGGGTGTACAATAACTTTGATACAGTATCTGGTATTAGTTTCTTACCGTATGATGAACACACATATGCTCAAGCACCATACGAGCAGATCACAGAGAAAGAATACAATCAGATGATGAAGGGATTCCCAGAAGAATTTAATTGGGATCTTAATGAGTCAGATGATTTTACTGAGGGCGCTCAGACACTAGCTTGTGTTGGCGGTGCTTGCGAACTCTAATGGCTCAGAAGGATGCAACAATAATAGGCTTCCGCATCCTGATAGATTCAGAAGGGCTTTTTGTCACCGAAGCTACTGAACTTCCTGACGAACATATCGCTAAGATATTTCGTGAGGAAGAAACTCAGATACTGGTTCGTGCGGCAATAAAGTCCTTTAAAGAACATACCGGAGATATGCACTCAAAGATTGAGACAGACATAGACGCCATCAATAGAATACTCTGATGTTTAAATATATTCTATTTGCGTTTATGCTGGTATCTGCGCCGATGGCGAATACTGATACCTTAATAAACTCTGGTTGTTCTAAAGATTATCTGGGGGTAGAGTGGTTTATCTACGAAGACGCTGACGGCAATCGCTACACAACAAAAAATCCTAGATCTTGGAGGTGTGGCTATCGTCGCTATCTAAACCTGTCGATGGTTAAAGATGCTGGAGACAGGTTTGATCCTGCCATAGTCAACGTAGATTATAAAGATATGCTGGGCCGCGAAGAAGGCTGGGGCATGGTACACCATAAAACATCTATGGGTTATGCAGAGCGTGAAGGCTGTTGCACTGTAAAGATCTATGGAGATGGTCGTACAGGCGATGGTATCTTTACGCTAGGTAGACAAGAAATACAATTCCGTATAGAAGAAGAACCTATCTGTGAGTTTGTAGACGAGCCTAGATGGTATGGTAGTAGTACTCGCATTGATTGCGAAGGCCATACACAAAAGGGCGGTCAAGAACTTATTTACTATGGGGAAGATGACGATAGAATTGTAACGTGGGAGTTAGGTATACTTGTATATGCTTCCCACTCCAAGCATGGAGAAGATCTTGCTGTTGGTATTCTTGAAGAGTTAGATGAAACTAACAATCAATGGGACAAGTGGCAAGGCCGCGTAGAAAAGTATAATAAAGTTTATGAAAGATCTGGCGTCCATATAAGATATAAACTTAGTAAAGTATGGTCAACGCACTACCATGACTTGCGAAGCATATCAAGTATAACAACGGGTCTTCCTGTTGATGTAGTGTTAGCCTATGGTATATCTTATCCAGATACTTGCGGCGTTGCTAAAGTAACAACCTATTTTTCTGAGGGCAAGCCGCCCTATTCTATGAGCCGCTGTAATATTTATACAGATCTCCATGAGATTGGACATTCAGTAGGGCTTGCACACGGCCCTGAGAATCAATCATGGCAGGCAAGGGGCTATATCTTCCCTGACTTTGGACACGGCTGGAATGATATCTGCGGGACTAAAGATGATCTAATGTCGTATGGTTACGAAGGATGGTTTCATTCTAATTCTAAATTATACTGCGATGAAATCTTTGATGTGTGGTATACAGACGTATTAGCAGGCGGCATAGAGTGGTCAGACACTGCTCATGCGCTCAATAGAGTTAGATATAATGTGTCGTTGATTCACGACGAGAACAAGTACGTAGATCCAGACGCTAGGCTACGGCCTGTGATGTCTAGAGCTAGGCGTATTGGTATAGAAGTTATAGACTAGCAGGGCTTTCCTCTGGGCATAGCGTTCTTCATTAGCCCACCATGCTTTGCAGTAGATCTATGGCGCTTAGTTTTCTGAGCAATCTTCTTAGGCTGTTGAGAAAACTGTTTGCCTGCCGCAGTATCAGCCCTCTTTTTGGCAGACGTTGCGGCATACTCAGAAGAGCTTAGTGATTCTCTAGCACTTCTAGGAAGATAGCGTTCACCTGTAGCCTTTGGGCCTTGCGTAGAAGGCTTACCAGACTTAGTTCCCCAATCTTCTTTTGTCCAGTTCTCTAAAGATTGCTGAGACTTTTTAAGTGCCATACAAATTCCTCTTATACAGTTTGATATAAAACTTAGCCTTTGTAGCCACCGCCTGCTTCTTTGTAGGCTTTAGCAAGCATCTGAGCTTTACGTGCTGACCACTGGCCTGCCTTACCGCCTTTGCTACCCGCCTTAATCTTTTCAAACAGACGCTTGCGTAACGCTGGCTTAGTGTAGTTTCCTGCTTCATTTACTCTACTCTTTTTAGCGACCACCCTTGGACTCCATATCTGATATAGACTTATAATAGATAGCCCCACCCTTAGCAACAGTTTTTCGCTGTTTCATTTCTTGCTTTGCCATTGCTTGTTCAGCTTCGTTCATTGCCCTTAAACTTGGCGTAACAGCAGAAGTCGGCTTCTTTGTTTTAGAGCCACCAAAAACATGGCCTGCCAAAGACTTACCTGTCGCCTCTTTGGATATTGCGTCGGCAACAGCCATTCCAACCCCTAGCGGTGTGGGGTTTAATGCTAATCTTGCATAGCCCCCAAGCTTTATAGCCGTCTGTGCGGTATTAGCAAAATTTTCCATATCTTTTACACTTTTAAAAACTGCCATAACTTAATCTCCCGGCGGTAGCGCCAATAGTTTTTCGTTTGAAATTATCCAAGCCTTTGGAATGGCTATCTCTGCATCACCTTGTATGGCTTTACCATCCTCAAGCAACATATGAGGACATATAATTATAAGGTCATCGTCCTCATGGATTATCATACCACAAGAGACTGCAACAGCCGCTGTGATTTGTTTGAGTTCGTTGATGTCTCTCCAGCCCATGTTAGAGCCTCCAGAGGCATCGTGCCACACAATCTTACTGAGCGTTACCACTTGACCTTATCAGCCCAATAAGCCGCAGACATCTTTCCGCGCTTGATGTTTCTAGCATGACGGGCTTTGAAGCTCTTGCGCTTGGCCTTCATACGTGCAGATTCACCAGCCTTTGGTTTGCCAGCAGTCTTAGCGCCCTGCTCACCAAAACGAATTATTTTTTCTTTACCGCCTTCGCAGGCTTTGACAACGTGAGACTTCTTAGGATGGCTAGGTGTGCGCTTAGGCTTGTTACAGGCCATCTTCTTCTTGTCGATCTTGCCACCCTTGGCAACTGCAAAGCGTCTTGTAATGCCTCCTTTGCTTTTACCAAACCTTTCTACTAAATTCTCTGCTACAAAACTTTCAAATACAGCAGGATCTCCTTGAGCCTTGTCATATAGATCAAAGCCCATAGCGTTGTTTTGTCTATCACCTACTGCGCCATGAAAGCCTGTGTCTCCAAAAGCCTGCTGGACATATTCTTTACCCTGTAAAGCGGCTCTGGCTAAACTGTTATCGCCTGCCATCTTAGCCAATAGCATATGATTAGCGGCGTTAAATACATCTCCAGCCATCACACGCCCATCTTCAACCTTCACCCTTTCTCTTTCGTGCAAAGCGCCTTCATCAACAAGACGATTTACAAGAGCTATAGCTTCTGCTTCATTTCGTCGTAGATCTTCTGTTCCAATACCAAAAAACTTTTCTGCGCCTTCTTCCATCAAACGAGAAACTTTGGTTAATAAACTACCGCCACTAGCCAAGCTAGTTCTTTCTAAATCCATTACAACATTTTTAGCAAGAACCAACGGGCCTATTTGAATAACCTCGTCTGCTTCTGTAACCGGAACCCCCTTCAACTTACCCTCTTCGCGAACATAGAACGGAGTTTGTCTACGCGGATCAAAACCTACTTGCGTCCAATCAGGATCATTTAGATATAGCTCTGCCTGCATCCGTATCTTTTCTGCATCTAGGTCTTTTACCCAGCCAGAGACTGTTGCATAGCCTGTCTTTTCATCCTCGCCCTTTAAAATACGCATACCCTTTGCTTCACTAGCAAGAAATCTTACGGGTTTACCATCTTTTCCTTCATAGTGAACAGCCTTTGCGTAAGTTGTACCTTGCCCCGGCTTAGAAGTACCAGCAACAATCCAAGTGTCGTAGGCTTTATAGGCAGGAATGTCTAGCCTGCCGTTAAATTTGTCGCCTTTTGCAAGCTCTGCTTTAGAAACTCCAAAGTCTTCGGCGGCTTTTGTATTCAAAACAAACTTACCGTTCTCTCTTTGGTCAGGCTTGAGAGAAAAAACAAGTTCTTTATTTGTAGGATCTACAGGTAGGTTTGTATACTCGCTAATAGGCTTAAACATCTCAATATTTTCAAGGTGTTCACCACGAGTAATCAAGCCAGCCTCAAATTGTTTTGCAGACTCTTCTAGTTCAGGAGTAATTACAACCGGATCAACAGCCCGATTTTGTTTTACGGCTTCTTTTACCTGAGCCTGCCACTCTTCAGGGTTGTCGATAGACTCAAAAGCAGATCTAAAATCTACATAGTCTTCTTTAACTAACTCACGATTGACTGCTGGCTCAGTACCGGCCTTAGACAGTACCCTAGACAGTTGCTTAACAAGCGCACCAGCCGCAAAGCCTGAACGATCTTCTTCATCTATGAAAGCCCCACCAGCCTGCTGGTTGTAGGGCCGTCCTGTCATCTTGTCTATGCGCTCATCAGGCTCTACAGGGACTTGAGGGACGTTGTAGACTTCACCGCCTTTACCATAAGCAGATCTCAAAGGAGGTCTTGGACGCTCCTCAACTTTCGTAAGCGGTGTTTGCTCATAAGCATTTTGAATGCTGTATAGGTTTTGTACATAAGCAGAGTATTTTTCTTGGTCTGTAATTCCTGTCTTTCTTACAAGATCAAGATAGTTATTTTTTACGTAGTCTGTAAAGTAAGGACGATTGTTAAACAAAGCTACCCTTTGATCGGTTCCAATACCCGCCCTTCTTAATTCATATTCAGTAGCCACATCCCCAATCAAAAGCCTAGATCTACGAACTGTGTCATACAAGTCTTGTTGGGCCTTGTAATCACCAGCAAGCCTTCTTTGAAAAGACTCTAGGATTTCTGCTTCATCTTTATTAAAGCTGGGCGTAGTTGAAGACTGATTACCCCTTCTACCTAGATAATTTCTGGCGGCAGAATAAACAGTCTCATCATCATTCCTTGGTGTTATTCTGAATCCAGCAAGAGCGAGCGTTTCTAAATAAGGATCTTTTCTAGGTCTGTCAAAGGCGGCTTTCTTTTCATCAGAAAAAATATTTCTTATGCCTGTCATTGTTCCCGGCTCAAAGGTCTTTAATAGCTCTATCGCCGCGTTCCCCCAGAATTCACCCAAAGGCATTTCCGGTTCTGTTAGTACAGTACCATCTGCGGCTCTAACTGTTGTATCTTCAAATCTTCCTATAACACCCCTGCCTATATCAACAATAGCTTCTGTTAGAATGGACTGTTCAGCATAAGGAGCGCCTAAAGATATTAAAGCTTGCTCTGCGGCACTAGAAAGGACTTCATCTAGTTCTTTACCTTGCCGTTCTCCAGAAATTATTTCGCCATATATTCTTTGGATAGGTTCTTTTATAGTATTGTAAGAATCAATAAAGCGTGTGTCTATTGTCGCAGGCTTACCATCAACCATCGCATGGATTCTGGTGGCTTTAGACCAAGGCGTTTCGCTATTGGCTTGTGCCGCTTCTGCTTCAGCCTCATCAAAACCCATGAGATATTCACTTGCCGTTGATGCGCCCTCAAACCCTACTGTCGGGAGAAGCGTAAAGCCCGTCAGTCTTTTTGCACCTCTTGCCGCTATTACACGATTACCAGAATTTATTTCTTCTGCGGCCTGCTTAACAATATTGATACTTGTCCTGATAATTTCTGATGGGAAGGCTGGGAAGTTTCCTACAAACAAATATCGCAGATTTTTAACAAAGGGAGGAACCAAGTCATAGTTTGGGAAAGTATTTCTAATAATTTGAGCCGCCCTCATTTCTAAAACTTCTTCGCTTTCATCAGGAAAAGCCTTCTTCAAAGTTTTAAGTTCATACTCAAAGGCATTCATTTTGTAGAAATCGTCTGTTCCCATATAGACGGCTTCAGCACCTTCATCTATTTTCTTGAGATTCTTAATTGGCAACCGATCTATAAACCCCTTTGGGTCTATATTGAAATCTCTTAAAGCTCTTCTATATTCATTTACCTTTACACTGGTGTTGATTACGCCCAATCGGGTGTATCTCTGATAGGAGTCAGTTAAGGACTTATCGTCAAAAAACCAACCCTGCTGATTAGCAATAGCTTTCAAAGAATTTGAACCGCTATGGAAAGGATAAATCATCCCGTTCGCCAATCCAAACTGTGCTCCACCAAAAATGTTACGCATATGAGTACCTATACTGCGTACAGTTTTAGATTTTTGAGTTTCACCCTTTAAGCGAGAAAAAATACGTAAAGCTGTAGCAACCATACCATCACTACCAGCAAGAAAATCATCTTGCAACCCTTCTAAAGCCGCCTTAACTTGTGGTGTAGTGTACATCCCATCTAAAGGACTACCGGGAATATCTAACTTAGCATTATATTTTATAGACCTACCAGTTCTTTCGCTTGTTCTGGTTACTGGCCCACCACTTATAACATTCCCCGTCTTTGGATCAATAACTTCTTTTTCAAAAAGATATTTACCAAGGGCCGCGCTCTTTAAATTCTCATTAAACCTGTTGTTTTCTACAAGCCTTGCCATCTTCGTGACGGTTAAGATTACATCTTCAGATGGATTTTCAATCTCACCAAAAAACTCCTTGGCTGTTTTTGAAAGGTCTTGTCTTTCTAAAAGTATTTTTCTATTTTCAGCAGTCGTATTTCTAAAGAATTTTAAAACATCGCCTCTAGATCCTTTTACACCGTCTAGAATTGAATCGACTATGCCTTGTGCCTCTTCGCCCATCCTCTTTATTTCATCAGGAGTTATAGGCCCAGCCTCCATAGCTGTCTTCATCTTCATGTTCTGAATCTGCTGAACAAATCTTTTGACAACAGCATCATCAGGAGTATAACCAGCATCCTCAAACATCCTGTACGATTGTCTCAAATACTGACCAACATTATCTTCAATTGTCTTTTTAACATTACTGTCTGGGATATTAGAATTAACAATCCTAGAAGATAGCGAATCAATTAATTCTCTAGCCTCTAAAACATTTTCAGCTACTTCAACAGGCAGTCCCATCTTATTAGCTTTAAACTGTAGTGTGGCTTTTGGATCAAAATCATATGCAGTTGTCAGAGCCTGACGAACTTTATCTGTTACTTCGCCCTTCTCTTCAAGACTATTCAATGAGCGTTGCAAACGCATAGCTATGTTTTCAGATTCTTGAATAATTTGTCTAGTCGCGTACTCTTTATCCCTGTGCATATTAAATGCTAATGGAGTAAAGTATCCTCTCGACGTAAACAAACTACCTAAAAATCTGTTTATAAAGCTAGACTGTTGCATCTCAACTTGAGCCAAGCCTTCAGGAGTTTCTGAAAACTTCATAGTATCTGTAGGCTCTATTCTAGAAATTTGTATTTCTTCTCTAGCTTCTTTTAGCATCTTGAGTGCTTGTTCTGCTTGTTCTTCGGGACTTAGTTTTTGTCCTTTCAATACGCCAAAGACTTCAAGCATTCTAGCGCCTAAAGCCGTACCGCCCTTAGCAGTTAGCTTTAGACCTTCTAAACCTAAATCAAAAGCGCCAGATAAAAACATTGCTTCTAGACTCAGCTTGATTCTTTTGTCCAAAGCATCATCATCTTCTTTGATTTGAAAAAACTCAACAAAGTCTTTTGTGTTTTGCTTTAATTGAATAACGCCTTCTTCGTCAAGATCAGAAACAAAACCAGCAATAGTCTCAGAAGGATCGTCAGAATACAAAGCGTTCTCAGTAATTACAGACGCCATACCGCCAGCCATAAGAGTTTGAGCAAGTTGAGGCAACTTACTTACACTCTCGACAAAAGGCTTTGCGGTTTTATACGCACCCGCACCAACCACAAAGTACGGTAGAATCATAGACGCTCCACCAGCAAGAGTAGAGTACTCTTTATAGTCGCCTGTTTCTGGTTCTATGATGTCTTCTTTTTCTACATCAGCGCCGTATGCTTGCATACCTTGAGAAAGATTATCAACTAATAGATTTTTAAATTTAGTAATTGTTTCTTCAGGTACTAGCTCACCCTCTTCGTTTTTGACGCCCAGCATATTGCCTGCAATACCTAGAGGATTTTTCCACGCGGCATTGAGAATATCTTGGCCTAGCTCTACTGGCCCCATAGCCGTGCGAGTAAGCGTTTGAGTAAGGTCAGCCGCAAGGTTTTCTTCTGGAGGCTCAGAAGGCTCTTGTACAGGCTCTGGTGCTTCTTCAGGTTCTTTTTTAAAGGCTTCTAAAAGACCCTGCTCTTTAGCCCTTGCCTTGATTTCATCATCAGACAGGGTGCCGTCATGCACAACATAAACTACACGACCACTGGCAAGCGTAACTTCTGTTCGATATCTTTTAGCCATTTAAAGTCTCTCAAGTTCCATCATCAAAATTCAGTAGTTCCACCAACCTTCATTAATTCTATTTGAAAGTCGTTCATAAACATAGCCATGCCAGTAGCTAAGTTTGATATCGCATCAGGATCTTTGCCGTTTATTGTTGCCGCAAAATTTTTAAACATTTCATTAGCCGCTAGTTGAGCCACAATTTTTAATAGGGCGGCTTGATTGTCTGCTATGGAATCATCTTCTTTATAATTGTCTTTATTTCCTGCAATAAGAGCAAAATCATATTGCATTCTGGCAAAATCTGCGGGGGTCTGAGGATTTAATCCAGTTATAGCTTTCATAACTATAGGCTCCCCACCGTCAGGGTTTTCAATTTTTCTTTCTTGGCTTAAACCAGCAAAGAAAGAGTTCTTAGTAGGTGTATCAAAATAATTTTCTGCTACGTAAACCATTTTATCAATGGTTTCTTTTTGAAGAACACTTAAATCCTTTTCGCTTCTGGGGTTAAACTCTCTTGGTTCACCAACAAACATAGAAGATCCGTCAACCATCGTCTTCTTTTTGACAATGAAAGTAACTTGTTGCCCATTAACATTTGCAGTAACTGTACCCTCTTCGGTTTTTGAGCCATCAGGCAATTCTTTTATTCTTTTATTTATTGCTTCAGCCGCCGCTTCATTATCAGCATAGTTTGTAGACAGGGTTAGATTTCTAGTCCTTCCGTACATATCCATGAGTGAGTTAAGTCTCTTGGCCTGTTCTGCCTCTGAAAGAGTTATGGTTCCAGTAGGGCCTTCAATCTCAGGAGTACTATATTCCTTTAATGCCGCAAGCTGTCGTAGCTCCATGTCTTCATTAGACATACCATCTACCATACCACGCAAGAAAGATGTGACGCCCTGCTCAATATTAGAAGGCCTTAAACGCTTTTGAATTAAGTCGAGACGATTACTATAACTTTCAGGCCCTTGTTGAACAATATTCCTCATTTCTGAAATTAAGCCTAGCTTTTTCTTAGCTACTGTAGCCGCCATTTCATTAACAAGAGCATCATATTCTTTACCCACAGCAAGGGGATTTTGTTGCTGTATAAATTGCTGGGCTATGGGCTTTGCTAATTCAAGTTCATATTGATACTCAGTCTTTCCTGAATCTTTTACTCGCTTTGTATAATCTAATTCAAAAGCCCTCGCCCTATCAGCCCCCCTAGCAACTTGTCTAGCTGACTGATAGTCTTCACGCTCCATAAACTTTCTAGTTTGTTCTTCTAAAAAAGTATTAGCAAACTTTTTGGCTACGGTTAAACCTAAACCAAGATAAGCTTGTTTTTTAGCGTCCCTTTCTCTACGCCTGTTTATATCCCTTTGTCGATTAAGTAGGGATTGTCCAAACTCTTCAATAGACATTATTGTTGTACCTCTTCTTCAGGAGCCTGTAATAAACTAGTTGGTTTAAGTTCCATATCTTCTGCTGTAGGCAAAGATTCTAGTTTGGCTTTTTCTTTTTGATCCACAAAAGGAAGGGGAATATCAGAAGCTGAAATTTTTTGTAAGGCCTCAACTTTTTCACGAGTTAATTTAGTTCCAAAAAATATTTCATCTTGTAAATCATCTTCGTCTTCACCCCTAAAAATAACAGGATCAACACCCGCTCTTTCTGCAAGCGCCAAAATCATATAGGCCGTTGGCTCCGCAAGAAGCATCATTAAATCTACAGTCCACTTACCTTCTGTAAAACCTTTAAACAATAACACTTGGGCAATATCCATTACTGGTATATCATCAAGCAGAGTTTGAATTAGTTGCTCATAATTATCTTCGTTTATAAGCTGACTAAAAATCCATTCAGACGCTTCATGTATATTTACATACTCTGGTGGCCTTTCATAAGGCGCGGGGTCGTTAGGATCACGAGTTAAACTAGATCCCGGTATAGCTCGACCCCCATTTATAAGTACATCATAATATTGTTGATTCATTATGCGTAGCCCCGCTGTCTCATAAAGTCAAAGTAAGCGTAGAGACTTGAAAGATCCCCGTAAGGTTTTGATTGAAGATCACTACTATAAGCCTTGTAGTATTCTTGTGCTTGACCAGTATTAAATGCCTCTCCAATACCCGTTGTTGAACCCATATCAATAGCCGGTACAGCAATAGCATATTGATTGTATTGATACTCAGGAACATCTTCTAGGCCTACAGCTTGCATAACTTTAGTTGTGCCTGCCTGCACTAGTCGTGCTGGAGCCTGTGCTATTTCTTCTTGGGCAAGCTTAACGCCTTCTGAATAAAGCTCTTGCCCCTTAGCCATGACCTTTTCAGTAAATGTCTCTGGAGCTACATAAACGGGCTTTCCTGTAGTTATAGGTGCAGTGGTCGCTTGTGTTGGACTTAATAAAGACTGAGGGGGTGGCCCTTTCATATATGTTACACCATCTATAGTACCTACAGGGCCAAAGGGGTCGCCGCCTAACAATGGTTCTCCTCCAACTCGCGCCATAGCCGCTTCGGTCTGGAGTCTGTCTTGAGTCAAAGCATTTAGCGCACCTTCACTATCAATGGCCTCTCGTAGTGGGGCCTCATTAAGAAGCGAATCCTGTGGGATTTCTTTTAAAGCTCTTTGAGGTACTGAAATTTCTTGCAGTGGATCAACACTAAATATGTTTTTACCGGCCTGCCCTATAGAGCTTAAAGACTCTTGAGCGTTTGTAAAAACTCCTCCCCAGCCATCAACATCCATATTAATACCAAACTTACTTAATCCTTGACCAAGTGCGCTGTCAGCCGTGATACCAAGGTTTTGTGCCATCGCACCAATTGTATCACCCACAACCTTTGTAACGCCATCTGTAACAGAACTAAAAAAGTTTCCTACACGCCCTGCAACCTTTACAGCTCCTTGGATAAAACTAGAGGCGGCTTGACCAACAGCACCCATGCCCTGCAAAGCTCCTGCAAGGCCACCAACAGTACTACCTGTGCCAACTAATAAGCCCGATAACATTTGCCCGACCCCCGGCAGGATAAGTGCAAGACCAATTTGACCAATGATGCCAATCTTGCCCATAAATTTTCCAATTTTTTTAAAGGCGCTTTTAATTCCTTTGCCGATTTTCTTAAAGACTTTTTTGATGCCTTTAAATACTTTTTTAAAGAAGCCCATATCAGCCGCCCCCTCCTGTGTCAGTAAACATTTGTTCAATCATTGTAATCATAGAATTAGTAGATGTAGCACTATCTTTTCCAGCCGCCGCTTCGTTACCAAGGGCCACTGCTAACAATTGAGTCTTTCTAGTTTCTGCATTTTCATACTGTTGATTTAAATAATTAGCTTCGTCTCTAGCCGCCAGCCAAGCATTTTGTTGCTGTTGCATAGTAAGCGCAAAAGCATTTTGAGCATTTTGCCTATTTGCTTCATTCTGTGCGGCTGTCTCAGCCAAAGCAACCTGACGCCTCCAAGCAATGTCTGCTTGAGCAATAGCATTAGCATTAGCGGCATTAAACTGATCTCGTCTAAAGTCTTGGTCAGAATTAAACTGTTCGGCCTGCAAAGTCATTTGAGCATTTGCAATTCGTTCTGCACTGTCGTTGCGTAGCTGTGCAGTTTTAACTGTAGCATCAGCACCAATGTTTGCTGTAGTAATTGCAGTACTGGCTGACAATTCAGCTTGGGCTTGCCTATTAGCTTCACTTGCATTGAACTGTGCCATTGCATTTGCTTGACTAACATTATATTGTTCAATTTGTGTTGCTAGGCTTGCATTAAATTGATTTACTTGGTTTTCGCTTTGAGCATTAAACTGCTTTGCGGCATTAGCCATAGATTGATTTGACAACATTGTTTGTTGTTGCATCTGTGCATTAACAACTGCCGCCTGTTGACGATTGTTTAAGTTTGCCATGTCCATAGCCAAGAATGACTTAGCATTTTCAACAGCAATTCTTGTTTGGTTATTGGCGTTTGTAATATCCATTTGTGCCATAGCTGTAGCATTTTGAATAACAGCCTGCTGACGATTATCCAAATCCTTCATAGTCATGGTCTGCATAAATTTACTGTTGGATAAGATTACTTGTTGCTCTGCACTAAACTGAGCCATATCCATATTGGCAACCATTGAAGCATTCGTAACAGCACGTTGTTGATCTGCATTCAATTGTGCAACATTCATGCGATTTGCAATTTCAGCTTGAAGCATATTAGTCTTCATACGGGCATCAAGATTTGCAAGCCTTGTCTGTTGTTCAGCCGTAAGATTTTCTGAGCCTGCTTGATTTAAAGCAGTTAAGTTTGCAAGCTCCATTTGCTGTTCGTTGCTTAGGTTTGCCAACTCCATCTGTTGTTTAAAGCCAGCATTCTTAGCAAGAAAGTCTGCGGCAGTTTGCATTTCAACAAGCCGTGACTGATTCTCAGCAGACATATTTGCCGCATTGGTTTGGAACTCAAACTGAAGATTTGCTAGTTCAGTCTGCTGTTCGTTACCTAAGTTCTGAGCATTAATAGACTGCTGGTTTTGAACATTTTGAATTGCTGTTTGTTGACGGTTTTGAAGGTTGGCTAATCTTGTCTGCTGTGCTTGAGCCGCAGAAGTAATCATAGCGTCTTGTGCAAACTGGCTTTGAAGCACTGACATTTGCTGTGCCATCTGAGCCGTCTGAGAAGCCGCTGTTTGACGATTAGCGGTGTTTTGTAGCCTTCGCTGTGCATCTAGGTTAGCTTGCTGTACATTGGCCTGTTGCTCGTTTGAAAGGTTCTGAGCGGCCCTTTGCTGTAATGCTTGTGCATTAGACTGAGCAATTGGCATAGCACTTTGAATAATAGAATTTAAAAGTGCATCACGACCTACGGTAGACGCCGTTAAACCTCTTTGCTCTAACATTCTATTTACTTGTTCTACTGCTGGTCTAGCCCATACAGGAACTTCACCGTCTTCAATACCACCAAGAAGCGTTTCCATCTGTGAAGATACAAGGGCCTCTGTAGGCAAAGCCGCAACAGCCGCCTTAACTTCTATTGGTTGATCGTCTATTTGAGCTTCAACAGTTTGAGGATCTTCTACGATGGTTGCACTTAACTCTGGAGGAAGCTGTCCAACCTCTGCAACCATTTCAGCCGCCGCACCTTTAGCCGCAGTACCTTTTACTTGACGTACTTGTGCAACATCATAGTTTAATTTTTCTAAAATTTGAGCGGCCTTACCGTCTTCAGCGGCAGAACCTAAGATTGCTGTACGTTGAGCAACTTCTGCTTCTTTTGTAGGGGCAACATCTGTAACAGTACCTGTGACTTTATCAACGTAAGCACCGTCAGAAATTTCATACTGTGCGGCCTGTTTAGTTAATGCGGCCTGTTCTTGTGTGGCATCTCTTTCAGCCGCTATAGCCCTTTCAGTAAGGTCTTGAGCTTCAAACTTAGCCACCGCTTCATCGCTTACTGTTCCTTGAGCCGCTTGGACTTGAGGAACATCTTCCATAGCAATAAGGTCTGGTTGATATGTAGCGGCTTGAATAGGAGTAGGCGCAGAAACTTGAGCCGCTGTAGCACTTGCGGCTTGTCCAGCAGTAGGCGCACTATAAGTAGCACTAGAAGAAGGTACTGCGCTTCCACCTTGTATTTGAGTTGCCGCAACATCCCGCGTGTCGCCCATTACAGCCGCCCCAGAGCCAGACGATTTAGGGTCTTTTACGCCTTGAATGGTTGCAAGAAGGTTGGTAGCTGTTGTTTCAGGAACATCTGGACGAATAGGCTCTGGCCTCGTTGTTCGTGTTACCGTATTTAATAAATTAGAAGCCGTTGTTTCAGAGCCACTTGAGCTTGTTGCCTGCCCTTGTTTTGTTTTACCACCACGTTGAGCCTTTTTACGACGAATACCACCACCACGCCTAGCCCCACCACGGGGATCTTTATCTTCATCGTCCTCATCATCATCTTTACCAAGATTAGGTGGGTTTACTTTAGTTGGTTCTTTCATTTCTGTAACGGGTGTAGAATATACTTCAGGGGCATTTACATCTGTTGTTTCTGGCGTGTACCGCAAGCTTTCAGGAAGGTCTTCTGCTTTTGGAAGATCATCTACTGAAGCTGGCTCCGGGTATTTAAAACTATCCCACACAGAAGAGCCGGGAGCCTTTCTTGCAGGATCCCTAAACGGAACATAAAGCTCGCCTTCTTCGCCCTGCCCTGCCCCAGTTACTGTTCCGGTTGAGCCAGTACCAAGTTTAATATTATTTCCAGCGCCACTTATGTTTAAGTAAAAAGGTTCGCCATTTATTATTATATAGGGCTTACCATTCTCATCAAGCTTAACATTAGGCAAACCTGAAAATGCTTTAATTCTTTGAGGCTTCTTGTACCTAGCGACCCTTTTTGCTCTTTGCTTTTTAGCCATTTATATATTCCTCAGTACGACCAGATTGCAGGAGATGGAAAAGCTTCTTCTGCCATATCTAAATGTATAAATCGTCCCTTTCCTTTTTGATTAATACCTATTCTTTTTATACCATGCTTCATGGCGACTTTAAGAACTTTTAAAGCTTTATCCCCACTTACAGCTATATCAACTGCACAGCCTGTTGTATGTGCGCCTACTCGACCTTTAGAGGCTTCTATAGGATGTTCAACACATCTGTAACCAGAGCTAATAACAAAAGGAAAACCACATTCTTCTCTAATGTTATTTAAAAGATTTAAAAATTCTTCATCGAACTTATATTCACCACAGTGTTGACAACTCAACTCTTCTTTTGTAAAGTAACTCATTCTTAGTCTCTTGCGACCTTTTTAGTTTTTTCTACAGTTCGCATAGCTCCTAAACCTAACATACCTAAAAGTACTGGCATCATTTCACCAAGATCTAAATTAGGCATGATAACATCTATACCAGCCAAAGCACAAGCAAAGTTCCCAATAGGCACAGCAATAAAATTAAACCCCATACCGGCAACACAAATCCAACCTGTCGCTGGACGCCATCCGCTAACAAAGACGCTAGTGTGTTTAGCTTCTTCACGATTAATTGATATTTGTTCTTTAGCCAATTCATGGGCGTGTCTTGTAGCCATTGTAGAAATTTCATGTGCGAGCCTCGCTTTTTCATCTGCATCAGGAATAAATTTATCTAACAAGCCCGTGACAGGGCCAATCAACATCTCTATCATAATTACCTCATCATATACACAAATATTGAAGCGCCTGCTGATACGGCAACCCACATCAATCTTTCTGCACCCTTAACAGATTTAGAGTTTAAAAGTACATCATTACCTATGGATCTTAAATCATCCTCTTGATCGTCAAGTCTTTTTTCGTGCCTGTCTAGTCTTTTGAACACAGACAACATACGTTCTTCAATACGCGCTAAATCAGAAACTGTACTAGATAATTTATCTAATTTTTCTTCAATGCGCTCTAAACGCAAATCGTTAGCTACAGCCATGTTATTATGCTCCAACATTTTTTATAATACTTATGGTTGTCCATACAACCCCACCAGAAACCATTAGAGCTATAATAATGGCTGATACATCTAACATTCTTTTTTGTCTACGTCTTTGTTTGTAGATCATGCGTTCACGTTTGGCTTTAATGTCCTTACGCATCTGCATCATTTCTTTGTACGTGTCCTGACCGTAAGAGTACATGATTAACTCTCTGATCTGCTTTTCTTGTTCTTCTATCTTCTTCTTAGCTATGACAGCGTTAAGTGCCTGTGCCTCTACAGATTCACCGTCAAACAACTTTTTGAACAACGGTGGGTTTTCTGCTTCCTTCTCTGCTTCTCGTAGGTCAGAAACTAGGCCGTACCAGTGTCCTAACTTCTGAGCTACGTGTTCAATCTCTGCGCCCTTGGATACAAGTATCTGTAACCCCTTGAACGTAGTAGACGCCATCGCTACCAGAGACAACGGATCCACGGGTTACTCTGGCTTTGTAGGCCATGTGATAGTCTGTGGAAACCCTGCTTGCTGTGGCACATCTCTAAGAGCCTGTCTGTAGGCCGTCATAGCGTCTGTCATGGCTACATCAGACAACCCGTAGTGGTCTGTAGCCTTCAACAGATCGTCCCGTGTAGCTCGTTCTGTAGCCTCTAGGGCGGCATTGTCAGCGGCTACCTTGGCGTCTATCTGATCCTGTACGGTTACTACGTTGTCATCGTCATCCGTGTACTCTTGGAACATATCGTTTTCTGTCCAAGCCCATACCCAGTTGCCGTTGGCGTCTTGCTCTACACCGTTGCGTACAACAACCTTGTAGTCTCCAGACGGGTCAGGCTTAGGTGACGCCATTACAGGGTCAATCCCAAGTGTCTCGTTGACGTTTGCGTTCCACACTTTAGGCAGTGAAACATTGGGGTGCATACTACGGATTTGGCCTTGAGTTTTGACCTCCCCCGTTGATCTGATGCGATATTCCGACATAGTTGATTCTCCTATGCGATTGCTAAAAAGATGTAAGTGCCACCAGAAGCGTTGAGTGCCGCTGGTGCTGATGATGTAATCGTGAATC
>Ga0208898_1000394_pt1 | contig 34226 bp, 43 predicted proteins | sample VirMetDEL_Mar_4_FD_184513 | JGI IMG/M metagenome (GOLD analysis project Ga0208898, IMG submission 184513) | Aqueous microbial communities from the Delaware River and Bay under freshwater to marine salinity gradient to study organic matter... | ecosystem: Environmental > Aquatic > Marine >... | reverse complement strand
GGATTCTCATGGGCTGGATCTGCAACTGCATATCCTTCAAATACTGACCTTGCTCTAGGTACAAACTGGACAGTTCATGCTACAAACGTTAACCAAATTGGTTTATTCCCAATTTATCACGGTTAATATTATAACTATTAGATACGGAGAAAAATAATGGCTTTACAAAAAGGAATCAATTCATTTGTAACTATTATAGAAGCTGAACAATACTTTTATGATAGGCTAAACCAAACTGCTTGGGATAGTGCTACAGATGAAACTGTTGAACGAGCTTTAGTAACAGCCACAGGAATTCTCAATGACTTGGATTGGGGTGGTACGGCTGAGCCTACTGCCTCATATCCTTTATCATGGCCTAGAGACATTACTTACTGGAATAATAAATCTGGTGGTTATGAAACTTTAGAAGATGATAGAGATGATACTTCTGAGTTTATGGGAACTATTCCTGAAGATATCAAAAAAGCGACCTATGAGCTTGCTTTACACTTGATCAAAAATATGAGCACAATAGAGGATCAATCATCTGGTTCACCTAGATTGAAAGATTTATCTGTTGGTTCTATTTCTTTAACTTTTGATTTAGGATCTGGATTAAGTAATTTTAAACAATTACCTGATTCAATTCAAAGATTAATTGCTAAATATGAAGATCCAGCTAATAAAAGCTCAAATAGGGGAGTTAAAGTTAGTGGAGGTGCCTAATGGGTTACCATAAACTAATTCAAGATAATGTAAAAATGGCATTTGATACTATAGGTGATATTGGTGAAGATATAACTTTTACAAATAAAAATGTAACTGCTTATGACTTTGCTACACAATCTGTTACTAGTTCTACTGATACATCAATTACTGTTAAAGCTGTAATTGAAAATCAATTTAGAACTAATGATGATAAACCTAGGTTAGAATGTAATTTAATGATTGACTCGGCTAATTTAGATTCTAAGCTTATTGATAATTACGATAATATTGTAATGAGAGGTAAGACTTGGAAAATAAATAAGTTTGAAGATAACAATTATATTATTAATTTAACTGTTGGAAGGGAAACATAATGGCTACAATATCACAATTATTGACAGCTGTTGAAGGTTTGTTTGCCTCTAGCGCTTGGACATCAAATAATGTAAAAGCTTTTCCTGCGAATTATCAAGGGGAAATTAATGCTGATGAATGGATACGAGTTTCTGTATTACCATTTTCTTCAGAATTAGCTTATAAAGATGTAATAGCAAACGGTCAAATTGTATGTCAAATATTTGTTCCAGCTGGAGCAGGTATGAAACGTGCATATGAAATTGCTGATATGTTAAAAACATTATTAGATCAAGAAGTAATCTCTGGATATCTACAAACAACTAATAGCTTTATAACAAACATTGGAATTGACACAAAAGATTCAGGTTTATTTAACGTGAATTATACGGTCAATTTCAGATCAATTTAACCAAAAATAATATAAAGGAATAACAAAAAATGGCTCTAATTTCAAATATAGGTGCTGGTATTTTCACTAAATTAAAATACAAAGCTGATAGTAGCTACACATTACCAACAAATGACTCTGAACACCAGGCGTTTATAACTCCTAGTACAGGTGATTTTGATGGTGCAACTGAAGTTACTAACATCAGAGAATTTCCTTCATTTGGTAAACCCGCTAACATTGTTAACGTACCAAATTATGGACAATCTGTAAGTTCACAGATCCAAGGACAAGCTGATGCTCCAACATTGGAATTTACTTTGAATTATGTACCTTCTGTACATGATACTATTCAAGGTTTAGTTCAAGATGGAAACACATATGTATTTCAACTAGATGTTAAAAACGCATCTACAGGTGATAATGCTGCATTTTATGTAAAAGGACAAGTCGCTTCTTTTGAAGTATCTCCAAATTTGACTGATTCTAATCAGGCAACTTTGACTTTAAGTACTTCAACTGACTATACTGGTCCGTTTGCTGACGCATAATAAAATTTTTAGGCTGGGCTTAAATGCCCAGCTTAATTAAATTGTATAGGATAAAAATCATGGATAAACCATTTAATAAATATTATGTATTAAGAATAACTTCTTTGCATATAAAAAAATCTATAGATACATCCATAAGAAAAACTTATGATAGATTAAAAGATGTAGAGGATAAACAACAAGTCTTTGAAACATTAGACGTTTTACATAAAATTAGAAAAATGATGGAAGACTTTGAATCGAATAATAAACATTTATATCAAAAACCTTTAGGGGAAATAAATAATGAAACATATAAAAATAATACAAATAACGAAGAAAGTACCATTTCTGGAACAGGAAGTGGAGATCAAACAACTGACAGTTAAGGGTATAAAGGATTTACAAAAAGCATTGGATGTAAATAAAACTGAAGATGTTACCGGTTTAAAAACCTTAAGCGCTATATTTACACAAACTGTTGTAGGTGCTGAAAATATGAAAGAATCTGAATTTGAAGATTTTCCTATTCAAGCATTAACTCAATTGTCTCAAGAAATTCTTGAATATAACGGATTAGCCGCTAAAGATGACAAAGGTGGTGAATTGGGGAAGAAGAATTAGCAGAATATGAAATAGCTCATCAATTAGGTGTTACATTAGATACTATTTATAATATGTCCAGTAAAGAATATATGGGTTGGATAAAATATTTTAATGAAAGACCTTATGGTTGGCGAGAAGATCATAGAACTGCTATATTAGCTCAAACCACATACCAAGGTACTAAACCACTTAAGGTAAATGATTTATTCCCTTCATTGAAAATAATGAGGGAAAGTAATACTCAAAAAGATTTAAAGTTAGAAGCTGGTTTTAATAAATTAAAAAGCTTAGCTAAAAAATCTAAACAATAATAGTAGGGCGGTGAAAACTGCCCACTTGAAAGGCAATTATGAGAGATACTAAAACATTAATTCAGTATAGTAATGTTGCTAAAAAGAATTCAAAAGAAAAAGAATTATTTAGAAACCTTAAAAAAGAAGTAAATATTGGTGCCAATGGTACACAAAGATATGTTATTAAAAAGGGGATAAATAAAGGTAAATTAATATAATGGCAATAACTACTATTGGTCTAAAAACTGCTGCTAAAGATCTTGAAAGAGATGTTAATAAAGCAATTGAACAGGAATTTAGATCAAGAGCATTAAAAGCTTTTGCTGATGTAAAATTAACAACTCCAGTTGATACTGGTCAAGCCAGAAATAGCTGGTATATTGGGTACACTGAAACATATTATAATCAAAATGAGCCTGCTTTAACATCTAATATAAATATTTTGGTTCCAAAAGATAAACCAAATAAAATTATTGTTACAAATGGTACAACATATATAGAATTCCTTAACAATGGACATTCACAACAAGCACCTACTAAATTTATAGAGGCTGCTTTTAAAAAATACTTTGATGAAGTTAATGTGGAAATAACTAACGGATAAGGAAAAATGGCTGTAAAATTAGACATAATTACTAATGTTAAGGGGCAGAGCCAAGTAAGTTCATTACAATCTGGTTTAAATAAATTAGGTACTAATGCTACTATAGCTTCAAGAAGATTAAAACAATTAGAAACTGCAGCTGCTAAATCAAGAGCAACTTTTGCAGCACTTGGTACAACTTTAAAAGTTGGTGTTGCTGCATCATTAGCTGCTGTTACTTTTGGTATTGGTAAATTTATAAGAGATACATTTCAAGCAGGACAACTTACTGAATCATTACAAGTAAGATTTAAACTATTATTTAATTCAGCTTCAGAGGGTGCAAAAGCATTTGATGTATTAAATCAATTTGCTAGTAGAGTTCCATTTTCACTAGAAGCTATTGCAGCAGGATCTGGTAATCTAGCTGTTATTGCTAAAGATGCTGATGAATTAGCTAAAGTATTAGAAATAACAGGTAATGTTGCTGCAGCTACAGGTTTAGATTTTAGACAAACTGCTGAACAAATTCAAAGAGCATTTGCTGGTGGTATAGCCGCTGCTGACGTCTTTAGAGAAAGAGGTGTTAGAGCAATGTTAGGCTTTGAAGCCGGTGCTAAAGTATCAATTGAACAAACTAGAAAAAGATTTTTTGAAGTATTTTCTAGTGGTGGTCAATTTTCTAAAGCAACAAAAGACTTTGAACAAACATTAGAAGCACAGGTTTCATTTGTAGAAGATGCTTATTTTAGATTTAGACAAGCCGCTGCTCAACCTTTATTTGAAGGTGTTAAACAACAATTAATTGATTTAGTAGGTAATTTTAAAAGAAATGATGCTGAATTAAAATCATTAGCTAAAACTGTTGGTGAAAATTTAGCAGGAGCTTTTAAAAGTATTGAAAATGCAATTAGGTTTGTATCCACAAATATTGATGCTTTAGTTACTGCATTTAAAATATTTATTGGATTAAAAATATCTACATTTGTTGCTGGAGTTGCATCTCAATTTATTTTATTAGCAGCAAATATAAAAGGTGCAACAGTTAGTTTAGCTGCTTTAAATATAGCTTTAAGAGCAAATATAGTTGGTATTATTATAACTGCAATACAAGTAGCAGTTGTAGCATTTATTGCATTTAATGATGCTATAATGAAAGTTGTAAATACAATTAGAGATTATTTCATAAATAAAATGAAAGAAGCTCAATTAGCAGTCCTTAATTTTGTTTCTAAATTAAAAGTGTTTCCAAAAGCTTCAAAAGAAGCAGAAGAAGCTGCAAAATTATTAAGAGAAGAACTTAATCAAATAAAAATTGAAGCTAATGAAGTTATTAATGCTTATACAAAATTAAATAAAAAACAAAAACAATTATTTTCAGGAACAAGAACAACACCAAGAGCTGTAAGGGATCCTAGATCAAGACCTAATTTTGGTGCTGCAACTGATCCTGATTTTTTAAAAAGACAAGATGAATTAGCTTCTATAAATGAACGAATTATGTTCACAAATAGAAGAATGATTATTGATCAAGCTAAAGCTAACGCTGCTCAAAGAACATATAGGGATCTTTTACAAGATTCTGGTATTGAAGCTAAATTAATTTCAGATACAATTAGTACAACTTTTTTAGAAGGCTTAAGACAAGGTAATTCATTATTAGAAACGACTAAAAATTTATTTAAAAATGTATTACAAACTATAGCTGAAACTATTATAAAAAAGACTATTGAAGTTGGTATAGAAAAATTATTTGAAAATTTAGGAACTAAAAAGCTTATAGTTGAAAAACAAATTACAAGTGAAAAAGCTCAACAATTAGCATTAGCAACTGCAACTGCTGCTGTAAGTGGCGGTAATGGTGGTAGTTTATTTTCTTTTTTAGGTTTTAATAAAGGTGGAGTTGTACCAGGTGGTGCACCATATACAGATAGAGTACCTGCATTATTAACACCAGGAGAAGTTGTAATACCAAGAGATAAGGTTCAAGGATCTATGGGTTCAGTAGTTAATAATACATTTAATATATCCGGAAATGTAGATCAAAGAGCAATTGATCAAATTAAAGCTGTTATAACAAGTAGCCCTGCTGAAGTAGGTGGAGCTAATAGAAATTTTACTAGAAATACTGCTGGTTTAAGAAATAGGAGAAAATAATGTCAAAAATATTTGAATATACAAATAGTGTCTCATTAAATAGAGCTGCCAGAGTTAGAAGATCAATATCTAATTCAGGTTATGCTAGAATTGAAAGAGGCAGTCCAACATTTTATTCTATGGAAGTAAGTTTACCATTATTAACTAAATCGAAATATGATGAGGTTGAAGCAGAATTATTAGGAATAACAGATGGAATAGATTTTAAAACAACTGATTTACCATCAACAATTAATTTAACTTTTGCTAATGGATCTATAATTGCACAATCTGGTTTGTCAATTGATATTGTTAATGCAAATACAAGTGGAGAAGACGTTCAATTGGCTAATGTAGATAATTCAAGCAATGTTAAAGCTGGTGATTTTATACAATTTAGTTCAAGCACAAAAGTTTATCAAATTAAAGCTGATGCAAATGCTTCAAGTAATTTATTAACTTTTAAATTAATGACTGGTGCAATTAACCCAATTGTAAGTGGTAATACATTTACTTATGGTAATGGTGTACAATTTAAAATGTTATTAAATGGAAGACCAAATGTAACAGTTGTTCCTGGCCCAGGATATAATTATTATGCTTATGATAGTTTTAATTTTCAGGAGATATTATAATGGTAAAGTCAATAGATTCAACAACATTAGCTGAAGTATCAAATACTAAAACTTATCCAATTCAATTAATTAAATTTCAAGTAACTGCAGATAATAATGATAGTTTATTTTTAAATACAGGATATACAAATATTACTTATAATGGTGATACATATTTACCTGGATCAAACATAATTGGTTTATCTGCTGTTGAAGAAACTAAAGATGTAAAAACTAATTCAGTAACTATACAATTAAATGGTTTACCAAACACAATAATAGCTGCTTTAGAAAATGTAAATGCTATTGGTGGTATAGTTACTATATATCAAGCTTTTTGGAATGATGAAAATGGAGCAATTGAAGGCCAAGTATATCAAAAATGGCAAGGTATAATTAATTCACATTCAGTTGATGAAGAAAACACTAATGAAGGTGATGTTAATATAAGTATTGAATGTAAAAATATAGTAGGTGCTTTATTAGACACTAAATCAGGTAGGTTTACATCTGATAGTTCATTTAAACAATATACAAGCAATGATGCTTCAATGGAATTTGTGGCTTCAATGGTTAATTTTAATCCAAGGTTTGGAGCAGAAGAATAATAGAGAATAAATATAATGATAAGAATCGGAGAATATAAAGATGTTGATCAAGGTGTAAAATTACTTGAACAACACAGAAAAGAATTTGACTTTGGTCAATTTAAAGAAGATAATACAGAATATTATAAAGGTTTAATGGAAGCAATAGCAAAAGATAAAACTTCAATAATATCAGAAGATGAAAATGGAGTTATAGATGGTGTATTATTAGGAATGAAAATACCTAATTTATTAAATCCACATATAACACAATTACATATTTTATTAACTTGGGTTCATCCTAATAAAAGGGGTTCATCTATATTTTATAGAATGAATAAAAAATTGGAAAAAGAAATAAAAAATCATAAAGAAGTTAAAGATATAATTTTTTATTCTATACCTAAAACAAATATTAATTTTAATAAATTGAACTATAAAGAATTTCAATCAATGTATAAAAAGGAAATTTAATTATGGCAGCAGCTGCACCAGTTATAACAGTTCTTACATCAGCAGGTGTTAAAGGAATGATAGCTAGATTTGCATTGTCAGTAGCAGTTTCATTTATCGCAAATAAATTATTTGCTCCAGATATTCCAAATGCAGGTGTTGGTGAAACAGCCCCTGATCCAGGAGTTAGACAAAGAATTGCATCAGACCCTAATAATAAACTTCCTGTTATTTATGGACGAGGTAAAGTATTTGGTTCAATTACATTTGCAGATATAACATCTGATAACCAAACAATGGCATTTATTATTTCATTATGTGAGGGGCCAATTGAAAGTATTGATGATGTATATTGGGATAATTTTAGATTAACATTAGATAGTGATGGTAATGTAACAAATGCAACAGATCCAGATGGTAATACAGATAATTTTTTAAATGGAAATTTAATAGTTAAAAAATTTAAAGCTGGTGGTAGATGTTCTCCTATGGAAACATTTTCCTCTAAATGGAACACCAATGCTGAAAATAGAACAATGCCAAATGTTGCATATTTATATTGTGAATTAAAATATAATAGAGATGAATCTGTAACAGGTTTAACAACTAAATTAGGTGCAGAAGTTCAAGGTAAATTAGTTAGGACTTTTACTGGAAGTACTTTATCAACTGATACTTTTTATTCAAATAACCCAGCTGAATGTTTATTAGATTATTTAACTAATAGTTTTTATGGTTGTGGTGATGTATTATCAGATAGTGATATTGATTTAGATTCATTTGCTGCTCATAAAACATTTTGTGATACTTTAATTTCACATACAGATAAAAATGGAGCAACAGTAAGTGCTAAAAGATATACAACAAATGGTGCTTTAAATACTAATGATACAAGGGATTTAAATATTTCTGATTTAGTAGTTTGTTCTCAAGGTATATTTAGTTATCATTTAGGTAAATTTCAAATTATTTCTGATACTACAGGAACATCTGTAATGTCATTTACACCTGATAATATGTATGGTGATGTTACTATAGTTAATGATGGTTTTAATAGTACCATAAATAAAATGAATATTTCTTTTAATTCTATTGATCAAAAATTTCAAGATGATCAAGTATTTTTAACTTTAGCTAGTGATCAAAAAGCATACAATGAACCTGAATTAGTTCAAGACACAAGATTAAAATATATAAATAATAATATTATGGCTGAAAGAGTTGCTAATGTTATTATTAAAAAATCAAGAGATAATTTAATTGTATCATTTAAAACAGATACAAGGGCTTTAGCATTACAAGTTACAGATATAATATCAGTTACAAATAACACTTATGGTTTTACTAATAAATTGTTTAAAATTAATTCTATTACTGAAACTGAAATGAATACTGATGGTGTATCAGGATATTATATTACTGCTCAAGAATATAATGCTGCTGCATATGCAGAACAAGCATTAACAGAATTTCAAACAGTTCCAAATACAAACTTAGCTAATCCTAGAAATTTTGGAACAATTACTGATTTAACATCAATTAGTAGTGATACAGATTCTTCTACACCATTTGTAGAATTACAATGGACTGTACCAACAGGATTAACAGAAACATTTGAAATATATGTTGGAGATAGTATTGCTGATCCTATTGCTGATAGAGAATTTAATATTTCATTTAGAACATCAACAGGTCCGTTTACTGAAGGTGCAACAATTAGACACAAAGTATTTGATATAGATTTTACAGATACATTAGTATTTTGGGTAAGGCCAATTAATCAATTTGCTAGAGGGGCTTTTTCTAATGCTTATGATTTTGGTGTATTTAGACCAGGTGCTGGAGGTATTACTTCAGGTATTTCTGGAATTATTGTTGATCCTAATGATACAAAAAATCCTTATGGAGTTGTAAATAGATTTACTCAAATTAGATATGCAGATAGTAATACTGGATCTAATATGAGAGATACATTTAATGATACTCCTGCTGTTCAACAAATAGGTTATGCTGGTACTTCAATTAATACAATTACTAGAACAGGTGGAACTGATGGTTCAGGATCTGTAACATTTCCATCTGATTTTAATTCAGGAACTGCTGTAACAGAACAACAAGAAATAAGTTTTACAGGAACAAGAGGTAATGTAACACAAAAAGAATTATTACATATTAATTTAGCTGATGATATACAAAATGATACATCTAGAAAAATAATTGCAAATGCTAAAGATTGGGATACAGCTGGTTTTTTAACTGCAGATTCTTCAACTAATAGTGTTAAAGTAAATGGTTCTTTAGAATTAAGTTCATTAGTTCCTGATGGTGTATCAAGCGGTTTTGGAAGATCTGTATCTATAGGTACTTCAACTGCATATGTAATGTCTAATACTGAATTGTTTTCATTTAAATTGGTTAATAATACTTGGTCATTTTATGCAAGAACAAATGCAGGTGGTGTTGAAAACTTTAATGTTTCTAATATGGGAGATGATGTTTTACTTTATAATTCATCAGTTACTGAAGGAGAAATATGGAATATTTATTTAATACCATCATTGTTAGGCGCTTTAGGTGGTGCACAATTTAATTAAAATTATATAGGAATAAAATAATGGCAATATTAGATACAATATCAAATTTAGATATTAGCAATAACATTGTAGATACAAATGAAAATATTATTGTTTGGTATAATGGAACTAAAATAAAATATTATCATAGATTTGAAAAAGTATTTCAAGATGTTGAAACTATTAGTGGTATATTATCAATTAAAATACAAGATAATGATACTATAAAAGTTACTACAAGTACAAAAGTTAGAGAAATTAATTTAACAAGACCTGGTACAACAAATACATATACAATTACATTAGATAGTAATTATGATAATACTACTAATCCGATTAGAGCATGGATATTATCTTTAACAGACTATGGTACATTAACAGATACTATGTCTTCAACTGTTGAAGGTACTGCTACAGCTATAGCTTCAGCGATAAATAATTTAACTAATTTTACTGCAAGTTCTAATAGCAATGTAATTACTTATACTAATACAGGTTCACAAGTTGTACAAACAAGTTCAATAGATTATACTGACTTTGTTGCAACTGGTGGTGGACAATTTAACTAATAAAGGAAATTTAAAATGGCAATCAGTTCTGTTTATGCAAACGCAGGAACATGGTCAGGCTCAGATATTATTACTGGTATTAATATAAGAAATAGTTTAAAAAATATTCATATTTTAGATAGTACTAATGTTGCTGTAGTAACAACTACAAATACACAAATATTTACTGATGATGGTGGTTATTCATCACAATTCACTTATTCAGATTCAGCTGATATTGTTGGGTTTGGTAAAGAATTTATTTTAGATGATGATTTATATATTTATAATTCTACTGAACCTACTTTAGAAACAAGATGGAGTTCAGGATCAAATACACAATATTCAGTTAGTTTAGGAACTTTAGGATATTTAAATAATATTGCATTATCAAACGGTATTGGTGCTATTGATGCATTAAACGAAATTAGAACAGCAATATTAGGTTTAAGTATAAGTGGACTATCTGTTTCATTACCTAGTTATGTATCTGATATAAACCCAGATAGTGGTCTTGTAGATTTTTCAGGTTATGGAATAATAGTTAATACAGGTACAGCTGATAATGAAATTACATCTTTTACAATTAATGATGTTGCTGGTGATGGTACAAATATTATTCACAATTATGAATATGAAACTGATGGAGCTGGAACTACTGCTGCTACAAGTATAACTTTAACTGAACCAGATGGAACAGGTACATTAACATTAAATGTTGCAGCTAATTTAGAAAGTGATGATCAATCAGATGATATTGGAAATGATTTAGTTGATTTAATAAACAATAATACTGAATCTCCTAATAATTATTCTGCTACATATGATACTGAAACTAAAAAGATTACATTTACTGGTGCAATTCCATTTGATTCAAATCCTAGTCAATTATGGACTGCTACTGTAAATAATGGATCTGTTACTGGAGATGATGCAGGAAATATTGTTTTTGGTAATGCTTCAATTACAAGATCTGGAGTATTAAATGAAACATATACTATAGTTGCCCCTGATTTATATACAACTACTGTAAATGGACAACCTTTATTTAGTAAAGTTACATTTACTGGCGGAAGTGCTACATCATTTAGTAATAATTTAAATTCTACTAATGCTGCACTTGAGTTTAGAGATGCATTAAATTCTGCTTTAAATGGATATATAACTGCTTCAATTGATTCAGGTAATTCAGATATAGTTAATTGGACTACAACAATTCAAGATGATATAGGATTAGATGTATCTTTTTCTGATTTAAATATTACTAAAACTGTTACACAAGGTAGTTTAGGTACAACACAAACCAATATTGATGATGCAGGTAAAACTAATATTCAAGTATTTAAACCTGGAAGCGCTTCAGCTAATTATAATAAAAGTTTTGTTGGTTTTGTTCCAAGTTTACCTGGTGCTGTAAATACAATTGCAGATGTAGTGGAAAATATTAATAATTCTATAACTGATTGGACTATTGAAAAAGATCAACCTGTTTCAAATCAAATTAGATTTACTGCAGTTAATAATGGATATGTAAATAATATATTTAAATTACTTGTAACTGATTCAGCTGGTACAGGAACTACATTAGGTGATTTTTCAACAGGTGTTGGTAATGCTTCAATTACGACATTAGGTTCAAAAACACCAGATTATTATGGTTTAAGATCTGTAACATTAGCTAATAAAGATGTATTTTCAAATGTTGCAACAGATTATTCTTGGTTTCAAACTACTAAAAATACTTTAGGTACAATATATCCAGGATATAAAGTAGCTACTATAAAAACTCCAGAATTTGCTTTTGATGGTATGTCAAATGGTTCTGCAGCATTAGTAGATGGTTTCTTTGACATAATTGCTAATTCAAATGGACAATATGTTATTGATACAGAAACTTTAACTGTTTCTGAAATATATAATATACCAGTTGATACACCTGACACAGTAATAAGTGGATCTGAAATGATTTATTATTCTACTAAAATATATTTAGCATATAGGGTAAGCAATGATAGTGATATCACAGGTTTGTCTTTAGGAATTGATGATACTGGTGCAACAATTTATACTAACAAAGGAAGTACTTATACAATAACAGATAGCAATACTGATGTCTTAGTGGCTGAATATATCTATAAATGGAATGGTACTGCTTGGGTAAAAGAAAATTAATAAAATAAATATATGTCCACAGATATATATTTACTCATAACTAACCTACAGGAGATAATATGAGAATATCAAACATACAACATTACTTAGGAGGGGCAGATAATATTATTGCTCGAGAAGTAGCCGAAGGTAATCAATTTTTAATATCAGTAGAAGACGGAACTATAGATTTTAGTGATGCAGCTACTACTTTTGATATACAAGCTGAATTATTTGAAGCAACTGTTACAAGAAAAAGAGGATCTATTGTAATTGATTCATTAACAAAAGAACCTACTGCAACAAAGCATTCATATACAAAGGCAGAACTTATATATAATACTGGTACTGCTGGTAAATTTGAATTATTAGTTCCTGAAACATTATTATCAGATCAAGGTAGTTTTACAGCTGCTCCTGATGATACATCACCATATATTGTGGTTATGAAAGTTCAATGGGCTGCAGGTAGTCCTGAAGTTAAAAAATCATTAAGGTTTGTATTTGTAATAAGATATCAACCTCAATAAAAGGAATAAATAATTATGACAATTATTGTAGATGGAAATACTCCAATTATAAAAGTAGATGGAGAAGCTCCAGTTGTAAATGTTTCAAAACAAACAGGCCCACAAGGGGAAACAGGCCCACAAGGCCCACAAGGTGATACAGGCCCACAAGGCCCAACAGGCCCAACAGGCCCACAAGGTTTAACAGGCCCAACCGGTCCGGCTGGTGCTAAAGGTGATCAAGGTATCCAAGGTGTAGCAGGCCCACAAGGTGCAACAGGCCCACAAGGAGCAACAGGCCCACAAGGCCCATCCGGTACAGTTGATACTAGTTCAATGAATGCAGCTATAGATGCACGTGTAGATACAACATTTGTTAATAATTTAAATGTTGATGCAGGAACTATAGATGGATTGGATAGTACACAATTTGAACAAACAAGTAATAAAAATCAAATAAATGGTTATGCTGGTTTAGATGGTACTGGTAAAGTTGGAGCTGCACAATTACCTAGTTATGTTGATGATGTTGAAGAATATTCTAATTTTGCTTCATTTCCAGTAACTGGTGAAACAGGTAAAATTTATATTGCTCAAGATACAGGTGATGTTTATAGATGGTCAGGAAGTGCATATATACAAATTAATGATGCTGTAACTTCTGCTGATCAAGCAACAAGATTAGCTACTTCTAGAAACATTTCATTAACAGGCCCAATAACTGGATCTGCTAGTTTTGATGGTACTGCTGATGCTTCTATTTCAACTACATTAGATTTATCTGGTAAAACAACTTCTGATTTAGCTGAAGGAACAAATAAATATTATACTGATGCAAAAGTTCAAACAGTAATTGATACAAATACAGCAGGGTTTATAACTGCAAGTTCTTCAGATAATTTAACAAATAAAACTGGTAACATAAGTCAATGGAATAATGATGTTGGATATATAACAAGCGAAACAGATAGTCAAACATTATCTTTTTCAAACCCAGACTTGGCTATTTCAAATGGTAATACTGTTGATTTAAGTGCATTAACAACAACAAGTTTACCTTTTAGTAGTATTACAAGTACACCAACAACATTAAGTGGTTATGGTATTACAGATGGAGTAACCGCTAGTTCAAGTGATGTATTTACAAATAAATCAGGTAATATAAGTCAATGGACAAATGACGTAGGTTATTTAACATCTGAAACTGATAGTCAAACTTTATCATTTAGTAATCCAAATTTAAGTATTTCAAATGGTAATACTGTTGATTTATCAAGTTTATCTTCTAATCCATTTGATCAAACTTTAAATACTACTGATGATGTAATATTTAATGAAGTAACAGCTACAGAATTTATTGGTAATTTACGTGGTGCTACTTTAATGAAATCACAAGCAGGAGAAGCTTTAACAAAAGGCGATGTTGTTTATATTTCAGGTGTAAGTGGTAATGTTCCAGTTGTATCAAAAGCGGATGCTGATGATAGTTCTAAAATGGCAGCAGTTGGTCTTGCAAATTCTACAGTATCATTAAATGCTGAAGTTGATGTTTTAACATTTGGTCAAATGACTAATATTGATACAACACAAAATATTGGTGGTACTTGGATTGAGGGTGATAGCTTATTTGTAGATACTACGGCTGGTCAATTAACTAAAGTACAACCAAGTGGTGAATCTAGTCAAGTTCAAAAAATTGGTAAAATTGAAAAAGTTCACGCTTCATCGGGTATATTATTAATTCAAGGTGCTGGTAGAAGTAATGCAACTCCAAATTTAGATGATGGTAAAATATTTATCGGTAATGCATCAAATTATTCAACAACAAGTACTTTAGATACATCAATTGTTCCTGAAAATACTAATTTATATTATACTGATGGAAGAGCCGATGCTAGGGTTGCTGCTAATGTTATTGATGAAGATGATATGGTTACAGATAGTGAAACTAAAACACCATCTCAACAATCAGTTAAAGCCTTTGTTGAAAACCAATCAATTACAATAAATGGAACTTCTGTTAATTTAGGTGGTTCAGTAACTGTTGGAGAAACTAAACCTACAATTTCTAGTATTTCTCCGTCAACAATTAGTAATGCTCAAACAACTATTAATATTACTGGATCTAATTTTATATCAGTACCTCAAGTAGAATTTTTAAATCCTTCTACTGGTATATGGTATGTTGCAGAAACAGTTACATTTAATAATTCGACTTCTTTATCAGTACAAACAACATTAACTGTTGATGCTACTTATAAAATTAGAATAGAAAACCCAGATGGTAATGCTGTTTTATCTGCTACAAATATATTAACGGTATCAGATGCTCCAACTTGGAATACAGCTTCTGGATCACTTGGTACAATTGCTGGAGATTTTTCTGGTTCAATTGCTACAGTATCGGCTAGTTCTGATAGTGCTGTTACTTATAGTGAAACAACATCGGTATTAACTAATGCAGCACAGGCTAATTGTTCTTTAAATAGTTCAACTGGAGAAATAACAACAACTGATTTTGGTGGTAGTTCAACAACAGCTACGACTTATAATTTTACAATAAGAGCAACCGATGCTGAAGGCCAAACCGCTGATAGAAATTTTAGTTTAACATCAGCTTATGGTGCAGCAGGTGGCGGACAATTTAATTAAAAAGGAAAATAAAAAATTATGAAAAAAATAAATAAAAAAATTAAGGAGTTTAACTAATGGCATCAACTTATTTAACAAGAAGTAATGGCACACCAACAAGCCAACAAATATTTACATTTTCTGCTTGGGTAAAAAGAAGTGGATTAAATCCATCTGGAAATAATATGGAATTATTTTCTCAATATAATGACACTTCAAATAGAATGGATTTTAGATTTCAAACAGGAGATACTATTGATTTTTATCATACTTCATCACTTGGAAGAATAACAACAAACCGATTATTTAGAGATACATCAGCTTGGTATCATATAGTTTTAAGAGTTGATACTACACAAGCTACATCTTCTGATAGATATAGATTGTATATAAATGGTGTTCAAGAAACATCATTTAGTACAGCAACATATCCATCACAAAATGCTAATCTTGGAACAAATTTTAGTACATTTTCTATTGGAGATGATAGTTATGGTTCTGGTGATTTTGATGGTTGTATGACACATATTCATTATACAGATGGTCAATCTTATGACGCAACAGCATTTGGAGAAACAGATGCAACAACTGGAGAATGGAAAATTAAAACTTCTCCAAGTGTAACTTATGGAAACAATGGTTTCTTTATTTTAAAAGATGGTAATAGTGTTACTGACCAATCTGGTAATGGTAATAACTTTACAGTTGGTGGTGGTACATTAACGAATACTGAAGATAATCCTTCAAATGTATTCTGTACTCTTAATCCTTTATCAACATCTCCAACAGGTATTGGTTCATATTTTTCAAATGGAAATAATACTTTAATAGCTCCAACTGGTGCGCCTTATGATATTGCTTGTGGAAGTACATTAGGTGTTAATAGTGGAAAATGGTATTGGGAAGTTAAATATACTGATTCTGATCCAAGTGGTTTTCAAGCAGCAGGTTTAGGTATTTATGATTCTGAATTAGCTATAAATACATTCGGAAATTTAAGAAGTGTATCTAATTCTAAAAGTGTTATTTGGGACGTAAGACATGATTTATGGGTAAATGGTTCTGATACTGGTGATGATTATACAGTAACAAGTGGCAGTATATTAGGTTTTGCTTTAGATTTAGATGCAGGTACTTTAAAAATACATGAAAATGGAACTTATTATAATAGTGGTAATGCAGTTACTTCTGCTATTGATACATCTAAAACTTATTTAATTTTAGCATCAGCTAATGGTGGTTCTAATTATGCAAGTTTATTTTTTAACTTCGGCAATGGCTACTTCGGAACAACACCAGTATCTAGTGCAGGAACGAATGCAAGCGGAAACGGGATTTTTGAATACGATGTCCCAACAGGCTATACGGCCTTATCTACGAAAGGATTAAACTTATAATGGCATACACAACAATTAATAAACCCACAGATTATTTTAATACTAAACTTTATACAGGTGATGGAACTGATGGTAGAGAAATTACAGGTGTAGGATTTCAACCAGATTGGTGTTGGTTTAAAGCTAGAAGTACAGCATATGAAAATCAAGTATATGATGTTGTTAGAGGTGCAACTAAAAGACTTGTCACTAATGATACTACAGCAGAAGGAACACAAACAAATGGATTACAAAGTTTTGATAGTGATGGTTTTACTGTAGGAAATGGTAATGGAACAAATGTTAATGCTGTTACTTATGCATCATGGAACTGGTTAGCTGGTGGCACAGCATCATCAAACACAGATGGAAGTATCACATCAACAGTTTCAGCAAACACTACAAGTGGATTTAGTATTGTGTCTTATACAGGAAATGGAACTGCTGGTGCTACAGTTGGTCATGGGTTGGGAAGTATTCCACAAGTTGTAATAACTAAAGAAAGAAACGGCACAGCTTGGTGGGGTGGATATTTTGCTTCTTTAGGAAATACCAAATCAATTTACTTAAATCAAACTAACGCTGCTGATACAAGTGTTCAATTTTGGAATAATACATCACCTACATCTTCAGTTTTTACAGTAGGAAATAACAGTATATCAAATAGAGCAGTTGGTGGTAGCACCTATATAGCCTACTGCTTCGCAGAGAAAAAAGGATTTAGTAAGTTTGGCAGTTACACAGGTAATGGAAATGCAGATGGAACATTTGTTTATACAGGATTTAAACCAGCTTTTGTTTTAGTTAAATTATCATCAGGTGCAGATGATTGGCAAATTTTAGATAATAAAAGAAATACATTTAATGTTATGAATGAATATTTATTACCAAATTCCAGTAGCATCACTATAACTAATAATGTAGTAGATTTTTTATCAAATGGATTTAAACTTCGTACAAGTGCTGGTTCTTGGAATCCAAGTGGTGGAACATTTATCTACATGGCATTTGCTGAATCCCCTCTAGTCGGAACAAATAATATTCCAGCAACGGCTCGATAATGCTTTGGTTTAATGCTTTAAAATTAGGTTTAAATGCCGTTTCTCACATTTATAAGAAGCGGCAAGAAACCAAAATGGCTATGGCAGATGCACAATATATGCATGCTGTTAAAATGGCTAAAGGTGAAACAGAATATCAGGGGAAATTATTAGAGACAAGACAATCAGATTGGAAAGACGAATTTGTTTTAATTATACTTTCGGCTCCAATTTTAGTTTTGGCATGGGCAGTAATATCGGATGATCCAACTGCTATGGATAAAATGAAATTGTTCTTTGAATATTTTTCTCAACTACCAAGTTGGTTCACTAATTTATGGATCCTAGTAGTTGCTAGTATTTATGGTATAAAAGGTACACAAATATTTAGGGGTAAATAAAATTTTAAGGGTGGTATAAAAGCCACCCTTTAATTATGTAAAATATTTTTTAATCATTTCTAATTGATCATCATATTCAGCTATAATTTTTAATTCTTTTTCTATAGTTTCAATAATATCAGGATGCTCTGCTATTCCTGTTGCCTTTTGTAACAATATAACTACATTGGCTTTATGTTTTTCTATATGTCCTTCAGCATGTTTTTTTAATGCTAATATTAATTGTTCCATCATTTTTATACCTTATACATTGTGTATTTAACAGTTAATTCCTCACCTTTTTTAATTAATCTATCCGTGATTAAATATACTCTTTCTTCATAAATTAAATCTTCCTTTTCTTTAATACAGTTCGGTTTATTACTATGATTAATAAATCCACCTAATGGTGTTCTTATTACTTCTGAATATTCAGATATATAATGCATCATTCCTAAATTAGTATTCTTTTTAATATCTTTAGTTGCAAATAATCCTAAGCCTTCAATATCTGATTCTTGTATTGTTAATGTTTTTGGTAATGGTCTATATTTCATATTTTCCTTATTTATTGGGCAGTTTATACAGGTTACCCAGCTGTTTCGGTTTACTAGTAGTGATGTAGGCCGAGAGAGGAAAAGCCTATTGCTCATCCACCTACCATTGTCTGTTAGCTGTTGCCTATAAGGTCTTACGTTCAGTTCTAACTTCTAACCGAATTCTATTATAATACTTCTTTGAAAGCAATATTACTTACATTGTAATTTAATCTTCCAGTTTCAGCATTATAAGTAGCTTGACCACAATGACCAGTGTCTCCAGTAAATCTGCTTTTTAATACAGCAAATTTAACTATATTACGTTCTTCTTTTTCAGCTGCCATCATGTTTCTACTAAAAGCTACAATATCAAAACTAATTTGTTTTATACTTCCACTTCCTTTTATATCATCTAAACTAGCCATACGGCCTTCTTCAAATGATTTATGATCCCCATGACTTTTTCTTAAATGGGATATCAAAGTTAAATGAATGTTATATCTTTTAACAATTTTTAATAATGAACTCATAACCTTATCTATTGCTTCATTACCTGATAGGCCTTCAGAGCCTTCTGATACAGCAATTGTAATGTGGTCTAAAATTAAATATTGACAACCTAATGCAGCCAAATATTCAATTCTTGATAATAAAGAACTATCTTGAACAGATCCTTGATGATCTAATAATATTAATCTTTCATCACCAAATACTTTTTCAAAACCTTTTCTGGCTTCTTCTTCAGTACAATCTTCTGGTGTTCTAATATTTTTATTTATAGACATACCAATTAATCTTGTTGCAGTATCACCAATAGATTCTTCTAATGATATTAAACCTATTTTAGCTTCAGATTGTTCTAATAAATTTAATATTGTTTCTTTAACAACAGTTGATTTACCGGATCCTGTACCAGATGTAAATAAAGTAATTTCACCTAATCTCATTCCTAATAATTTATCATTTAAACCCTTTAAACAATCAGGATAAGGTATAGATTCTGTATTAGATCTTTCCTTAAATGCTTGCCATATTTTTTCACCTGATACAAAATTATCTGGTTTATATGATTTAGCTGACCAAACATCTTGTAAATATTCATCAACTAATCCCTTTGTTAAAGCATCATTAGCATCTTTATGAATACTATTTACAATATGAGCTTTCCCGGGCTTAATAATATGTGCAACATCTTTTGATGCTTCAATACCAAATTCATCATTATCAAATGCTAAGAAAACTTTATCGTATTTATTTACAAATTCTAAATTAGATGCGATATTTCTTCTAGCACTTTGGGCTCCATTAACAATTGATACAACATCAAATTGAGCTTTAGCTTTTGTAAGCATTTCTAATATTGATAAACAATCTATTTCACCTTCAGTAATAACTAGGTTTTTTCTTTTACCACTATTACATTGGTTAAATAATTCAGGAACATCTGCTTTACCTATAACCCTAAAATCTTTGGTAGCAACTATTCTTTTCTTGTATGCTTTTATTTTTTTATTTACTGTTATTGGATAAAAATGACTAATAATATTTCTATTTTCATCATATTCAACTTTAACACCAGCATTATATAAAACCTTTTTGGATATACCTCTAAATGATTCTACAGGAAGTTGTTCAATTTCATCCAAAGTTAATTGTGATTGTACTACATTAAATTCAATATTTGTATCTTGTGTACCTGCCGCTGTATTTTTTCTACAACTAAAGCAATATGCAGATCCATCAGAATATACCGCATTGGCATCTGATGAACCACAACTTTCACAATTTGTGTGTTTTATAAATGATGTGTTTTTACCCATAAAGTTCCTCTCTTGTTATTTTATATCTTTTTGTTGCCCATTTAACAAACTTTTTAATATCTCTGCCATTGGCAGAAGTCATCATACAGTTTGCTATATTGGAAACAAATTCAACATTTCCTTTTACATATCCTAATCTTGGATTAATTCTATCTAATGTTGGACTTAATTTGCCTAATGAAACATTAGACACCTTCATTTTATATCCAAGAATAGGACAAATACAATCTTTAGGAAATATTTTTTCTAAATAATCCGATGATAAATTAAAAGGTAATTTTTTAATCCTTGCTCTTCTTTTTGAAGCTTTACAAGAAGTAACAGCTATACCCCTAATAGATCCATTATATTTTTTCTGATTAAATGCCATTTAAATATTCCTTCCAGTATTCTATTGACCATTTTGAATGATCATTAAAATCCTTAATAAGGTATAACATTGTGCCCATTACATTTAACCTTGATAAAAAATCTTCTGGATAATGTTTTTTATATGCTTTAATTACGGCTTCAAATTGATCTATTAAATTTTTATCTTTTAATATTTTTTTAGCTTTTACCGGACCTATTCCTTCAATACCAGGTATATTATCAACAGCATCACCTGTTAATAACTGTTCATGAAAAAATTCTATACCTTCAATTTTAGATACAGCAGATAAATTATTGTGTAATAAATTATAAAATAAACCACCTATAGTTTTCCAATCCTTATCCAATGTTATAAGCATATATAATTGACCATTTTTTATATATTTAAATGCTTCAACAGATGCCGTATCATCAGCCTCATAATTTGGAACCATAATAGGTTTATATTTTTTAGCAACATAATCTCTACATTCTAAATAATTATCAGGTTTATCTCTTCTTTTACCTTTATATTTTAAAAATGTTTGTTCTATTTCTTTTCTAAAATTACCACCACCTGAAATATGTAAACTATATTCATCACAAGCGGTATTCATTTTTACTTCTTCATATATATCATCAAATGTTTTTCTTACATCTAAATTATCCTTTATGGCTTTATTACAAGCTCTGTATACCAATACATCACCATCAACAATACCAATTATTTTATTAGTGGGTTTCATACCAATTATTCCCTTCTTTCGCATCTCCTGCCATTTGAATATTTAAATCTAATTCCTTAGTAATAAAATCTCCAAATGAATAAGATAATATCTCTTTTACCCTTTTTGTGTTTTCTGGTTTAGTTTGAACTTGAACTTCATCATGAATTAAACCAAGCATATCAACATCTAATTTTTCTTCTTTAAACATTTTAAAAGCATTAACAACAGCTGATTTAACTGTAATTGCTTCATATGCTTGTAATAAATAATTTAATAATTTAAATGAAGACTCGGCATATATTTTTCTTCCATCTAATGCTGGAATAAAACCCATACCATCTTTATTTTGTGTTGTATAAAAAAATTTATTTAATCTATTATTTAATTCTTTTAATCCAGGAAAGGCAACATATAATTTATTTTTAACTTCTTTACCCTTTTCTAAATCTTCAATTCCATTTACCATTTTGCCTAATTTAGCAAAACCAGCACCAAAAATTGTAGCATATAATAAACTTTTAGCTAATTGTCTGCTAACACCTACAATATCTGCTGTTCTTTGGTGTATATCACCATTTAAAACATGTTCATTTATATCTTTATTATTTAAATAATGACATAAAGCTCTAATTTGATTACCTGCACTATCACAGCCAACCATAACTTTACCATCATCAGCTACAAATAATTCTCTCATTTCTTTTCCAAAAAATGAATTAACATTAGGTACATTTACTATTTTAGAATGTCTTTGTCTAAATGTTGGTGTTCCTACATTAAATGCTTCCACATAAACACGTCCATTATTTTCTTCAGCTAATTCAATCCAGCCTTTTAAAACTGAATGTCTAGATCTTAAACTATAATAATGTAATATTTCTTTTCCTAAATCGCCTTGAATAGTATGAATACTATCTTCAGTTATTTTTGGTTCACCTTTTGGTGTAAATTGAGTAGGTTTCCAACCACTGTCCAATAACATACCTCTGACTTGTTCCATATTACCAAGATCAGCTGGTATCATTTCATATCTTTGAAATGTATCATTACTGTTCCATTTATGGGTATCATTAGGTTGTATTTCTTCTCCTAAAAATTGAGATAACATTCTACATGTTACTGCACTAAAATTTCCATTTTGAAGATATTTAGCTGTTTTAGGCTCTTTATCAATCATAACTTTTCTTGGCTTTAAAGTTGGATTAACTTTGTCTTCAATTTTTTTCATTTCAGCAGTTAAATACTCATAATGCTTTTTAGCTAATGGTAAATTAAACTTCCATTTATTTTTAACTTGTTCAGAACATAATTCAGCAATAGCATGCTCTGTTTGTAATGCTCTTTTATAAGTTGGTCTATTTGCTATTAATTCATGTGCTTCTTTAACCACATAATTATAAACTTTGTGATTTAAATTAACATCTTGAATAGCATATTCTTTCATCTCTTTTGAATATTTATCAAACTCTTTAAAATCTCCTTTAGCATCATTTAATATTTTACCAAAATTACCTAATGAATGCTTTCCTTCTCTTCTATAATTATTCATTTGAGATAATAACATTGTATCTATAAATTTAATATTACTGGGTTTCCAATTTAATAATTTATGTAATACAACATTATCATAAGCAATAATATTATGACCTATAATAACTTCTGCTTTATTTAAATATGGTATCAATTCATTTAACGGTTTGCTATCTGGATCATAATCGCTAAATGTTACTATTTCATTTGTCTCTATATTTTTAGTAACAGCTATCCAAATATTACTAACTGTATCTATTAAACCGTTTGTTTCGATATCATATATTATTTTCATATTTTAATTTATCCTTAAAGTAATTATAAACTTTTGCATAAAGCATTTCTTGTGAACTATCATTTTCAAAAACCTTAGAAAATTCAACATTATCTAAACCGTGTTCAGATCTATGATCATCACCATTATATCCTGGCCTATGAACACCTACACAAAAACCATATTTATTTATCATATCTAATTCATTTTTAAATCTAACATCAGGTATAACAATATTCTTTTTTGTGTTTTTAATATCTTTTTCCATGATTTTTACCCAAATATCTTTGTGTAATTCATCTCTAAAAGCCATACCAATTTTTTGCATCATATCTCTTGGAGATAAATAAAACCAATCAGGCATAGGCTCTTCTCTAAATATTCTTTCACCATTATCACCAGATAATATTGCTTTATCAATACCAAATGTATAATGTATAAGATCTTTAATAGGTTGTGCAAAAGACATTTTTTCAAATCCAAAACTTGTTTGTAATACATTTGCTACTGTATCTTTTCCTGCACCTTTATAACCTGCAACACCTATAATCATATTTATTCTCCTTTATTATAATAAAAATAAGTTTTTTTATCTGTTTCCATACAAGTATAAGCAAATATAGGTTTATTATTATAAGTATAATATCCCCATATTTCATAATTTCCTTGTTTATAATTTGGATTATCTTTCCAAATAACAGTTTTAATATAAGCATCTTGACAAAATTCACCTATATTTACTTTAACAGGAACTTCTGTTTTTTGACCTGTTGTTAACCACAATATTAATATAATTGTTTTCATTAATGTACTGTTTCAACTTGTTTAATTGTATATAAATAATTACAAGGATAATATTTCCTAAACTTTTCATCAATTTGAGCTTCTTCTAAAATAAGATCTAAATCTTCTTCTTCTAAAACTGTTAAATCTAATATTATACCAATAGTTATAATTAATTCTACTTTATCAGTTTCATTATTAATTAAACCTACTTTTTTACCCTCTAATGGTAAATAATATCTTCTTATTTCAGATTTCTTTTCACCTGATTTAATTAAATCCAACCATTTTTTATCAATATTAAATGTGTGTAATTTAAACATTTTTTCTAACATAAATTCCTATTCTGTAAGACATAGATTTAGCTGGGCAATTAAGCCCAGCCAAAAATATTATAATGCTAATTAAATTACATCTTTATCTGTATCAATGGATGCAAATTCTAATTTATCAGCATTTTGATATTCAACAAGTTCAGTAATTTGTAATGCAAGTAATTGTGTTGATATACCTTTTTTACCCATATATTCATATGGTTTAAATTTTACTTGAACATTACCTTTGGATCCATTACCAATAGTACTTGTATCAAGAATTGGCTGTAATGATTTATCAACAACAGGTGGTGGAGCAGTATTATATTTACCGTCAGCATCTGCATAAATTTTCTTTTTTAATGCAGCAGTATAAACAACACCACCATTTTCTTCTACTGGTTTTATATTTATACCAGCTTTTTTCCAAGCCTCAGCACTAACTTTGTCTGTAGTTTTTACAGTACATGAAAACTGAGGTGATTTTTTATCAAAACCCATATCTGGATTTTTAGGATCTAATTTAACCCAACTTAATTCAACATTATTTAATAACATATATTTTCTCCTTATTTTGGTCTTCCTTGTCTATTATATTTCTTAAACATTCTTTTTTCATCTTTATTTTTAGATTTTTTATGAACTCTAGGCCTTTTTTTCGGTTTTGGCCTTGGCTCGAATGTTTTGAACTTTTGTTTCGCCATATTTACATTCTCCATCACACGGACCGCAATTTAAACACAAACAATTACATGTAAATTGATCCGGTTTAGTTGTGTTTTTACATTCTTCACAACGGTAATCATCACGCATTTTATCCTCCTGTTAAATAATTAATCTATTTATAAAGCCAATATATTAGGAGGATATAAAACATATTGGCTATACAAATAGACTAATTAATTAGTTAGTTGATAGATTCTCTGTAAGGTATAGAAATAGGAATATATTCATATAACTATATAAGCTTATAGATAAGTTTTATTTTTAGTTTTTCTGTAAGACATAGAATTAGGATTTCAAAATCTATACCTTACAGAAGTTTCAAATCAGTCGCAGAAAAAACCAAAATATATCCATTTTCGTAAGTTTTATTTATCTATAAAAAATGTATATAATTATCGGCCTACGTAATTAAGGAAACTAATTGCTATTTATTGTGGAATAAAGCTTTTTTATTTGTATATATAATATATATTGTTTATATAGGTTATTAGTTAAGGTTCTACTAACTCAAAAACATAAAAAACCACCTGGCTAACGGGAATACCAATAAAATGGGGCTAACCAGGATACCTTCGGAGACGGTATATAGGGATCTAAAAATTCTTAATCGGCATATCAACCGAGTCGAACTTACCTGGCTAAGGGTTATCGGAAATATAATTAGCTAAGTTGATATAAAAACCAGCCATTAATCCTAAATAGATCATTTTTAAAATTGATAACCACCTAATTTTTTTAGATGGTTTTTAATTTTAATTTAAAGAGGATAAAATGATTAACATAAATATAACTAAAAATGAATATAACAAGATCAAATTTAAAAAACATCATGATCAGTTAAGAATTTTAAGACATGATTTTAGTAATTATGATCAAGTTATTAATGATGATAATTGGAAATATATTACAGTAAAATTTGTAAATGAAATTATTGTAAATTTTCCACAATTAAGAAATTCTGTTAAGCAATGGGCAGAATATAAATTAAATAATTACATAAGATAAATTAACATAGGAGGATAACAATATGGCTACTAAAAAAGCTAAAAACGGACAAAACTTAGAATATTTAATAATCAGACCTGCATTTGGATTTAGTGCAGAACAAATTGGTACATTAATTCTTATGTATCATCAAGATGAGTATGATTATGAAGAGCTTAATATTGAAAAAGAAAATATTAAAAGTTTTTTCGATAAGAATAATACTTGGAATAAAGTAATGATTAAGGTTAAGGATATTTTACTTGAGGAAGGAAGATCAAGAATAGATTATGCTTGGGAAAACATTACTAAATTCGAAGATCAACTTGAAAAAGTTAAGGGCTTTCTTAAAAAGATTAATCCTGAACTTAGTTAATATTAATCCTTGGTGGAAGTGGGTTGGTAAAACTTCCACATAAAATATTTAAAATAGGAGGAAAATGAGTAACAGAAAATATACACAAAATGAAATTAAAAGTTTTATTACAGAAACTTTGGTTGAATTAGAACATATATTTGAAAGTAAATATATTACAAAAACGGAATATAAAAAATTTAATAAGTTTTTTAATTTTCTTTTAAGACAAACTAAAAAGAAAAAGAACCCTTATTATTTTAAAGATAATCCTAAAAGCGAAAAATATATTATCCAATATCCAGTATTTCATACTTATGAAGATGCTAAATGTATTGGAAGATATATTACATTAAATACAGATAATGTACCTGATTTAAATCTTGATGAAATTTATAAAGAGTTTCCACTATTAATTGAAACTCATAATAAATTAATTTCAATTAAACAATATGCTAAATCAGGAAGAAGACCAAAGGATTTAGAAAAAGATTACGAAGCGGAAAGAATTAAAAAAGCCGCTTTGGAAGACAAAGCAACTTGTGGTATTTGTCATAATTATTGGGAACAAGTTAATATGAATGGCCAAGAAAATATTTTGGCAGATCATGGCTTTTTCCTAGGTAATGGACAAAGGAATAATGAATGCTTTGGTAGCCGATATTTACCTTGGGAAAGATCCCCTATAGTAAAAATCGATTACATTGCTAAAGTCTTAAAACCGACTTTAACTAAAGTTATAAACTCTAAGCCAAGTCAAGCTACTGTTGATGCCCTTATTAAATGGGTTAAACAGTACAAGATTGAATTAGATAATTATTATAACTTATCTTATTCGGATAGACAAAAGCAACAAAGACCATTTGCTCCTGAATTTAAATTACCAGGACAAATGATTGGATATTCATTATCTAAAATTAGTAATATCAATCTATCTTTAATTACAGAAGTTTGGTTTGAATATAAAACTAAATTAGAAAATGATATAAGCCATTTCCAAAATCAAGTTGAAAATTGGAAATTACAACCAACACCAAAAGAGAGGAAAATATGATAAAAGCACCAAGAGGTTACCAAGTTAATGTTGATGATTATGTGGAAGCTAATATGAAAAAATATCCAAGATTTGAATCTGTAAATGCTGGATATTGGTTATATGGTCAACCAAAGAAACTATTAAAAGATGTACTTGAGGATAGACAAACTCAATTATATTATATTTATAATGTTTCAAATGCTATATCAGTTTTAGAAACTCAACATAAACTTAACGAAGACTATATTAAAGAAGGTGTAGCTAATCCTGATGCTGCATTTAGAAAAGCAAATTATATAGTTGGTTTATCTCAATTAAAAAGAGATCTTAAAGAATACAAAAACAGTTATGCTAAAACTTTTGTATTTGAACAATTACTTAAATATAAATTAAAAGGAGGAAAATAATGAAAATAACTAAAAAAAATAATAAAAGAATAGATCATGTTCAAAAAGGATTAAAAGCGGATGCAAAAATTAATCCAAATAGACCATTAAGTGAATTTACCGAATTGGTAAATCTTATTGGAGATCAATTTGATGATGATAATACATTTACAATTAAACAGGAGAAATTATGCTTAAACCAAATATAAAAAAGATGATTGATAAAAAGCACGATTTACCGCCACCACCACCTATTTTTAATAAGGATGAATTAATATCTAAAATTAATAATAAATTGGCGGAGGAATTAATTGGTTCAGTTCCTATTAAATTAATGGATATAAAAAATCCTAGAAGAACTTGGATCAGTTATGAATATCATTTGGATATTATTTATACCATAGGTAATGATCCAAAACAATTAACTTTGTTACCTAATAATTTTTATGATCAACATTATGAATTATCATTTTTTGATCAATTATATAATAGGTTAGCAAGAACACAACAATCAATTAATAATGGAGCATAAATATGACTGAAAATCAAAAATTAACTTTGTTTGCTTTTGTGGTTATAATATTAGGAAATGGATTGGCTAATTATGTCCATTGGTAATATTATATTAATATTTTTATCAGGATTAGCATATTTAATCTTGACTAAACAAATACCAATTATATAGGAGGAAAATGTCAAAAGAAATATCATTTGAAGAACTAATGGAAAAAAGACAAGAAAATTGGACTAGGAAAACTAGAAAACAAAAAATTCCTAAATTAGATCAAAAGTTTAAAAATAGGATAACTAATTTTCTTATCAAAGATCAAATGGGCTCGGAACCTACTCCGGCCCAAGTGGCTCTTAAGGCAACTAATTTAGTTTGTGAAATTATTAATTCAGATCAAAAAAATATAATTGCACTTGCTAATTTATTACAAAATATGGAAAACTTTTATAAAACAGGAGAGGATAAATAATATGACTATATTAAAATCTAAAGTTGAACAAGATGATATAACAAAAAGAATATCATTAGCATCTGACTTTGCTTGGACAGGTGAAAATGAATTTGAGGTACCAGAATTTAATATGCCAAAAAACTTTGGTATAGGATTAATTGTAGGTCCGAGTGGTTCAGGTAAATCATCTATATTAAGATCATTAGGATTAAAAGAAGCGGAATTTAATTGGGATCCAAATAAGGCTATTGCTTCACATTTTAATTCATATGATGAAGCTTCAGAAAAATTATCAGCAGTAGCTTTAAATAGCATACCTGATCAACTTAAGCCTTATCATACATTATCAACTGGACAAAAATTTAGAGCACATATGTCCAGAGCATTACAATCTGGGGCAGTTGTAGATGAATATACTTCTGTTATTGATAGAAATGTAGCCAAAGCTTTATCTAATAGCATTAGAAAATATGTTGATAGAAAAGGTTTAAAAAATATTGTATTGGTAGGCTGTCATTATGATGTTATTGAGTGGTTAAGACCGGATTGGATATTTGATACCAAAACAGGGATCTTAAGCACGGAAAGGTTAGCCAGGCGACCAAACATCACTTTGGAAATTAGAAAAGCCGACAAAAGTGCTTGGGGCGTATTTAAAAAGCATCACTATTTAACTGCAGATCTTCCAAGTAATACACCTCATTGTTATTTGTATTATTGGAATAATGCATTAGTAGGTTATGGCTCTTTAAATGCTTTTCCTCATCCAAAGTTAAAAGCTTGTTATAATATTGGAAGAGTGGTTGTATTACCTGATTTTCAAGGCTTAGGCATAGGTTATCCTATATTTAAAAACTTGGCTCAAATTGCAACACATAATTTCAATCATACAACAGGTCATTATGGAAGATGTAAAGTTGTAACTGCTATTCCAGCATTACAAAAGAAAATGAATAATGATCCAGATTGGCAATTTATAAAAGGTTCTGATGTTAGAAAATCTCAGAAACCTAATGACAATCCTAGGAAGTTTGGTGGTTATGATGAAACTTATTTTAAAAAACATGAGCATCGTATTACCAAAGCATTTCATTATGTTGGAGTTAAGGGTTTTGATTTAGAAGATCCTAATTTAGTTATTGATAATATATTAGAAACTAAATGTTGGATTGATAATAAAAACAGAGCTCAAAATAAATTAACCGGAAATATAATAAAAGATTTTAGGCCACCAATAGCTGGTGAAACCGATTATCAATTTATTATGGAAAGAAACTAATGATAGAAATACCAACTTGGTTACTATTTGTTTTAGTTTTTTCAATTGTGGTTCTATTTATCTTTAATCAAGAATTAAATAAAAGGATAAATAGGATCCAATTTGATCAAATACAAATAGGTGTTATTATAAACAAAGGCTTCCAAGATATAATGGAAGATATAAATCATTTGAATGAAGGCATTGATCAAATGGATTTAAAATATGATAAAATCACATCTAAAATTAATAATAGATAATACAGGTGAAAATAAATTACGGTCTTTGTTAACAAAGCAAAAAAGATTAATAAAAGATAAAATTAAATGCCAAGATCAAATTAAAGCTATGAAGGCATTGACCGAAATTTATGGAGATGAAATTATCAAAATAGAAAATGAATTGTTAAGAATAAACAGGAGGAAAAAGCATGTTAAACGAACAATTGAACAATTTAGAAACACTAGGACCGATAGGAATAAAGATAAGAACACAAATGGAGATGTTGTTTGATAAATTGTCAAATAAAACTAACAGCAATAGAAAACCAGATGTTATTACATTAATTAATAATCACAAAATTGATTTTAATATTGCAATACAATTGTCTCATTCAATGATAGCAACTGGTGTATCTGAAGGACAAAACCTAACTCAATTAGCAATTGCTATTGGTGATAGAATATTAGCATTTTATAATATAAATAAAAAATCATCAATATCTTTAAAATTAGGAATATTTATAATTAATTCATATAGCACATTATTTATGGTTGTTGTAAAATTAATTAGAGAATATTATCAACATAATAAAGTTAAAACTGTTTATAAAGTTTATGCTGGTAAAAATAGAAATGATCTTAGAAAATTAGTAAAAGAGTTTTCTGAAGTTTCAGATCCTTATAAACCTTTATTATCCCGGGCTCCAGATTGGAAGTTTGGTACAGTAAAAATAGACAATGGTGAAGAAATTAAATTAATTAAAAATGTTAATCAAGATACATTAGCACAAATTAATGAATATAATACACCTATTGTATTAAATGCAGTAAATAAAAAGCAATCAATAGCTTATTATGTAAAACCTGAAATTTTTAAGGTTTATGAATGGGCATTAAAAAATAATGAAAATTGTTTTGAACATAATTCAGTTAAAACAATTTCAAGAGAAAGAGCATTGGCTAAGAAAAGAGAAGCTGAGCAAGTTTTAAATGCAGCTAAGCCGTTTGTTGGAAAGGTATTTTACCAACAATATCAAGCAGATAACCGTGGTAGATTGTATCCATTATCAGCTTATTTAAATGAACTTAACTCAGATAATGCTAAAGGTATGCTTTCATTTGCTGAAGGAAAACCATTAGGTAAAACTGGATTAAACCAATTTTATCATCATATAGCTAATATGTTTGGTGAAGATAAATTACCACATAATGAAAAAGTTAAATTTGTTGAAAAAGAATATTATAACTTTGTTAGGATGGGTAAGGATCCATATAATGCTAAAGGTTGGATGGAAGCAGAAGAGCCTTTTCAATTTTTATCAGCGGTTATGGAATTAGCTAAATTAGATGAACATTTTGTAGCAATGGGTAATGTTGAGGATTTTGTATCACATACCATTTGTTATAGAGATGGATCTAACAATGGTTTACAGTGGTTATTTAGTTTAGCCAAAGATGAAAACCATGCACATTTAGTTAATGTAAAACCTACAATAGATAATAAACCAGGTGATATGTACTCACATGTAGCAGTTTCTGTTGTGGATAAAATGCATAAAGAAGCAGAAAAAGCAGATGATGTAGCTTTAGATTATTATAATTTATATTTTAAAGGCATAGAAAAACTTAGAAATAGGTTTAGAATTGCTGAATTAAATAATGATAAAAAATCTGAGCTATATAAAAAACTAATTAAATGGTATCAGAGAAGATATAAAAAGGAACTTAAATTAACTGACATCATTTATTGGGATAAGTCTAAATTTACCGTTAAAGAATGGAGAAAAATTGTTAAACGGAATGTTATGACTTATGGTTATAGTGCAACCAAGCAAGGAATGGGTGAGCAAATTATACAGGATACTAGGGATATAGATAATGTATATTTGAGTAATAAACAACATTCGGCTGCTAGGGCTTTAGGCGCTCTTGTTTATTTAACAATTGAACAAGAATTTCCTATGGTTTCAGCAACCATGAAATTGTTTAAGGATAATTGCGAAAAATATATGAAGGATACTGGTAAACAATATTCTCATAAAACATTAATTAGCAATTTTCCATTTACACAAAAATATGTCAAATATAAACGTGGTATTGTATTTGTTCATGATGGTTTATATGTACAAAATGCAGATAAATCATATAAATGGGATTATCAATTAGAGTTAATTATTAAAACAGAATTAGCCGTACAAAATATTAGTAAGGCTAAGGCTGGAATAAGTCCTAATACAATTCATAATTTGGACTCATTACATTTAATGCTTGTAATTGATAAATGTAACTTTGATATAGTTTCAGCACATGATAGTTATGGTTCACATGCTTGTAATGTGGTTGAAATGCAAAAATGTATCAGAGAACAATTTAAATATATCATAGACCAGGATCCACTTCAGCATATATTGAATGAAACTGGTAATTTAGTACCTATGATTAAACGTGGTAATTTAGACAGCAGTGAAATATTGCAATCTGAATTTGCCTTTGCATAAGGAGAAATAATGTTTGATAAATACATATATCCAATATTGGAAACAATTGGAGAAGGAATAGATAAATTATATTGGTTTTGTTCCACCAATAAAAAGGAAGTAAGCTGGTTTAGTGTAGGTTTTATTTCCTGTGTTTTAATCAATATAATATTTTAGAGAGGGGGTAATTGTTATAATAAACAAACCACAAAAACGAGGTAATTTTTTAGTTATTTTAAAAGACGGTAACCTTGAAAAAGCACTTCGTAAGATGAAAAACAAATCTAGCAAATTAGGTATAATGAAAACATACCGTGAAAAGCAAAGATATGAAAAACCATCTGAAATAAGAGTAAGAAAAGCAAAAGAAGGTAGATTAAACCTTTATAAAGCTAAAAAGAAAAGAGAACAGAACTTATAATTTATAAGGCTGTTTCAAATTCTATGTCTTACAGAAAACGCTAAAGCTTAAGGCTTATATAAGCTTATATAAGCCTTAGGCCTATTAAGCCTTATAATATATAAATAAATATATAAATAAGTTATATAAGCTTATATAAGCCTAATAAGCTATAAGGCCCAATTTATGCCAAAGGCAACAAAAGATTCAAATTCTATACCTTACAGACAACAGAGCCACATTATTTGTGGTACTTTGTGTTAACTTATATATTAACAAACATTAACAATAGAAAATAACTTTAACTTGATAGGCGGTATAATTATGGCTGGAAAGGGCGGGGCTAGGCCTGGGGCTGGTAGGCCTCCAAAAAGCACAATAGAAAAAAGTACCATAGATAAATCAAGTATAGAAAAACTAAAAAAATTAGGTATAGATCCTATTAATATATTAGTTAAAGAATTATCAAAGCTTAAAGGCAAAGATGATTTTAGATCACAAAATTTAAGAGTTCGAATAGCTGAAAAGTTATTAGAATATGGGTATCAAAAACAACCGGTTGGTCAGGCTTCATTGCAACAGGCAAACGTGCCAATTTTAACGATAGTGCAAAAAACTGAACCAACGGTTAAACCCG